>ERZ1292629.2676-Hain-H43-01um-R1-2676-length-14594-cov-5_pt1 | contig 14594 bp, 12 predicted proteins | sample MGYA00564399_ERZ1292629 | MGnify/ENA primary metagenome ERZ1292629 (study PRJEB36523, sample SAMEA6512636) | groundwater metagenome | collected 2019-01-08 | study: AquaDiva: Metagenomics assemblies of 32 groundwater samples
ATCGGTAAACCGGTTAAGCCGGTTTTTAGAAAATACAATTGAGGACAGCTATTTTACAAACCCGCAACGAATCGCGGGTTTTATTGTTACTTGCCAGGATAATCCGCAGTTATGCTTTGGAACCAGCCTCGGTACGGAAATCCATTGACAAAATAATTAAATAATATAATCTAGACAATGACAAAATGAACCTTAACAACAGAGGTGATGACAATGAATACAAATCGGCGTTGCATAAAAATCGGTCCTTTCTCGGTTGGCCCCATTCACCCGGCATTCATAATAGCCGAAGCCGGCGTAAATCATGATGGGGATATGGAAAAAGCCAGAAGACTAATTGATGCGGCAAAAGCATCTGGAGCAAATGCCATAAAGTTTCAGAGCTTCGTCGCCGAGAGGGTGATACGCCGTAATGCTCCGAAAGCCAAATACCAGGATCGCAATATTGGCACTGAAATATCCCAGTTTGATATGCTCAAAAAACTAGAATTGTCCAAGGATCAAGCAAAAATGCTAAAGCATTACGCTGACTCTAGTGATATCCCTTTTGTATCTACGGCTTATGATTTGATTGCTGTGGATGAGCTGGAAGAGATCGGAGTTTGCGCTCACAAGCTGGCTTCCATAGAAGTAGTCAACCATCCGCTTATTCGCAAAGTGGCCAGAACTGGAAAGCCAGTAATTCTGTCAGTCGGGATGGCCGATGAGAATGAGGTTGCTTCAGCAGTCATTGCCTTTCATCATGAAGCCGGACTTTCAGCAACTTCGCCAAACAATTTGATTTTACTCCAATGCAATACCAACTATCCCGCAAATCCAGAAGACCAGCATCTTCGTGCCATGGAGAGCTTGAGGAAATACGTATCGGTGGTAGGATTTTCAGATCATACTGAAGGGTCTGTGGTCGGAATAGCCGCCGTTGCCTTAGGAGCCAATGTAATAGAACGGCATTTTACGCTTAATAAAAAAGACCCCGGTCCTGATCACAAGGCATCAATGGAGCCGCATGAGTTTAAGGAATTTGTGAACTCTGCCAGGATTGTTGAGAAGGCCTTGGGAACGCCAGAGATTCGTCCGCGCGGCGGAGAATTGGAAAATATTATGGAAATGCGCAGAAGCATCTGTGCAGCTGCGGATATTCCGGAAGGTGCTGCCATTATCGCAGAGATGCTTACTGCCAAGAGACCCGGAGATGGGTTATGCGCTACCGACTCAAACCTGCAAAAAATTATTGGAAGAAAGACAAAACGATATATTAAAACCGACGAGAATATAAATTTTTCTGATGTAGATTAAAAATATTTTACCCCGGAAACGGGGTTTTACTATATTTTCCAAATCACACCATGCGATAATGAGTGGCCAACCGTCAATATTGACACATCGACCCAGTAACCTATATGGTGTTATCTATATGATGTCGGTGCGCCACACTTTTTTATTTGATCAAGGAGATGCCGTGCACGCGGAAGATGGACTGATCAAAACCTCTACAATTGTAGGGGTTGTTGACGCGGTTGGAACACCCCACAACTCAAAGTACCCCGCTCGTTTATATGGCAAGCTTACAAGCGGTGAAAAAGCGGCCAGGACAGCAGAATACGTTTTTTCTCAAAACTCATCCTCCGGCATAAAAGGCACATTAACCATCCTTAACAAGGCCATCCTTGCTTTTCAAAAAAAACTAAGCGCAAGGCCGGAATTATTAGCCGGTATTTGTTTGGCCGTTGCCCGCCTTAGCGATTCTAACGTTGAAGTTGCGCAGATTGGCGATGCTTTTGCGGTAATTGAAAACTCTAACGGAAATTTAACCGTCAGTCCTTACAGGACATATGCGCATGAAACAGAGGTTGGCAAGTTAAGAAACAAGGTTTTTAATGGTTTGGCTAGGCGTTTATATGGATGCAAGCCGGATAAGGTTACGGAGAAGGAAAAAAATAATATCCGTCAATCTTTTTGGGAAGAAGTGGTTGATCCCTGGATTGAATTGCGAAAGCGCAACGGTAATAATAAAAAAAGTCCTTCGGGATATGGTTTGTTAAATGGTCAAAAAGAATATACTGATTTCTTGTGGTACCGCAAATTTCCTGTCAAAAGTATCCGCCGGATACTTTTGTGTACTGACGGCATGATACCACAGCATGTTCTGGCCGGCGGGAACGAGTTAAAAATTGGCCGTTGGTTGCTGGAGAGATTTAATCATGGCGGATGGCCAGCTGTCTTAAAGGGAGCTCGCTTAACCGAATCACACTCCAAAACCATATCTCATACTAGTGCGCCTGAAGCTATGGGTTATTCGCTGACTCTATTTTAAGAAAATTCAAAACAATTAAAATTAGTTTTTGATAAATGGTCGCACCAGAAATTAAAAAATGCTTGATATCACGCGGGGCCAGTATTTACGAGGCCATGCGCGTGATTGAAAAAGGCGCCATCGGTGTTGCTTTTGTCGTTGATTCAAACAACAAGTTGTGCGGGGTTATTTCCGACGGAGACATAAGGCGCGTGTTGCTTGCCGGGCACCACATGAGATCTAAAATTAATCAAGTTATTAATAAAAAATTTATTTATGCCAAGCAGAATGATGACTATTCCGAAATAATAAACAAGCTCCATGACTACATAAAAATTATTCCTATTGTTGATAAAAACAAACAAGTTGTTGATTTTATCGGATGCGATAAAAATGCTCGTATACCAGTTGCCTCGCCGTCACTAATGGGGAATGAGTATTCATATTTAACGGACGCCTTTTTGTCCACTTGGATTTCGTCTACCGGGCAATACATAACCAGGTTTGAGCGGGAATTTTCCGAATTTTGCAATCGCAAACATGGAGTAGCGGTGTCAAACGGGACAGCCGCTTTGCATCTCGCTCTCGTTGCTTTGGGGATCGGGCCGGGAGATGAGGTGATAGTTCCTGATTTTACTTTTGCCGCCAGCGCCAATGCCGTTTTGCATTCCGGAGCCAAACCCGTTTTGGTTGATGTTAATCTCGAGTATTGGACTATTGATCCGTCAGAGGTTGAAAAAGCAATAACCCCCAGAACCAAAGCCATTATGCCGGTTCACATTTATGGCCAGCCATGCGACATGAATGCAATAATGAAAATTGCCAAAAAGCACCGCCTTTTTGTCGTAGAAGATTGCGCCGAAGCTCATGGCGCCGAATTCAACGGCAAAAAAGTGGGCAGTTTCGGCGATGTTGGCTGTTTTTCCTTTTTTGCCAATAAAGTCATAACTACCGGAGAGGGTGGAATGTGCGTTACCAACTCTGAAAAATTAAATCGCAAAATGAGAATTTTGAGAGACCATGGTATGTCATTAAGCAAGAAGTATTGGCACGAAGAAGTTGGGTTTAACTACAGAATGACGAATATGCAAGCCGCCGTAGGGTGTGCCCAGCTTGAAAGAATTGATGAAAATTTGAAAAGAAGAAGAAATTTGGAGGACAGATACAAGGGGGCCTTATCCGAGTTTGATTTCGTAAAATTCCAGAAAAACCGCCCTGGTGGAAAAAGAATAACCTGGTTGGTTTCTGTTCTTGTTGCGGGCAATCGGAGAGAAAAATTACTTGGCCAATTGGCAAATCAGAAAATTGATACAAGACCGTTTTTCTATTCTCTGGGCAAAATGCCGATATATAAAAAATATCTTTTTTCCAACAAAAACAGTATGGATATTTCTGCCGCTGGCATAAACCTGCCGACTCAGAACAATCTGAATGACAAGGAGCTGGGCAGAATCAGCAATGCCATAAAAGAATCATGATAACGGGCACCCCCGATAAAATTTATAGGGTTTCGTGGCCGTATTTTTGGCTGGACGATAAAAAAAATGAGCCAAATGCAAATTGGGTCATTTTTTTGGGTGCGGATTTTAAAAACATGTCAGTTGACCAAGATGTTTTTGCAAAAAAAACAAATCAGTGTCTTGATTACGTCAAAAAAAATTGTCCTGACTGTACACTTATTTACCGTCCTCATCCTGATGAAAAAAATGAAAGCTCACTTTTAAATTTAGATGGATTTTCTGTACAAAAAGATGGCCAAATAGCGGAAACGTTTCTTTGGGCCAACAGAAACAAGATAAAATATGTTTTTTCGGTATGTTCAACATCTTCAATCGCCGGTTTTAATCTTGGACTTAATGCGTATAGCTTTTATCCTTATGCCAGGGATGTTTTTAAGGATATCCGCAAAATTTTCACGGATAAATACTTTAGTGGTTTACCATCCGGGTTTTTTATTCAAGATCTCAATAAGCCGCTTTTGGAAAATAGATTTGAATTGACGGAAGACAAACAAATTACAAAAAATTTTAAATCTGTCTTGTCCGAACACAAAGGCCCCATCTGGTTTACTATTGTTGAAAACCGTCTGATACTGGCTGTTATCGGTTTGGCTAGAATGATAAAAAAAATCTCCCCAAAGCGCGAGGTTAATTTGATTGTTTCGGGTCACCACAGGTGGAGCAATAAATATCTAAAGGAACTAGGTGGGCAATTCGATAAAGTTATGGTTTTCCCGAGACATTTTTATTCATTAAAACCGACAAAAATTCTTTCCGCATTCCTTGGTGCCAGAAAAATTAAAAATTTTAAAATAGAGAACGACTCAATTTTAATTGGGTTTGCGCACCACGATTTTGTGGAAAATTGCTTTATGTCTTGTAACAAAGACAAATTTAAAATCGCATTTCTATCGGAAAAAATATGGGAGTTGAATTTCAGGGTCAGAGAGCTGGGTATTGACCCAAAAACATTTATATTCAACAAAGCCGGTTGGTTTTATAATAAGTTTTTTGAACCTTTGTTGGGACTAAATAAAACAGTGTTTTCACACTATGGGGGCGAAGATAAATTTGTTTTTATCAAATACCAAAAACCCATTGAGGAAGTTTACGACGAAGTGTACTTAATGAAAAATTTTCCAAATGGCTAATAAAATTATTACTAAATTTATAAATCTTGGCGTCTTATTGTTGTGTCTGCTGGTATATCCGTTTCGGGGGGGTGCCAGGAAGGTGGCGGTTAATCCGCGGAAGATTGTCATTTTGCGCTGGACGCCGCACATGGGCGACGTGGTTTATACCACCCCGATGTTTTCGGCCATAAAGAAAAAATATCCGGAATGCAAGGTTTATGTTGTCGGACGAGGCAGGGTAGAGGAGGTTATTAGGCACAATCCCGATGTGGATGAGTTTATTGAACACTGTGACAACTTTTGGGAAACAGTCGGGAATATTCGCAGAGAAAAGTTTGATTTTGGCTGCGTGGCTAAACCGGGAACCTCTGAAGGTTTTGCCATGCTTTATTTGGCTGGAGTAAAAACGATTTCACTTTTTGATATTCTGAACGAGCCAAAAGTTAAATCAGTTACTTACCCGTTTTTACTCAAACTTGGCGTTCCTATTCCTTTTTACAATCACCAATATATACCCCCGCAGTTTTTGAAACTTCTTGAGCCAATTAGTATCCATAATTCAGATGTCAAATTTAAGTTATATTTTTCTGATGAAGCCGATAAAAATATCAAAAACAAACTGGCAAACAATGGTATTAACCCAGAAAACGATTTTGTTGTTGCCATAGCCCCAGGAGGTTCAACAGAGGATAGGTGGTGGCCGGCTGATAGGTTTGCCGGTCTGGCTAAAGTGTTAGCGTCAGAACATAAAGCCAAAATTTTGCTACTGGGCGCAGGGAAAGACAAAAAAGTAATTGATAAGGTAATTGAAAACATGGATGGCACCCCTTGCATTAATTTTTTGGACCAGAACCTTGATGAATTTAAGGCAACTGTTGCAAGGTGCTCTTTAGTTATCGGCAACGATTCTGGACCGATGGTGGTTGCTGATGCCTTTGATGTGCCACAGATGATTTTTGTGGGGCCCACAGACCCTAAAGAGTATCACACCCTCCCGGGCCCGACTTACAAGATATTAAAAGGCAAAGAGGGTATAATAAAAACAATTACCCTTGACGAGTCCGTGAAAAAGTTAGAAGATTTAATAAGTCGTATATGAATAATTTAAGCAAAATTATGATTCCGGTATCGCAGGCGGAATTGATGGATAAAATTGCGGTCTTGGAGGTAAAGAAAAAAAGGATCGACGATCCGGATAAGTTAAAAAATATTAAACACGAGCTTGAGCTTTTGCGCGAAGTTTTTGAAGAATCTGTTGAGCCATCCGAAGAATTGGATCAACTTTTTGAAAAATTGCGCAAGCTTAGCGCGAAGGGCTGGGACATTGAAGATAAAAAGCGCCTTTGTGAACGCAATGATGACTTCGGGCCGGAATTTATTGAGGCAGCGCGCGGTGCCTTCAAAAATAATGACGAGAGGTCTGCGGTTTGGAAAGAGATTAATACTTTATTGAAATCAGAAATTGTTCAGGAAAAATCGTATGAGAAGTACTAATAAAATGCCCGATTCGCTGGCTTTTATTAGCCGCTAATTATTTCAAACTTGGGGCAGGGGACTATGAATTGCCCGCCCTTGGCAAGATACCCGGCTTCTCGGGTTTTAAATTCGCTTATAAAATGCCACGGCAGTATCAATAAATAATCCGGCTGCCTTTTGCGCATATCCTCCTCCGAATATATCGGTATGTTTGTGCCAACGGTTTTGTGGCCAAATTTTTTAGAAGAACGTTCAGCGATGCCCTCAATTAAAGTATTATCTAAGCCAAACCATTGAAGCAGTGTGTTGCCCTTAGTTGATGCCCCATAGCCCCAGATGGTTTTCCCCTTTTTACGTTCTTGTTTTATAAAAGACACTGTCTGTCTTTTGAGGTTTTCTATTTTTTTGAAAAAATCCAAATATGTTTTTTTGCTATTTAAACCGAGCGTTTTTTCATGCGCAAACATTGATTCCACTCTGTGTTGCGCAACATCTCGATATGGAGCAGTTGCGAATTTCGTGGGGTCGGCACCGGCCTTTCTCACATAAACACGGAAGCTCCCGCCGTTAACGTCATTAAGCTGGCAGTCTATGATTTGGAATCCGTGCCGGTCCAATAAATATTTCAATGAAGTTAGGCTGTAGTATTCAAGATGTTCGTGGCAAATATTGTCAAAGGCCAGCTGTTTTAGCATTAATGGCAGGTAACTCATTTGTATTGCCCATAAGCCGTCTTTATCAAGAATTTTGTGAACATCTTGTACAAAAGCATGAGGATTTTCAAGGTCATAAAACATGGCGATGGACGTTACCACTTTTGCTTTTTTATAACCGTACCGGCTTTTTTGGTAGGCCGGGTAATTGAAGTAATCCCGAATAACCAAAGATGCGTATTCTTTGGCTTCTTGGCCGACATTCGTAGTCGGGTCAAATCCGACCCTTGTTATTTGCGGGTTAACAAATTTGAAGAGTGTCCCATCGTTGCAGCCGATATCCAGAAATATATCGCCTTTTTTGAGATTCATTTGCGCCTGAATTGATTCTGCGATTTGTCTAAGCTCATTTGTCATTGAAGCGTTGGTGCCGGAGCGATACCAGTAGTGGGTATACATGTAATCGGCCGGGGCGGAGTGAGCAAGCTGAACCAAACCGGACTTGGGTGCTAGGCAGAGTTTAAGTTCTACCGGTTCTGTTTGTAATCGAGCATTAACCGGTAGAAAGTTGGATATCTGCAGGCGTCCCAGAGTAAACAAACCAACCAGTTTTTCGCCGGACATTCTGCAGGTCTTTCTTTCTTTAATAATATTTTTCATGGGTTTTTGATTTTAGATTAAGTGTACACAAGATGTACAGATAGGGTAAATAATCATAGTGAACTAAGCAAGTTCTTGGCCAATGCTTTTGGCGTCAGGTCGCGCAGGTATAATTGATAAGCATTCTCGGCTACTTTTTTAGCTGTTCCGTAATTATTTTTTATCCAAAGTATTTTATCGGCCAAGTTCCGGGCATCGGAAGGATTGAAGCAAAAGCAGGTTTCATTTTCAGTAAGCAGTTCCATCATTCCACGGGCCCGTATAACTAGCAAAGGAATTTTTAGGGCCATGCTCTCGAATATTTTGAAAGGAATATAAAACTGCTGCCGTTCGTGGTCGGCAAGTTGTCCCAAACTTATGTGGCACCCGCGCATTTTGTCCGGTAATGCGTTTTGCGGAAATTTGTCGGAGATCCAATCCACGTTTTTAGAATCAAATTCCTTGAGCATCCTATCAACCAGCGGCGATTCAACGCCGTACCCCACAATTCGAAAATGTATCGGTTCATTTTGAAGAATGCGCGCCGCCTTAATTAAATGCTCTATTCCGGCTTCGGGCAACAATCCGCCGCGGAAAAGTACGGTGAACTCACGCGGTTCCGGGGCATTGGGGTCGGGCGCGAAAACTTTGTTATCAGCGCCGGTCCATAATCGAACAAGTTTATGTTCAGGGACCAAAAATTTGCGTCTTACATATTCTTTCATGGGGCCGGTGCCAACCAATATCAGATTTGCGCTGTGGAAAGCCAGCCAGTCGACTAGCCAAATATAAGGCACTCGCCAACCCAAGAAGCCGTATTTTCTGCGCGAACCGATAATGCCATCATACAACGACCCCATGGAATTAAAAACTATTTTTTTTCGCGAAATAAGCCTGGCAAACGGCACTAATATGTGGCCGGAATACCCCACCCATAAAATATCATAGTCATTTTTTACAGCCCGATGTTTTTGTAAAATAACCCAAAATTTTTTCCATGACGGAGAATTATCGCGACATTCGATAACGCGAGCCCCGTTTTCCCTTAGGCCGTTTAAGTAAATAGCATCCCGGGGCGGAATGCTGGAGGTGAGATTCATGTAGCAAAAAGTTTTGGACATAGGTTCAGACTTTCGCTTGGCTACTTAATTTGGTTGTAGATTTCGCGTATTGTTTTGTCGATATTATAAACTGGTTTCCAGCCGGGGTGGTGGGACTGAAATTTTGAAAGATTCGAAATATACCAAATGTGATCCCCGATTCTATTCACGGGATCGTAAGTTACGATGGCCTTCTTGCCGGTAATTTTTTCTATTTTTTCAATGGCTTCAAGCACCGAGACATTGGCGAATCTTCCTCCGCCGGCGTTATAAACAACCCCGTTTTCCAGGGGATTTTTGTGGTAATGCCAAAACATATTTACCAAATCAAAACTATGGATATTATCCCTGACCTGTTTTCCTTTATATCCAAAAATTGTGTATGGTTTTCCGTTAGCTATGCATTTTACGAGGTAGGACAAGAAACCGTGAAGTTGTGTTCCGCTATGGGCTGGGCCGGTAATACAGCCGCAACGAAAAACAGCGGTGTGCAGGCCAAAATATTTACCGTATTCTTGAACCATTACGTCAGCCGCCACTTTTGACGCGCCAAAAATACTATGTTTGCAATTATCTATGCTCATAGTTTCGTTTATGCCCCCGCTAAAGGGGTGCTTGCCCGAAATCTCAAATCTCTTTTCCAATTCAACGAGAGGAAGAGTATTCGGAGTATCACCGTAAACCTTATTGGTTGAAGTGAATATAAAAGTTGCCCGGGGACAATATTTTCGATAAAGTTCTAACAGATTGAGGGTGCCTTGAGCATTGATGCCAAAATCAGTGTGAGGTTCTTTCGCCGCCCAATCATGAGAAGGTTGTGCGGCAGTGTGTACAACAAGCTCCCATTCATTTTTTTTAAATAATTTTTCCAGAGCGTTAATATCGCGAATGTCTATTGCGTGGTGGGTGTATTTATTTTTGTATCTGTTTTTTAGCTCCCGAAGCTTCCATCCGGTGCCGGCTTCTTTGCCAAAAAAATAAGCCCGCATATTATTATCTATGCCAGCTACGCGGTATCCCTTTCGATATAAAAAATTTACCGTTTCGGAGCCTACCAGGCCAGCCGATCCGGTCACGAGAGCAGATTTCATGTTCAGTTCCAAATCTAATTCATATGACGATATTTTGCAACTGTGAGTTTTTCGGTATTTAATGCCTTAATAGAGTTTGACCGGCGAGGTTTTAGTTGTTATCATTCGTCCATGCAGCAAAACACCCGACAGGCAAGGCCGATCTGGCTCGCCGCGATTCTAAGGGTCTTCATTTACATCACGGCATTCGTGCCGTTGATTATTTTCTCTCAATTCATTTCCCCATTCCATTTCGGCAAAGTAATAGTTTTCCGTTCGCTTGTCGAAATAATGGCTGTTTTTTATTTTATTCTGGTCCTGAAAGACCGGAGTTATCTTCCCAGAAAACATATCCTGCTTGTTGTTTTTGTCCTTTTTACCCTGGTATTCGGCCTATCCACCCTTATTAGCGTCAACCCATATTTGAGTTTCTGGGGTTCCCTTGAGCGCATGGGCGGGTTATGGAGTTTTATTCACTATTTTGTCTATTTTACAATTTTAATTTCAGTTTTTAAAACTCGGCAGGATTGGATGCGATTATCTAAAGTTACTGTTTTTGTGGGTATTCTCTCGGCTATTTACGGTTTTGGCCAAAAAACAAATATTGGGTTTTTTATCGGTTCCGGCGGGCGTGCGAGAATTTTTGGGACAATCGGCAATGCCGCGCTTTTTGCCGGTTACCAGATTGTTATTCTCTTTTTAGCGTTGGCTTTGGCCACTTCTTCGTGGATATCCCCAAAATTCAAGGGCTTCTTTTGCCTGGCAGCAATTATTAGCACTATTGCCGTTTTGATGACTGCCGTCAGGGGATCAATGCTGGGTGTCGGTGTGGGATTTTTGCTGTTTGCGTTTTTGTACGCCATCGCATTCCGCTCGCGTACCGCAAAGAGAATTTTATTTACATTGATTGTTTTGGCAATTATTTTTATGGGCCTTGCTTTTGCTTTCAAAAATTCCAATTTTGTGCAGCGCTCCGGTTATTTAAGGAGAGTGACTGATTTTTCGCTAAAAACTTACACCGTTCAAACTCGTTTTTGGGCTTGGCAAGCCGGCTTGGAAGGCTGGAGGGAAACGTCGAAGACCATATTATTCGGTTGGGGTCCGGAAAATTTCAATGTCCCATTCTCAAAACATTTCAACCCCCTGTTTTTCCGTGGGATAGGTTCGGAAACTCTCTTTGACCGGGCCCACAATATGTTTGTAGAAGTGCTTGTTACTATGGGGCTGTTCGCATTTTTGATGTATGTGGCGATGTTCTACATGGCAATTCGCTTAATCTGGAAACATGTCGTTCGCGGACCGCCGGGTGGTGAAAGAACGATCGGCATTGGCTTGATCTCATTGATCGTGGCTTACATGATCCACAATTCGTTCATTTTTGATACCTCAGCCAATTTTGTGGTATTTTTTACGGTGCTGGGCTTTATCACTTGGTTGACCCCAAGAGAGGGTAACAAGGTAGAAGGCGCAGGATACGGTAAGGACCGGAGGGCAGAAAATCAGACAGGGACCCCGGTACTCAATGCTAAACACCATTCGCTATCGATGGGCCAGCAGTCCGCCATGCTGATTTTGATGATTGGCGCCGCAGTCCTGATTTATAAGACAAACATTTTACAATCCAAGGCCAATTATGCCAGTACGCGCGCGATTACCCGTTCGTGGGCGGGGGATTTTGACGGAGCCTTGGCTAAGTATAAAGAAGCTTTGACATACGATGTGTCTGGCAAATATGATTACCGGCATCGCTATGCCCAATGGATACTTGAGAAAACAAGCGGCAAAAAATTGGGCGAAAAAGAAATAAACGCTCTCATGTATTCCATTGAGCAGACGCAAAAGAATGCCGATGAAACGCAGCAGGATTATTTACCTTATCTTTATATTTCGAGGGCATATATAATCTTGGGGAAAGATGATCCGAAATCGCCGTACAATGATCTGGCTTTGACAAATTCCATGAAGGCTTTGGAAATTTCCCCTAGTTTCGTCAGGACCTATTATGAAGTGGCGCAGGCGTATCTCAACAAAAAAGAACATGAAAATGCGATTAAATATTTTCAAAAAGCCGTTGAGCTGAATCCCAGCGTGGGACTTTCCTACTGGTATTTGGGGGCGGCATATCTTGAAACGGGGGATACAAATAACGGGATGGAAGCCATGAACAAAGCTATCGAATACGTTGAATCTTTTGTGGAATCAGATGCGTTGCGTTTGCTAAATCTGTACATTAAAATCGGAGATCTTGAAAAGGTCCGTACCTTATACGAAGGACTCGTAGCCACAAAACCGAACGACCCGCGATATCGTGCTGCGTTGGCGGCGGCTTATGCCAAGCTTGGGGAAATAGACAAGGCTGTTGAGCAGGCGCACGAAGCGGCTAAATTAGACAAAACCTTTGAAACCGAAGCCCGCGCTTTTGTACAGAGTTTGGGACGAAGTTGGTAACTGGTTTGTGTGTGTAATTTCCGATTGTCATCTAAAACCCCGCATTTTGTGCGGGGTTTTAGATTTTGGCCACTAATTTTATATCCGATTCAACCATTAACCGGACAAGTTCCCTGAATTTTACTTTGGGTTTCCAGCCGAGAATTTTTTTAGCTTTTGCGGGGTTGCCAATAAGCAGATCAACCTCGGACGGACGAATATCGGACGGATTATTCCAGACGATATATTTAGCCGGGTCGAGTTTGGCAACACGGAAAGCCTCTTCGGCAAATTCCCTGACCGTGTGTGTTTCCCCTGTGGCTATGACAAAATCATCCGGTTTGGGTTGCTGCATCATTAGCCACATTGCTTCAACATAGTCGCCGGCAAAACCCCAGTCTCTTTTCGCAGTTGGATTGCCGAGATACAACTTGTCAGCGAGCCCATGCTTGATCAAGGCGGCAGTATGCGTGATCTTGCGGGTTACGAATTCCATCCCGCGGCGCGGACTTTCATGATTGAAAAGAATGCCGCAGGCGGCAAATTGTTTAATATTGGGATGGTTGCGATGATAATGAGAAAGATGATAGCCGGCAACCTTGGAAACGCCATAGGGGGATCGCGGGTTAAAAGGAGTTTTCTCGGTTTGCGGAACCTCCAGAACATTGCCGAACATTTCACTTGAGGCGGCAAAGTAAAATTTCGCCTTAGGCACGATTTGGCTGGCCGCCGATAAAAGAAAATGGGTGCCGGTAACGTTGGTTTGCATTGTAGAATGCTCGTCTTCAAATGAATAAGAAACAAAACTTTGCGCTGCCAGATGATAAATTTCGTCAGGTTTTACTTTGGCCAGAACATTGCAGATGCTTGGGTAATTTTCAAGCGTGGCTCCGTGTATTTTAATATACCCCCCTTTGACCAGGCTGTTTATCCGTGAAAGGCGGTTGTTGTGATCTTCTATGGCGACGCGGCGGACCATACCGTGAACCCGATATTTTTTTTTCAACAAAAATTCAGCTAAATAAGAGCCGTCTTGTCCGGTTATTCCGGTTATGAGTGCTGTTTTTATCATTTAATAAATAATTAAACCAAACCAGGTTGTATTCAATGTACAAGAACAAATCACAGTAGTCAATTTTGCTTAAACCGCTGTTTGGGTTAAAATAACCAGCATGAAACTAAGAGAACACCTGATAATCGGCGGAGTGGCGATGGCGGTCCTGTATTCACATTGGGGATTGTGGCGGGTGCTTTTGTTTTGGGGAGCTGAAGTGCTGATAGATGCCGACCATTATTGGGATTATTTGTGGCGCAGCAAATTCAAGGATTGGAGCGGTTGGCGGATGTTCAGGTATTATGACCTCACGCTCAAGCGGCTTCACGATAAAAGTTATCTCGGATTCAGCTTGCTGCATACGGCCGAGGTTTTCATCGCGGTCTACTTGTTGGCGTGGCGCTGGAATCATATCTTTTTTATAACCATATTTTGGGGCATGGTGTTCCATTTGATTTTAGACATAATCTGGCTGGCCCATAAAAAAAGATTTTTCATCCGCGCCTATTCCGTCATCGAATATTTTATCCGCAAGCGTCTTTTGATCCGCCGCGGCCTTGATCCCGACGGCTTCTACAAAGAAATTTTTGACCAATCGAAATGACCAAAAGCCCCCGTTAACGGAGGGCTTTTTTGAGCAGGAGGCTGATAGTTTTTAAGATTATGCCGAGGTCAAGCAGCAAGGAGCGGTTTTTAACGTAGTAGAGGTCGTGTTGGAGTTTTTCATATGTATCCTTAACCGTCATGCCGCCCCGGAAGTCCAGTTTGTGTTTGATTTGTGCCCAACCGGTTAAGCCGGGTTTGACGAGGTAGCGCTCCTCGTAAAAGGGTATTTCTTTTTGAAGTTTTTCGTGGAACTCCGGTCTTTCCGGTCTTGGGCCGACAAAAGACATCTCGCCTTTTAGTACGTTCCAGATTTGCGGCAGTTCATCAAGACGCGTTTTACGTATGAACTTACCGACCCGCGTGGTTCGCGCGTCATTTTCCGCGGCCCAGACAGGGCCGTTTTTTTCCGCTTCCTGAAACATGGTACGGAATTTTATCAAAGTAAATGGTTTACCGGCCCTTCCCATTCTTGCCTGACGGTAGAAGATGGTTCCGGCAGAGTCTAGTTTTATCGCAAGAATTACAAAAACATAAAAAGGTAAAGACGCCAGTCCTATAATTGCCGCCCCGATTATGTCATATATTCTTTTGCCGATTTCATAACCGCGCTTGCTGCTTTTCGAAAGATTTTCCAGAAACCATAT
>ERZ1292629.2677-Hain-H43-01um-R1-2677-length-14592-cov-6_pt1 | contig 14592 bp, 15 predicted proteins | sample MGYA00564399_ERZ1292629 | MGnify/ENA primary metagenome ERZ1292629 (study PRJEB36523, sample SAMEA6512636) | groundwater metagenome | collected 2019-01-08 | study: AquaDiva: Metagenomics assemblies of 32 groundwater samples
GATGTGCAGGTCCGGGTGTGGCTCCTTCGCGCCTTGCGTTCGATTGTGGAAAGCGCCAAAGACCTTATCGAGTCCACTCCGCCGGAGCTTGTGGGGGATGTCTATAAAAATGGAGTGTACGTGTGCGGGGGCGGGAGCTTGCTCCGCGGGATTGATAAACTTCTTGAACGGGAAATTGGGGTCCGTGTCCGAATTTCGGATGACGCGATTCGGTGCGTGGCCCGTGGTGCGGGAATGATTGCGGATGATTTGAAAATCCACCAGCCGATTTTGAATACGTCGGCGAGCTTGGGATTCGGGAAAGAGATTGAGTAGGAAGAATATATGAAGTCCTTTGGTATTTATATTACTTTTTTTCTTCTTTGTGTCGCGTTTTTTCTTTTTATATTTTTTTATCGGGGCATCGCGACGGGAGTATTCCGGGGTTCGCGTTTTCTTTCCGGCGCGTTTTCTTCCGGAGACGCGAGCCGTCTTCTCGAACTCGAGAAAGAAAACGCGCTTTTGAAAGAAGAAAACTTCCGTCTCGGGAGCCGCTCCCCCTCGCCCCTCTCGTTTCGGGGAGGGGAGGTAATTTGGGCCGGCGTGTATTCTAGGTACCCGTTTTCGGACAAAGAAACTCTTGTCGTTGATTTCGGCGCGCGGGAGGGGGCGACCTCGGGCATGCCGGTTCTCGCCGGAGACAATGTGCTTATCGGAGAAATTGTTTCCGTACAAAATGCCCAGAGCGAGGTCCGCACCATGTTTGACGCGCGGTGGGTCGGAAGCGTCTTTATCCGCCTCTCCTCCTCTCCCGGGGTTACGGCGCGCGGGGTCTTGAAGGGCGGCTCCGCCCCGCGCGTCGAGCTTGTCGGCTCGGAATTTCCCCTTCGGAAGGGAGATGTGGTCGTGAACGCTTCGGAAAAATTTCCGCTCGGGCTCCCCTTGGGCGTCCTTGAAACGCTGAAGAAAGGAGAGGGCGGATTTTGGGAAGAGGTAACTCTTCGGCCGATTTTCCGAAGCCGAGACCTCTCTACGGTTTCCGTGCTTCGCGACTTTCCGTAATACATATACTGCATATGAGTATCGCGGTGAATCTCTTTTCTCTCCTTTTCTTCTTTTTCCTCGTGTTCGGCCTCCAGGCCGCCCGCGCGTTTTCGTTCTTCGGCATTCAGCCGAATCTTTTTCTTATCTCTCTCGGGGCCCTCACCCTTCTTCTGCCGCGCGGGGGGAGAGGGTTTCTTTTTTTTCTTTTGTTTCAGGGTATGTTTCTTTTTCTTCTTTTTCTTTTTTTTCCGTTTTTCCTTTTTGAGACGGCGGGGCTTTTCGCTCTTTTTTCTCTCCTGTTTCTTGTTCGAAAATTTTTTTCCGGCACGTTTGGAGCGGACTTCTTCCTTTTTATTTTCCTTGGGTGTGGGTATTTCGTCCTTTTGGGGTTCGGCTCTTTTTCTCTCCAATTTTTTCTCGCGTCTTTTTCGCAATTTTTCTTCACCTTTGTATTCGCGCTTCTCTTCTGGTACGTCGGTTTCGTCCGTGGCGCCTTGCCGCGAGGACTTCTCCATCCATGAAAAGGACTTCCTTTCAGTTTGAGGACGTGTTTCTTGATAAGGAAGCGGAAGATGATTTCGCGGAACTTCCGCTCCACCGCGTTGTCTTTCGCGGATTTCGGTTTCTTTCTTTTCTCCTTATCTTCCTTGTGGGAATACAGCTTATTCGGCTCGGTGTTTTTCAAGGAAAAGAATACGCCCTGCGCGCTTCCGCGAACGCCGAAAATTATCGCATCATTCCGGCCGCGCGCGGCCTCATCCTCGACCGCTTCGGCAAGCCGCTTGGAGACACGACAAACGCGTTTCACGCGGTTCTTTTTCCAAGGGAGCTCCCGCCTACCCGCGAGGAACGGGATGCCGCGCTTTCCCGGATTGCCGCTTTTTTCGGGCTCGAGAAAGAGGCGCTTCTCGAAGAGACGGCGAGGAAGCTGCCGTTTTTCGACAGCAGAATACTGCTTCGGGAACATTTGCCGGAAGATGAACTTATTTCCGCGAGTTCACTTACCATTTCGGGCGTGCGCGTGGAAAAGGGACTCAGTCGTTTTTACACGAGCCCTTCCGTGTTCTCGCACGTTCTCGGATATACTTCTTCTCCGAACAAGGAGGACCTCGCGCGCGATCCCGCGCTTTCGTCTTCTTTTGAAGTCGGGCGGGCCGGGCTTGAGGCGGAGTATGACGATCTTCTCCGCGGCGTGGATGGAGTAGAGACCCTTCTTCGGGACTCGATGGGGAACGTGCGGGAAACAAAAACGCTTCGGGAGCCGAGGGAGGGGAAGTCGCTTCGTACTACGATTGATAAGGAATTTCAGGAATATTTCTACGGGCGGATGGAGGATACGCTCCGACGGCTCGGCAGAAGCGTGGGCGTGGGCATTGCCGTGAACCCTCAAAATGGGGAGGTACTCGCGCTTTTTGGGGTTCCGGGGTTTGATTCTTCGCGTCTCGTGGAGTATCTCACGGACCCGCGCCGTCCGCTCTTTAACCGCGCGATTTCCGGTCTCTACAGCCCGGGCTCCACGATAAAGCCCCTGCACGCCCTCGCCGCGCTTACCGAGGGAGTGGTGACGCCCGAGACCTCGATTTTTTCTTCCGGCAAGCTTGAGGTTCCAAACCCCTTTAATCCCTCGAAGCCCAGCGTCTTTAAGGACTGGAAGGCGCATGGGTGGGTGAACGCGCGGAGCGCGCTTGCCCGTTCCTCGAACGTGTATTTTTACCAAATCGGAGGCGGGTTTCAGAACCAGCCCGGGCTTGGCATCACGCGTTTAAAAAAGTGGTGGGAAAAATTTCGTCTGAATTTTCCGACAGGCATCGACCTTCCGGGCGAGGAGGCGGGGTTTTTACCGACTCCGGAATGGAAAGAAGAGGCCACGGGCCGAGCATGGCTCCGGGGCGATACGTACAACGTGTCCATCGGGCAGGGTGATTTTGTCATTACTCCCATAGGACTTCTTTCGTATATCGCGACCATCGCGAATGGGGGGCTCATATATCGGCCTCATCTTGTAACCGCGGTTATGGGAGAGAATAATAAAGTGGAAAAGGCAACAGGCGCGGAAGTTCTCTTTACTCTTCGGCCGGAAATTTCGCGTGTTCTCCCGATTGTTCAGGGGGGCATGGAGGATGCGGTTTCGAGTCCGTATGGCACCGCATACCAACTTCATGACCTTCCGGTCCGCTTTGCGGGTAAGACCGGAAGCGCGCAGATTCAGGGAAATACAAAAACGAACGCGTTTTTTGTGGGCTACGGCCCGGTATCAACGAATAACGAATCTGGCACGAATGAACGAATAAACGAATCCGTTCAGCCGGAGATTGCGCTCCTCGTTTTAATCGAGGATGCGAGGGAGGGGAGTTTGAATGCCATACCTATAGCCAAGGATGTTTTCCTATGGTACTATGAACATCGTATACGAGAGAAATCCGAAACAGTGGATAAAGGGCAAGGGTAAAGAAGCGCATAACCTTAACCCTTTTTACTTTTTTGTTTCGAATTTCGATTTTTTTATTTATGCCACAATATCTCACAAAAGAACGGTATGAGGAATTAAAACGGACCCTTGAGGATTTGAAGAATGAGGGGCGCGAGGAAATCGCGGTTCGTCTTCGACACGCCAAATCCTTTGGGGATTTATCCGAGAATTCCGAATATCAGGAGGCCCGCGACTCCCAAGCCGCGCTTGAGCGGAGAATTCGAGAGCTCGAAGAACTCGTCCGGACTTCGCGCATTATCGAGGGCGCGGAATCAAAGGACAGGGTAGGCGTTGGCTCGAAGGTCATTCTGCAAAAAGAAGGAAAGGAGATTCAATACACCATCGTTGGCTCGAACGAAGCAAGCCCATTGGAAGGACTTATTTCAAATGAGTCCCCAATAGGCAAGGCGCTTTTAGGAAAGCATACAGGAGAGACGGCGGAGGTTACGACTCCCAAAGGGAGGGTGAAATATGAGATAATAAGGATTGAGTAATTTTTAGAAAATCCAATGCAATCTCCTCGCTCATTCTCGCTCACCCAGCCGTTCGCTCCGAGGCCTCGGCCGTTTTGCCCCCGCCTTCGGCGGGGGACCATGCCAAAACAGCCTCGGAATCCGCTCGGAGACAGCATTGGATTTTCTTTTTAATTATGTTGGAGGATTTAATACAAGACAGAAAAAAGAAATTGGAGGAGTACCGAAAAAGATTCGGAAGCGCCTTTCCCGCGCGCTCCAAACGGACCCATACCATAGGCGAGGCGCTTCGAGATTTTTTGAAACTGGAGAAATCGAAGAAACTCATAACGCTCGTCGGGCGTGTTACGTCGCTTCGCGGGCAGGGCGGAATTTTGTTCGGTGATTTTTTTGACGAGAGCGGGAAGTTTCAATTCGTGTTGAAAGCCGAGGAGACCAAGGATTTTGAGACGAAGAAAGAACTTTTTGATATTGGAGATTTTGTGGAAGTTTCTGGTTCGCTCTTTACCACAAAAAGGGGAGAGAAGAGTATTTTAGCGCGAGAGATTCGGCTCCTTACGAAATGTATTCGCCCATGGCCCTCCTCTTTTTACGGCATTTCCGACGAGGAGGAGCGGCACCGAAAGAGGTATCTGGACTTTATTTTTAATCCCGAATCGAAGCAAAAGCTCGACACGCGGTTTCGCATTGAGGCGGCTGTACGGGAGATTTTGGGGGAGGATGGATTTTTAGAGGTTGAGACGCCAGTCCTGCAGCCCATTCCCGGCGGGGCTTTGGCACGTCCATTTCAGACGCATTTTAATGCTTTGGATATAGACGTGTATCTCCGCATCGCGCCCGAGCTCTATTTGAAGCGCTTGCTTGTCGGGGGATTTGAGAAGGTGTTTGAAATCGCGAAGGACTTTCGGAACGAGGGTATTGACCGCGACCATTATCCGGAATTTACCATGCTCGAACTCTATTCCGCCTACCAGGACTACGAGGACATGATGGAGGCCGTGGAGCGGTGGCTGAAAGAAACCGCGAAGCGGACAGGAATTACGAAAATTTTCTTTCGAGGAAAGGAACTCAAGGGTTTTTTCAAAAAATGGCCACGGGTAGAGTATGCAAAACTCTTAAAGGAGCACGCGGGCAAGGACATACAAAAATTAAAAGTTGAGGAGATTGACGAGACGTTCAAAAAAGTGGTGCGGCCGAAGCTCATCGAGCCGGTGTATGTGGTGAATTATCCAAAGGCGATATCGCCGCTTACCAAGTCGCGGGATGACGACCCGACTCTTACGGAGCGGGCACAGCTCTTAATCGCGGGAAGCGAGTTCGCGAATATTTTTTCGGAATTGAATGACCCCATTGACCAGCGGGAGCGGATGGAAGACGAGGAGAGGAAGCACCGGGCAGGAGACCCGGAGGCATCGCGCATGGACGAAGAATTTTTGGAGGCAATCGAGTACGGGATGCCGCCCGCGGCAGGGGTCGGCATCGGCATAGACCGCCTCGCGGCTCTCTTTACGGACTCGAACTCGATTCGGGAGGTGATTAGTTTTACGAACTTGAGGCCGAAAGCGTAGTTGAAAGTTGGCAAAAAATTCGCCCTCCGGTTTAAGGCCGGAGGGGTATGTTTTGGAGGTCCGACCTCCAAACTTTGTTAGATTTCGACAAATTCGGCAAGACGCGCGCGTGCTTCCTTTTTTGTTATTTGCGTCGCGTCCCCACAGTAGATGATTGTCGCGAGTTCTTCAGGCGTTCGCGCTATTTGCAACATTTGCGCGAGTACATGTCCTGCATCTATTCCAAGCTCTTGGTAGATTTTGAGGATTTCCTCGCCCTCCTTGAATGTTTTGAGCGTGGTTGCTCCGTGTAGTGCGCGACACTCGCTTTCCTCTGCTTCGAGGTATCGGATTCTCCATCCGTCTGGGTCGTTGGGGAGATTTTCTGGTTTCCCACCCGCCTCAATATATGCTTGATAGGCGAGTCGTTTTCCTACTCGTTTCGCCAATTCTTGGAGTTGGAGCGCCATCTTAACCACCCTTTCGTTGGTTGCGAAACCACTTCGATTCTTTCTTGTTTATAGTCGTTGCGTCGTGTATTGTCAATAAATATGAAGAAGGTACTTGTATTTGGAGTGTTTGACGGGTTGCACGAGGGGCATCGGGCTTTTTTGCGGCAAGCGCGGACTGACGCCGACTTTACGCGGAATGACGCGGAAGAAAAAATATGGCTTATCGCGGCAGTGACGAGGGATGAGGTGGTTCGGCAACTTAAAGGCAGGCCTTCTCAAAAGGATCAAGGATTAAGGATTAAGGAACTTATGGAAATCGGGCTTGTGGATGAGGTGGTGGAAGGGGATGCGGAGCTTCGAAGCTGGGAAGTGATTGGAAAGTATGCTCCAGATGTTATAGCATTAGGATATGACCAGGGTGCGCTAAAAAGCGCTTTGGAGGAATATATTCGGGAGAAGGGATTGGAGATAGAAGTTAGGGTTATGAAGCCGTATAAGTCTGATAAGTATCATAGTTCGTTGCTGAATAAGTAGAAAAGCACAAAACCCAAATATGCACAAAACCCAAATAAAGCACAAAACACAGAGACAAAAAGCACAAACTGTTTGTGTTTTGTGTTTTTGGTAGTTTGTGTTTTATTTGTGTTTTGGTTCCTGTGTTTTGTGATTTTTTATGTTAGATGTAAATTTTATTCGCAATAATTCCGGCAAAGTCCGGGAAGGGACAGAGAAGAAGGGCATGAATCCGAATATCGTGGATGAGTTTTTGTCGTTGGATGAAAAGTGGCGTCGCGCGGTTTCGGAACTCGACGAAACCCGCGCGAAGCAGAATGAGGTTACAAAGAAACTTTCGGCGGGGAAGAATGAGGAATTTTTGAAAGAGGCAAAGTCGCTAAAGGAGCGCGTATCTTTGCTGGAAAAAGAAGAGAAAGAGTTGCGGGAAAAACGGGAGGAAGCATTGTTGCAAATTCCAAATGTGCCGTTTGAGGACGTTCCGGTCGGGGGTGACGAGAAGGGCAATCAAGAACTCCGAGCGGTCGGCAAAAAGCGGGACTTTACGCGCGAAGGGTTCGAGCCAAAAGACCATTTGGAACTCGGCGAAGCATTGGGAATTTTGGATTTTCTGCGGGGCGCGAAGGTAAGCGGCTCGGGGTTTTATTATTTAAAAGATGAGGCGGTCTTGCTTGAGATTGGACTTGTGCGGTATGCGTTGGATATGTTGGAGAAACGGGGATTCGGGCTTGTCTTCACGCCGGATATGGCTCGCGAGAAATTTTATCTCGGCACCGGATATCTGCCGCGCGGGCCGGAGGCGCAAACCTACCAGATTCAGGGCACGAACTTGGGGCTTATTGCGACTTCGGAAGTAACGCTCGCGGGTTTGCACGCGGACGAGATTTTGCGCGAGGAAGAACTTCCGAAATTGTATGCCGGATATTCCCATTGCTTTCGGCAAGAAGACGGAGCGTACGGGAAGTATTCCAAGGGGCTGTATCGAGTGCACCAGTTTACGAAGGTGGAGATGTTTGCCTACACTCTGCCCGAGGAGTCGGCAGGTATGCACCAAAAATTTCTTGCGTTGGAGGAGGAGATTTGGAAAGGACTTGGAATTCCATACCGCGTGCTTTTGATGTGCACCGGGGATTTGGGCGGGCAGGCCGCGAAAAAATATGACCTGGAGGCCTGGATGCCCGGGCGGGGCGATTGGGGCGAGATTACCTCAACTTCGAACACCACTGACTTTCAGGCGCGACGGCTTGGGATTAAGTATCGCGGGAAGGACGGCATACTTCGGTTCGCGCACACCGTAAACGGCACGGCAATCGCGACTGCGCGCGCCATTGTCGCAATTCTCGAAAACTATCAAAAAAAAGACGGGAGTGTGGAGATTCCGAAGGTATTGCGGAAGTATGTGGGGAAGAAAATTATTTCTTCTTCAAATTCCAGAGGTGGGACATAAGGTTTCCTTTTTTCCGCAGGGCGGCTTTGATATGCTCCTTTGCCGCGTTCGTTTTTACGAACCTGAGCCAAGAGTCCGAGGGCTTTTTTCCTTTCTGTCTTTGGATTTCCACAATGTCCCCTGAGCACAGTTCGTGGTGCAGGGGCACTATGCGGCCGTTTACTTTTGCTCTAACGCATTCGTCGCCCACGTCCGAGTGGATGTGGTAGGCAAAGTCAACCGGAGTCGCGCCATGAGGAAGGTCAAACACGTCTCCTTTGGGGCTTACCACGAAAATTCGGTCCTGAAAGAAATCGTTTTTCAGCGTCTTAATAAAGTCCTTGTCTTCGTCCTGGGATTCCTGCCATGTCTTCAAATGGGTAATCCATGCGGTTTCTTTTTTGTTCGCGAAAACGGCGCGGCGCCTTTCGTATGACTTTTTCCCTTTTGCTTCCGCGTATGCCCACTGGGCCGCGATGCCGTGGCGCGCCTCCTCGTCCATCTGCTCCGTGCGGACTTGGAATTCCGTAATTCTTTTTCCTTCGCAAAATACCGTGGTGTGGATGGACTGATATCCATTTGGCTTGGGAAGGGCGATATAGTCCTTGATGCGTCCGGGCAAGGGCTTCCAGATGCCGTGGATAATTCCCATGGCTTTGTAGCAATCCTCGACCGACTCCACGATGATTCTCATGGCCACAAGGTCGTAAATCTGCTCAAAATTCATTTCATATTTTTTCAGTTTTTTGAAAATGCTTGAAAAACGCTTGGCGCGAAAGTTTATTTCTTTTAGCCCGACGCCGTTTTCTATGAGTTCTTTTTCAAGTATCGTTTTTACCCCACGAAGATACTCTTCTCCTTCTTCCAATTTTTGAGGCACGTTTTCAAGGAGCCATTTGTAGTCCTTGGGGAAGAGGTAGGGGAGGCAGAGGTCTTCGAGTTCGCCCGCCACGGCCGTCATGCCGAGGCGGTAGGCAAGCGGCGCGTAGATTTCGTATGTCTCGAGAGCAATGCGAGCCTGCTTTTCTTTAGATAAGGCGTCCAGGGTCTTCATGTTGTGTAAACGGTCCGCGAGCTTTATAAAAATCACGCGGATATCGTCGCTTACCGCGAGGACAAGTTTGCGAAAATTGTTTGGTATTTCATTCGCCTCCTTTTTCCACCGCTTTCCCTCCTCCCGATATTTGAAGCGGCCAAGCTTTGTGACCCCGTCCACGAGACAGGCGATTTCTTCTCCGAATTCTTTCCGCACTTCTTCCAGAGTATGTTTCGTATCCTCGGCAGTGTCGTGGAGGATGGCGGCAGAGATGACGTGGGCGTCGAGGCCCCACTCCGCGACCTGCCTCGCGGTTTCAAATGGATGAATAAAGTAGGGGTCACCGGATTTGCGCTCCTGCCCTTCATGCGCCTTTTTTGCGAAATCGTAGGCCTTTTTTATGAGGTTTTGGTCCTCCTCGGGCATGGACTCAGTCCTTCTTTTCAGGAGTTCAGAGACGTCTATGTTCATGGTTTTAGTATACCTTATCTTCTTTCTCTTGACATTGTCCAGGGGTTTTCTCTATACTGCATGGTGCGTTAGCAGTTAAAGGTCGCCACTGCTAATTTAGTTGTAAGTTTCATTCGCTTCGCTCATTTCTTGGTTAAAAGTTTGAAAGTTTGCGTCCTTTTAACTTATAAACTAAAGCGCAGCGTAACCAATAAACCAATATGAAATTGAAACCACTTTCGGACAGGGTTCTCATAGAACCAGTCGAGGAGGAACAGAAGACCGACTCCGGAATTATCCTTCCGGACACGGTCGAGAAGTCCAAGGTTTTGCGCGGAAAGGTTACCGCGACAGGCCCTGGCAAATTGAATGACAAGGGAGAGCGAACTCCCGTATCGGTCAAGGTCGGAGACGAGGTGCTTTTCAAAAAGCCGTGGAGTGATGACGACAAGCTGAAAATACACGGCAAGGAGGAGTATCTTGTGGATGAAGGAGATATATTAGGCATTGTAGAAAAGTAAATGAGCTACGAATGTACGAATAATATACGAATGTACGAATTCGTATATTCGTACCAGATTCGTAATTCGTAGATCAGCTTCAGCATGGCAAAACAAATCATATTTAACGAACAGGCGCGGGCGGCCCTGAAGCGGGGCGTGGATAAGCTCGCAGACGTGGTTCGCGTGACCATGGGTCCGCGCGGACGGGCCGTGGTGCTCGACAAAGGATACGGCTCCCCGGTTGTGACCTTGGACGGCGTTACTATCGCGAAAGAAATAGAATTAGAGGACAAGATTGAAAAAATCGGGGCGGAACTCGTGAAGGAGGTTGCCTCAAAAACAAATGATGAGGCAGGAGACGGCACCACGACCGCGACCCTCTTGGCGCAAGTTTTAGTTCGCGAGGGGATTAAAAATCTTTCGGCCGGGCTTGACCCCATGGCCCTCCGCGCGGGCATGGCCGAGGCCGAGGAGATTGTAGTTGCTTCACTTAGAAAACTTTCAAGGGAGGTTGGCGCAAACAAGGAGTCCATCGCGCAGGTTGCAACGATTTCCGCGCGCGACCCGAAGATTGGCGCGCTTATCGCCGAGGTGATTCAACAGGTTGGCAAGGACGGAGTGGTGACGGTTGAGGAATCAAAGACCCTTGGCCTTACCCATGAAATCGTTGATGGAATGCAGTTCGACAAGGGGTATGTGTCCGCCTATATGGTGACAAACCAGGAACGGATGGAGGCGGTGCTCGAGAATCCCTACATTCTCATTACGGACAAAAAAATTTCCTCGATTCAGGACCTCTTGCCTACGCTTGAGAAGGTTATCCAGAGCGGAAAGAAGGAACTTGTCATTATCGCGGACGATGTGGATGGCGAGGCGCTCGCGACTTTGGTTGTGAACAAAATCCGTGGAGTGTTTAACGTGCTCGCGGTAAAGGCCCCGGGTTTTGGAGACCGCAAGAAAGAGATGCTGCAGGATATCGCGGTCTTGACCGGCGCGGAAGTGATTTCCGAAGAACTCGGACGAAAGCTCGAAGACGCGCGTCTTGATGATTTGGGTTCGGCCCACCGCGTGGTCGCGACAAAAGACGATACCACGATTGTGGACGGCAAGGGCTCGAAAAAAGAAATTGATGCCCGAGCTCATCAGATTAAGGCGCAGATTGAAAAAACGGATTCGGATTACGACCGCGAGAAATTGCAGGAACGCCTTGGAAAGCTTTCGGGCGGAGTCGCGGTCATTAAAGTCGGCGCGCCATCCGAGGTGGAACAGAAGGAGGCCCAGCACAGGATTGAAGACGCGGTCTCGGCCACCAAGGCCGCGATTGAAGAGGGAATTGTTCCCGGAGGCGGGGTCGCGCTCGTGCGGGCCGCCAAAGACGTGGAGGAGTATGTGAACAAACTCGGCAAGAACGACATCGCGAAGATGGTGGGCGCAAAGATTGTGCTTGAAACGCTCTACGCTCCCATCAGGCAGATTGCCGAAAACGCGGGATATGAGGGCTCGGTAGTGCTCCACAAAGTAATGTCCTCGGGAGACGCGGACTACGGCTTTAACGCCGCGACCGGAAAGTACGAGAAACTTTTCGAGTCCGGTATCGTGGACCCCACCAAGGTTACCCGCTCGGCCCTTCAAAACGCCATCTCCATCGCTTCCATGATTCTTATTACCGAAGCGGTTGTGGCGGATATTCCGGAAAAGAAAGAAAAGCCGCATGGCGGCCACGGAGGGGGGATGGAGGATATGTATTAAACGCAGATTGACGCAGACGGGACGAAGTCCGACTTCCCTTGTGAAGTCGGACTTCTCCGTCTATACTATAGAAAAGTCGAATTATTTAATTTTATAACCATATGATTTTAGGAATATCTACCGAAATTTGGGTGGTTGTCGCGGTAGTCGCGGTTGCGCTCTTGTGGTTTATCACAGCGTTTAACGGCTTTGTCCGTTTGCGGAATCGGGTGGATGAGGCGTGGTCGGATATTGAGGTGCAGTTAAAGCGTCGGACAGATTTGATTCCGAATGTGGTCGAGACCGTAAAGGGGTATGCCGGACATGAAAAGAAAGTATTTGATGACGTGACCGAGGCGCGGACACGCGTGATGGGCGCGGAACAAAAAGGGGATGTAAAACAGATAGGGGCCGCGGAAAATATGCTCTCCGGCGCCCTGAAGACCTTGTTTGCGGTTGCCGAAAGTTATCCGGACCTCAAGGCAAATGCGAACTTTCTTGATTTACAGAGGGAGCTCGCGGATACGGAGAATAAGATCCAGGCCGCGCGAAGGTTCTATAACACGAACGTGCGCGACTTTAACACGCACGCGGAGTCCTTTCCTTCCAATATCGTTGCGGGAATGTTCGGCTTCAAGAAGCGCGAGTTTTTCGATATTGACGAAAACGTGGAAGGCAAACCCGTTTCCGTTAAGTTTTAATGGCGAATTTGTACACTCACCAGTCGTCTAATATCCGAAAAACGTGGATTTTGTTCACGATGTTTTTGGTTGTTGTGGTGGGTGTGGGATGGATTTTTTCGCAGGCGCTCGGGGATTCTTCGATTTTGTATATCGCGGTTCTTTTTAGTTTGGTTATGAATGTGTTGGGGTTTTGGTATTCGGATAAGATTGTGCTTGCCATGGCGCGCGCGAAGCCGGTAACGCGCGAGTCCCATCGCGAACTTTATAATATCATTGAGAATCTTTGCATGACCGCGGGCCTGCCGTTGCCGAAGATTTATATTGTGCCCGAGGCGCAACCGAACGCCTTTGCCACGGGGCGAAGCCCAACACATTCCGCGGTCGCCGTAACCGAAGGGCTCTTGAAGGTATTGGACCGAAGCGAACTTGAGGGGGTTTTGGCCCACGAACTTTCCCATATCGGTAACCGCGATATGCTTGTTTCCACCGCGGCTGTGGTTTTAGTTGGTTTCATTTCCATTCTCTCGGATATGTTCACGCGTTCGCTCTGGTTCCGAGGGCGAGACAACGAGAGGGGCGGCGGGGGCATCATGCTCCTTATCGCGCTTGCGGTTTCCATCCTTGCGCCGATATCGGCCATACTTATTCAACTCGCGATTTCGCGTAAGCGGGAGTTTTTGGCGGACGCATCAGGCGCCCTTTTAACGCGGTATCCGGAGGGGCTTGCCTTGGCGCTTGAAAAAATTTCAAAAAGCCCTCTTCCCATGCGGTTTTCGGGAAATACTACGGCGCATCTTTGGATTGATGACCCATTTGACGACCCGCGCGGGGAGCGCTACGCGAGAAAGCCCTGGCTTCACAAACTTTTTATGACCCACCCGCCGGTTGGGGAGAGGGTGGCGGCGCTTCGTGGAATGGAGGTATGAAATATCAGTTTGGAAAAACCATTATTTTGAAACTCGGGGGTCTATCGTGTATCCTAAAGCGATCGACATTCAGTTTTTGAAATCGTTTCGCGCGTTTATAATAAATCAGATTCGCCGCCACAAGCGGCGGTTTGTGATTATCGTGGGGGGAGGGAAGATTTGCCGCGTGTATCAGGATGCGGCCGAAAAGATTGTGCGCGTGACAAATGAGGACAAGGACTGGATTGGGATTCACGCGAGCCGGACGAACGGCCACTTGCTCCGAACTATTTTTCGTGAGGAAGCGAACCCTGTGATGATAGACGCGCGCGGGAAGGTAAAGTTGCTTACGCATCCGGTTACTATTGCTTCGGGTTGGAGGCCCGGGAATTCCACAGACCATGTGGCGGTCCAGCTTGCCGCGGATTTTCGCGTTTCCGAGGCGATTATTATGGGTACTCCGGACTATGTGTACAATAAAGACCCAAGAAAATTTCCGGACACCGTGCCGTACATGGAAATAACGTGGAAGGAGTACAAAAAGCTCGTGCCCGCCAAATGGATTCCCGGGGCGTCTGCCCCGGTGGACCCGGTTGCCGCTCGTCTCGCCGAGAAAGCGAGGGTTAGGGCTATTGTCATGGGGCCGGACTTGAAGAATCTTTGGGCTCTTTTGGAAGGCAAGGAGGCAAGAGGGACGGTGATTAGGTAGGGTTACGGATTTTTTTGCTTTTGACAAAGTTTCAGTTTCGGTTAAAATAAAAATAGAGTTTTCGTTTACTTCACCCCCATCCAGGAGGCATACTCTTGGGCAGTTTTTGGAATAACCTCTCGCGGATTAAGGCGCGCCAAGTGCGTCACGCCAAACAAAGAGCGGCGAAGCGATATGGACTACGCCTTCCGCCCGAGGATTATTGGTTTTTGGTTTCGTGTATCCATCGGCGGGAAGCGGAGTTTGTGCGGCGGACAGGAAAAGGAGGAATCGTGTTTCGGGTTTCTTTCCGAAGTGTCCTACTTCTCGCGTGCTACGACCCGCGCACACATCTTATCGCGACGTTTTATCCTCCAGAAGAAGGAGACAAGAAAAATTGCCGTTCTAGGTGCCGGCGCGACAGGGCCTATCGCACAGGCCCCCGCAGCAAAAATGGCGCCGGTAGGTGAGGTGAAGCGTTTCAATTTTGGCGCCTCGGGTTTTCTGATCCGAGGCGCTTCAATTCCGCGGAGACAAAATTGGCATTTGAGAATAAAATCAAAATAAGGTATTTTAATTTTGCGTTAAGAGAGGTATTCGGAGGGTTGGCTGAGCGGTTAAGGCGCACGCTTGGAAAGCGTGTGGGAGAAATCCCTCACAGGTTCGAATCCTGTACCCTCCGCCAGTTGGGAAAT
>ERZ1292629.2679-Hain-H43-01um-R1-2679-length-14587-cov-5_pt1 | contig 14587 bp, 13 predicted proteins | sample MGYA00564399_ERZ1292629 | MGnify/ENA primary metagenome ERZ1292629 (study PRJEB36523, sample SAMEA6512636) | groundwater metagenome | collected 2019-01-08 | study: AquaDiva: Metagenomics assemblies of 32 groundwater samples
TTTTTTCCGAATCTCCATAAAAACCGCAAGGACAAGGGTTCATGGCGGCAACCAACATAAACCTTGCCGGAAGCGACAACGTACTCCGCACTCGAGTAACCGTCGCAACCCCCGACTCTAACGGTTGGCGCAAACTCTCCAAAAGATCGCGCCTAAACTCTGGTAACTCATCCAAAAATAGAACTCCCCGATGAGCTAAACTAATTTCACCGGGGCGCGGCGTCTGCCCGCCACCCATAATCGCGGCCACGGATGCCGTCTGGTGCGGCGCTCGAAAGGGTCGGTAATTCACATAGGGACGATTACCCAATTCGCCAGCGGCACTGTAGATTTGAGTCATCTCAATCACCTCATCAAGGGTCGGAGCTGGTAAAATAGAAGCCAAGGCTTGGGCCAGCATCGTTTTGCCAGTACCCGGAGGACCAACAAACAAAACATTGTGCCCACCCGCCGCGGCAATCAACAGAACTCGCTTCGCCGTCGCCTGCCCCTTAATCTCTCCAATATTAACTAACGGAAAATCCGCCCGCTCAATAAACTCGGTCACAACCTGTGGAACTATAAAAGCCTTTTCTTCCAAATGAGCAACAAGCTCCAAAAGTCCGCGCACCGGAAAAACGGTCAGACCAGAAACCATCGCCGCCTCTGGGGCATTCTTTTCCGGAAGAAAAATTTGATTAAACCCCTTAGCTCGCGCCATCCGCGCCATACTTAAAGCTCCGTTCATCGGTCGCAAAAAACCATCCAGCGAAAGCTCACCGGCAAAAAGAGAATGAGAATTATCCACTTCTTTTATTTGTCCACTGGCTCGTAAATACCCCAAAGCAATCGGTAAATCATAATGCGATCCCGTTTTTTTAAAATCTGCCGGCGCCAAATTAACCACAATCCGGCGATTCTCCCGATTTGGAGCCTTAACTCCAATATTTTTCAAAGCGGAATTAACTCGCTCCTTAGCTTCAGATAACGCCTTATCTGCTAGACCAACAATGGTAAAGCTATGCAAACCTACGTTAATATCAGTTTCAACCTCAATCAAGCGCGCCTCAATTCCATCAAGTTCCGCCGAAAATATTTTTGAGAGCGCGGGCATACAATAAAATTACTTCTGCTTTTTTAGCCAATCATAAACCGCTCCAAAAAATAACTTCGCGCCCGCCAACTACTTCTTGGCCAAACCCATATTGAGCTTGCACTGCTGGCAAAAACGCGTCTCGGGATCAATCTCCAAAATGCTGTTTTCAATCGCGCCACCACATTTTTCGCACTTTCCATAATCGCCATGCTCAATTCTCTGGATACCGGCCGACACGTTAGCCAAACGCTCGCGAAGCGCCTGCGCGACTCCCAACTGGGAGCCAAAAGTTTCGGCTTCGTTCTTTTCCTCATCAAGGGCGTCAACATCATCGCCAAAATCAGCTGGTTTTGATTCCAAATCAGAAACTTGCTGTTCCAAGTCTCGCTTCATTCCCAAAAGTCTCTTTTTAAATTTCTCAATCTCCGCGGTAGATAGGGTCATATGGGATCATGGTAACAAAAAGAAGACTTCAAGTGAAGTCCGTGGTAAACCAAAATCAGAACTTGCCAAAAAAACGTTCCTTAACTATACTGCAAGAACTTAAAACCCATGCCCAAAACAACTTCCGCCAAAAAAGCCCTTCGCCAAAACAAAAGCCGCCATGCGGTTAATCTTGAACAAAAAGACAAAATCAAAGCCGCGATCAAAGAATATCGTCGCTTGCTCGTTAGTGATCAAGAAAAAGCGGCAGCTCATTTGAGCACCGTCTATCAGGCCATCGATAAAGTCTTGAAAACTAAGTTTATCAAAAAGAACCGCGCCAGCCGTTTAAAATCTCGCCTCGCTAAAAAGCTTACCGCCCAAAACAAAGTCTAATAGTACGTCGTCGTATTCCAGTTTTCCGGATTTGACGGCTATATCATAATCCGCCATCAAAACTTTAGTTTCTCCGGAAGCCAAGGAGGCTAACATATTAAACACCGCCGCCGGCTCCTCTTTCTCAAGAGCTATTGCTAAAGCCGAAAGTTTTGCCGAAACCGTAGCCGCTCCTTTGATTTTCTGAACGAGAGAGAAAAAATCCGGCACCGGAAGATTAAAACTTGCAACTCCTCCTAGCGACAACCGCTCAAGTTCTGTTATGGCACTCCACGAATCCCCTATAAAAACCTTGGCGATCTGATCAATAAGATTAGGCGCGACAGCCAAATCCCGATTCTTCACCTCGCCACGCAAAAAAGCGCTAAATTCCTTCAAATCTTCAAAGGGTGCAAAATCAAATACTCGCGCCGGCAACTTTTCCAAAAAAGAAAATTCCTTGGGAAGTTTTTTTAAAACACTCACCACCACCAAGCGAGCAACGTCTTCATTTGCCGCCTCGCGCTTCAAAGCCGCCAAAAGATCCTTGGTTGATTCTTCAAGCTCCGCAACCTGGGCCAAAACACCTCCGCCAAAAAGCGACTGACTTCCCAAAAAAGTCACCAATCTCCCCACTTCGCTTTTTAATTGCTCCGTAGTTAAATCCTTGCCAAAGGCAAAAACTTCGTTCACTACCGGCGCGTTCTTCTTGGAAAATCGCGAGACAATCTCGTTTGCCTTCAAATTACGCCGATACGCATCCGCACCATAAAGATAGATTAGCATCCTTTAGATTATACTCTAACGCGACTGACATTGTGGGCAAAAATGGGTTGACCTGCCACGCAGAACTTCACGCCGAATTAACACTCGACAGCGACGACAAGGTTTTCCATGTCGGCCATAAACCGAAACGACTTCGTAGTAACCCCCCTTTTCCCCACTCGTATCACGATAATCTCGCATCGAAGTTCCGCGTAAATCTATCGCCTTGGATAAAATAGCGCGAATCGCCGCATGCAAGGATTTAATCTGCGGTTGTTTAAGGTTCCCCGCCGAAAGATAAGGACTGATTTTCGCTCGCCATAAAATTTCATCGGCGTAGATATTGCCTATTCCCGCAATCCGGGTCGGATCCATTAAAACAGGTTTTAGTGGCGCACGAACTTCCGCCAGCCGAGTCATTAAAACTTTAGGTGTAAAATAAATATCTAACGGCTCCGGCCCCAGTTTTATAAGCTCGGGCAAATTCAAAATCTCTTGAGCACTTCCCCAAAGGATTTTTCCAAACTTGCGCACGTCCGAAAAAGCCAAATCCGGCCCCGAATCAAGTCCAAAAACCACATGGACGTAACGCGCGGCTCTCTGCTTAGTATCCCGCCAAGATCCAAATAAAAAATGCCCAGTCATCTTCAAGTGAACCAACAAGCAAATATCGCCCTCAAGAAAAATCAAAATATTTTTGGCGCGGCGCTTAACCGCCACCACTTTTTTCCCGACAATATCCCGCCGGAATCGCCGAATCACCGCCGGAGAAAAAACCAAGTTTCTCTGCTTACGCCAATCCTTAATAATCCTCGTTTTATCATGCCACAAATCAATAATAATCCGCCCCACAAGCCGTTGCCGCAAATCTCGCACCACGGTTTCCACCTCCGGAAGTTCTGGCATGTGAATTAGGTTATAGGGTAAATAGCCTGCGGTAAAGAGCGACCAAAACCTAAAAAAGCATAAAAATGCCCATCTTACAGGGCTTTTGCTTGGTATTGACAAAAACAGAAATATTATGCTATAATACAAACAACCAAGTTAAGGACTTGGCGATAGAAAACAGCTCTTTCTCAATTCAAGGAGATTTCATGCGCAAGTACGTTGGCATCGCCGGAGTTCTCGCTCTTCTGCTCTGCTTCACCGTCATAGTGAAGTCTGGCGTTCAAACGGTCAGAACCAACCGCCACATGACTCTCGCTGACCAAAGCAAGACGGACACCACCACCAAGCTGGATGACGCCGATCTCAAGAAAGCACAATCGACAGCCAAGGAGAACGAAGAGATCGTCAGAGCTCTCGCGAAGATGAACCAAAGCTTCGAAAAGCTCACCAGCAAGACCGATCAGCTCGTCACCACGCTGAACGACGTCGCTCAAGCTATTACGCAGAGTGACACCGAGTCGCGAGCCGCAAGCTCGCCGACGCAACGCTGAACCAGTTCCAACCCAAACCCGCGGAAACACTCCGCGGGTTTTTTATTAACTCCTTCTATATCAACCTCATCACCCTATTCTCCATAAACCCTCTCCTTCACCGGAATCAAGGCCGGGTCGGTTGGCAGGGTAAAATAAAACGTCGTTCCGCGATTAAGCTCGGACTCCACCCAAATTTTACCTCCGTGCCGTTCCACAACATTTTTCGCAATATAGATACCCAAACCCGTGCCCTCGGTCGCAAAGCGCGAAGCATTATCACTGCGAAAAAACTTAGCAAACAGCTTGGACAAATCCTTCTCCGGAATCCCAATACCAGTATCACTGACGCTGATTTTAATATAAGGCTCTCCCACAACCAGTTCGGCTTTAACCACCACCTGCCCGTTTTTAACATTGTATTTCAAGGCGTTATCAATTAAATTAGAAACCGCGATTGCGAGTTTCTTCGGGTCAAAAGTTAGCGCGATATTTTTCTCCGCGGGAGCTTCAAAATAAACTTTGACTTGATATTTAGTAGCCGCCAAACCAGCCTCGTCTACAATTTTCTGCAAGAAAGCAACTATATCCTGCGAGATAAAATCATAACCAAATCGCCCCTCTTCAATTCGGGAAACGTCCAGCATGTCGTCAATAATATCCCCCAAATGCTTGGTCGCCTGCAAACCAGAGGCAGCCAGCGCATGCGTTTCCGGTTTAAGATCCTCATTGACCAAACTCTCCCACGCCCACACGATTCCGGTTAGCGGCGTGCGCAACTGATGTGAAGCAATCTCAATAAACTCACTCTTGGAACGCAACAAGTCAATCTCCCGAGTTCGGTCGCGAACTATTTTGATAAACCCAAGGGATTCGCCATCATCTCCAAGAATACGACTGGTTGAGACTCGCAACTCAACCGCCGGTTCGGTAAAAGTAAAATCCAATACTTGTGGATAAATCCCCGGCTCGGAACGCCGCACCACAATCGGTGCCAACGCCGGAAACAAAACCGCGAGCAATAAACGATACTCGGCTGGTAAGCGCTCTTTGACTTGCAAAGTGAATGACTGTTGTAAAATTCTATCTGCTTTGACGTTAAAAATCTGTTCGGCCGCCTTGTTAAAAACTAACATCTTAAAATCATTGTCATATGCCACCACGCCGTCATTCAAATCGGCGATAATAGTTTCCAACCTACGTCGCTCTAACTGTAAATCAAGTGCGGATCGTGCCACCCGAACACTAGTGCCAAAAATCATTCCACCAACAACAACCAAAACCGCAAAAACCAGAGCGTGGGCCAGCGGCTCCAAGAAAAAAAATCCGCCCAAAGTCACAATGAGCGCGAAAACCGCAAAAAACCAAAACATCCGCATCGCAGGATAGCCTAAATACTTCTTAAAATCAGACATAGAACTCATTTAAGAATAACACAAACAATTTTCACCAAGATAAAAACCACCTAAATCCGCGCCAAAAAACTCTGAAAACCAAACTCGGTTAAAAATGGCGCCAGCTTTTCGCGACTTAGCCCGTGAGTTGCCAAAAAATCCAGATTAAACAAATCCAGCGGCACATCGCGCCGAATCGTGGCCAATTCTCGCGACATAAAAGCCAGTTCGCGCGAAGCCTCCAATCTCTCTACTAGGTTGTTTTTGATCAACCCAAAGTTCTCATAGACGCCTTCCAGCGAAATAAATTCCTTCAAAAGTTCTCGCGCCGCCTTCGGCCCAATCCCCCGCGCCCCAGGAATGTTATCCGACGGATCACCCACTAATCCTTTATAATCCACAAAATTTTTCGGCGCCACGCCATATTCGCGAACTACATATTCCTCATTCGCTAGCACAGTAGCTCCCCCACCGCTTTGTAAAATATTCATCACCACCCGATCATCGGCAACCAGCTGAAATAAATCCCTATCCCCCGAAAGCATCACTATTCGTAAATCATGTTCGGAACCGAAGCGAGTAACCAAAGTCCCGATAACGTCATCCGCCTCAAATCCAGCCACCGAAAAAAAAGGAACTTCAAAAGCGGCAAAAAGTTCCGGCAAATGTCGGAATTGAGCAATCAAGGCGTCGTCAGTCGCCGGACGAGTAGCCTTGTAGGCGTCATAACCAAGTTTGCGGAAGGTCGGCTCGGGTCGGTCGGCGGCGGCGGCAATAAAATCCGGCGGCGTGGAGCCGTCGTCTGGTTTCAAGATTTTTAACAAAATCCCGGCCAAACCATAAAGCGCGTTCACTTGCTCGCCAGCGGGACTCGTGAGCGGTGGCAAAGCGTGAAAAAAACGATGAACCAAAGCGTGAACATCAATTAGAAGTAGGGTTCGCATAAAAGATATAAGCTCCGGCAAAACAAAGCCCGTCGTTTTCTAGAAAATGTTTCAAATTAACTACGACTTATGTTCCAACGGCAAAGTTTTACCGTGTCTAATTCGTGGAATCAAGTGTCGCCGCAGAGGAATCAAACACAACGAAGCCATCATGCTCAAGATACCGGCCCCGATAAAAACCACGTGAAATCCGTAACGATCTACCAAAAAACCACCAAGCGCGGCCGAAGCCGCTGTCGCGAGCCCCAAAGAAAAAACACTCTCTAAGCTCCACTCAAAACTCACATCGTGTCTATCAAGGTGCCGCGTAAAAACTCCATACCAAGCCGGTACCGCCCACGCCATCATAAAACCAAGATAAGCCTGCGCTAAATACAACCCGGTGGGCGTCGTCGCCAAAAGATATAGAAATGGGGTAAAGCTGCTCAAAAAATATCCCAAAAACATCGCCCAAAAATCATCACGCTCACCATCGGTCTTATCCAAAAAACGAGCAATGGGCAATTGCAAAGAAGACTTCACCACCCAATAAGCCGCGGTTGCAAAACCAGCCACCTTAGCCGAACCGCCGGTAATTTGTTGCGTCACAAAAATCGCCAAAATCGGCCCAAAGGAACCAAAAGCAAAGTTATACAAAAAATCAACAGCAACAAAGAGTTTGATAACAAAATTAACTTTAGTTTTAACTTGGAAAGCCATACAAAAATTGTAACACTACCAGCCAACTTTTTGAAAGAAACTCAAACCAAAAAACATTGACTAAAATCCAAAAAGTAATACAATCAAGCAGTTACCCGCTCTTTCAAAATCAAATGGGAGTATTTTATATGAATAAATGGGTCACCATTCTGGTTTTCGGCTACATGATAGCAATGACGGTATTCTTGTTTCTCCCTTCCGTTAAACGAAGCGATGGCCAAGAACACACCCCGCTTCAGCAACAGCAACTTCCGAATCTAGATCTGGTAAAAACCGAGTCAAAAGAAACCGAGGCCGATTCAGAAAATTTGCCGAGTGAGCGGGTCAAGATCAGCGAACCCCATGACGAGATTTGGTACATTAAAGGATTGAAAAACGGGGAAATTAAATCCCTTGAATCAATACCAAGAAACACCAGAACTACGGCGGTGTGTCTGACAGCCTTAAGGCAAGACATCGAGGTAGACAACGCGATTATTCCCGACGCCTCATGGACCACAGAAGTTGCTATGGCCTTTGCCGAAAAGGAACCGCGCAAACTTCACTTTATACCCGAACAACTGATGAGTGTTGAAATTGCCAAAGCCGGAATAAAAAAATGGTCTGGCGCCCTCCGCCTTATCCCATTTGAAATGGTCAACCGAGAAATGGCCGAGTTCGCCCTAGAATGCGACTTAGTTGAAGCCTTTTCGGCCATTCCCGACAGTCTAAAAACGCCGGAACTGTGCCTCCGCGCAGTTCACGAGAAACCAGAAACTTTGCGCTACGTGCCGTGGGAATTGCGAACCCTTGAACTCTGCCATGTGGCACTCACCAATTCCAACGACGCCTGGGACTGGGTACCAAAAAAGTACGCCATCCTGCCAATCAAAAAGTAAGCTCAATCCGCCGGAAACTTTCGGCGGTTTTTTTATCAAACCAACGCCAGCACTCCTCCATTTTTTACTAACCAGATTTATTGACGCTTAATAAAAGTGGTGATACTTTACAAACAGAAAACAGCTTTGTTTTCTGTACCTTAACAAAAGGAAAAGTCTTGAATCAGACACCTGGGGTAGAAAAAGAGAGTGAACCTTCTCCGGCATCAGTTAAGTCGTCCTCAAAGATTTTTTGCTGCTTTCTTGTCTTCCTTGGATTCGCCACCAGTCTGAAGTTGGCCTACTCCTCTGGATACCTCCACCGCGCCTCAGAACCAGTCAATTCAGCGGAAACTTTAAACCAAGACAAAAGAGCGCAAGAAGGCGCCACCGTTCTCGCTATTTTGAATGGCGAAATGGACATTCACAACGTGCCGCTGCTAAACCGCACCAAGGCCATGTGTTTAGCCGCTATCGCCAAAGGCTCTTTTTTAGCGATACCAGAAGAAGTTCAAGATAAAGAAATCGCCATCGCCGTGGCCAAATCGGAACCAATACTTTTAAGCACCCTACGCGCCGACTTGATCGACGAAGACGTAGTCGAAGCCGCTGTCCGAACCAACCCAGCACGTGCCGTAATCCATATTCCAAGCCAGCTCAAAACCGATAGAATTCTTTGCTTGGCTCTTGAAAGAGGACAAGATATTTTTTTGGAAATTCCCCAAACCAAAGCAACCTGCAAAAAAGCCGTAGAACAAAATCCGGCCATGCTTGGACTAGTACCAAAAGAATTGAGAACGCCGGAAATTTGTCTTATCGCGGCACAGAAAGCTCAAGATATCTTAACCTCATACATCCCCAAAGAACACCGAAAAATACTAGGCGAACAAGGAATTTCTGTCGCCTTATGGCAATAACAAAAACACCAACGCGACCCGCGATCAAAACGCGGGTTTTTTATAGCAAAATCTTTCCGTCGCTCACGATTATAGAAATTATCCCGCCCCTCGCAATCTCGCCCCCCAAGATTTTTCGCGAGAGTGGATCTTTAATATAGTCGGCGATAGCTCGGTCGAGCGGTCGCGCGCCAAACGCGGGATCAAATCCCAGCTTGGCAAGTGTATGCGAGACCTCCTTGTCATAAGCCAAAACAATTCCTTGTTCGTCTAAAACGCTCTTCGCTAAAGCCGCGAGCTTAAGCTCCGCCACCGCCCTAATGTCATCAGTGGACAAAGCTTTAAAAACCACGATCTGCGAAAAACGATTGAGTAGCTCCGGTCGAAAAACATCGGCTAACTTCCCCACTAATTCTTTGGCAAAGGATTCCACCGCTCTGCCAGCCTCAAGTTCCGATCTCACAAAATCAGAATGGGCATTACTGGTGGCGATAATAATCGTATTTTGAAAATCAACCGTCTCACCCTTCGCGTCGGTCAACCTCGCGTCGTCAAAAACTTGCAAAAAAAGATTCAAAATATCCGGATGCGCTTTTTCGAACTCATCGAGCAGAACTAGACTATACGGCTTCAAGCGAACCGCCTCGGTCAGCGTTCCCAGCCCCGTTCCATCCGACGAACCAATTAAAACTTTGATGCTGTCTGCGTTTTGATACTCGGTCATATCAAAACGGAGCATCGCCTCGCGACTGCCAAACTGAAACTCTGCCAAAAGCTTGGCCAATTCGGTCTTACCAACCCCCGTTGGGCCAACAAATAGAAAACTCGCCATCGGCCCGCCCTTGCGAGCCAAACCGGCGCGATATTCGCGAAGCGCCTTTCCGACTGCCGCCACCGCCTCGGTTTGATCAATAAATTTCTCGTGCACCCGCTCTTCAAATTTAAGCAAACTAGTCGCCTCTTGAGCCCCCGGAAGACGGATCGGAATGGAACTTAATCTTTCAGCCAAGCGCTCTACGTTAGCTCTGCTCAATATCCGCTCGCCCTTACTCAAGGCTTCACTAAATGCCTGACTCAATAAATCTTCGGCGTTCGCGGGCAATGGCTTCTCGCGAAAATATGCATGCCCCAAAAAAACCGCCGCGCGAATCGCCTTAAAACTCACCCGCAATTTACCGCGCGAGCCAACTTCCATCGCCGCCGCGCGGCGGGTTAAAAATTCCATCGCCTCTTCGGGTGTAATTTCGTTTACCCTCACCGTTTGAAACGCTCCCCGAAAAATCCCAATCTGCTCCAAATTTCTCTGGTACTCGCGGGGATAAGTTGAACCAATTACGGAACAAGCAGTGCTCTCTAGAGCGGAAAGTATTGCCTCGCCAATCGCCACCCCACCCAATCCACCAGATTGAAGCGAAAGGTGAATATCTGGGATATATAAAATTACATTACCCGCGGCAACAGCTTCATTAATTACAGTCTTGACTCTTTTTTGCACATCCCCGGAATCAGCTCCGGCAGAAAGCGAGCCCAAATCAAGAGCCACTACACGAATATCCATCAATATTTCCGGCACTCGGTTGTGGCTTATTGAATATGCCAAATGCATCACTAGATCACTTACCCGAAGTCCGGGTGGAGCTATCAGTAAAACATTTTCCCGTCCGGGCCGAGCCAGAACTCCCAATATATTTTCGTAAGCGGTGGCCTGGCCGATGAGCGGTGAAGTCGGCATCATCCGCGCCAAGTCGGTAAAGTCTTGGGAAAAACGATCCAAGTTGGGCGTGGCACGCGCTGTCCAAGCCCGATTCATAAAGTGATGTTTTGGCAAGGTGCGAATAATCGTATTTCGTGGAGACGAATCAACCGCGCGCCGAAGCAATATCGCTCTATAGATGTCGCTCTCTGCAATATCAAACTCTCGAAACAATGGCGCTAGAGAATCGTTTTTTGCCGAGCCTAAAGCCGCCAGAAGATGCAGTGGGGCAACTGCCCGCGATCCATCGTTTAAGGCGCAACGAAAAGATTGTTCCGCAAGAAGATTGAGCTTCAAAAGCATGGCCTTAGCATCAACCCTGGCCGCCGGAACTTTCAACTTCTCGCGCAAAGAAGAAGAAAAACCGGAAAAGTCGCATTCCAATCTGGTCAAAACATCTTTAGTCAATTGTAGATCAATCAATAAATTAAGCAGATGCAGTTGAACGTCTCCGCCGCGTAAATTAGCTCTATCCAAAGCACGCGCGAGCGAACGATAAGCCATCGGGGTAAAAAAACGGGAAACATTGCCAAAATTTTTATGAGTAACTGAAGAAATTAGAACGTCTGATTGTCCAAATCTAAAAATTTTATGCAACAAAAAAAGAAAAAAAATCGCGCCCGCGAGCCTTAGCTTATCAACATCCGAAAGTAAAAAAATAAAAGTTGCCGCGATTAGTACCGCGTAGAAAACCGTCGGAATCAAACGAACCAAAAAACGACCAAAAAGACTCATTTCTAGTCGTGAATCAGAATAAAAAAAATCTGGTTGCTCGTTCATTGCAGTACTAAATAAAATAGACCAAATGGAAGTAACAGCCATAGGCTGTAAGCTATAACCGCAAACAACACGACCAACGAATACACAAGGAGCGCAACCATAACTCGTAAAGTCCGAAAAAAGAATCCCAAAATTCTGCCAAGCACCTCAAAATCGCCGAATATCGGTTCAAAAAAATGACGCAAAGTGATAACAAAGGCCAAATGGCGATCAAGTCCAAGAATAATTCCTTTAGTCGTTCGCAAGATGGCCCAAAAACCACCGACTAACCAATCGTATAAAAAAACCCAAATGTTATGAAAAAATCTCTGCGCCAGATATCCAAGAGCCGAAGACATAAATCAACTAACATTATATTACAAGAAAGATTCACCGCCTATAGACCAGCCCCACGCTAAAATAGTTTTTCCTGCTCTTGAGGACCATCTTTCTCGGTACTTAGAGCCGCGGCCTCGGCAGTAAGCGACTCCCATTTCTTAATAATCAGCGGCAACTTTTCAAAACTCGCCCTAAACGTCGCCATCGCCTCATTGCCCCGCAAAGCCGCCGCTGGATGGAGTATCGGAACTAGTAATTTTTCCCGCAACTTAAACGCCTTGCCTTGGTCGCGGGTAATTTTTGCCATCGGGAGAAAATAATTCATCGCAAAACGACCAAGTGTCACGATAATCTTCGGATCAATAATCCGAATCTGCTCGGTTAAGTAGGGCTTATAGGCCGCTATCTCTTCCGGCAACGGATCGCGGTTATCGGGTGGCCGCCGTTTTACAATGTTCGTAATATAAACCTCCTCCCGCTTCCAACCGATATGTTCCAGCATCTTATTAAGCAACTGCCCGCCACGACCCACAAACGGACGCTTCTGCAAATCCTCATTCATTCCCGGCGCCTCGCCTATAAACAAAACCTGCGTGTCAATATTTCCCTCGCCAAAAACCAGATTTGATTCACGAAGCGGTAAATCTAAATCATTTGTTAGACGAAGCTCTAAATCACGCAAAGCCGCAACTTTAACCAAGTCCATGCTGATCATTATAACAAAAAATCCTCCCCGTCGAGCTAATTTCAACCAATCTCAAATAGCAAAAATCTCGACAACCGAAAATCAGACTATTCTTTTAATGGCCATGACCGACGCCCCCAAAACTGCCGTTAAAAATTTCTTTATTTTTTTCCCCGGCTACCTCAAGAACACCCCATGCGCCACGCTCCAACCTCGAAAGAGCATGATCGACTAAAATATACTTACCCGGCACTTCTAACTTGAAATCAACTATCGTAGCGCCACCCGCCGGCACCAAGGTTGTTTGAACATTCTTAAAAACAGCGCCCCCGATAGAAGCCTCCGGATAGACTGTATCAAAAATTTCGCCGATAACATGGAAAGATGAAATAAAGTTAACACCGCCATTGCCCACGAAAATTCTTACCGACTCACCCACTCTTGCTTTCATACTATCAGCCAGTCCTTTGGTTTTTCCATTAAAAACCACATACTCCGGATGTCCATCTAGCATTTTCTGGGCGTCAAAAATCTGCAAGCCCTTTTTACCCAAACCGCCGGTGCTATAAAATTCTCCCTGCATAACATAAAATTCTCGGTCTACTCTAGACAAACCCTCTTTCGGTTCAACTAAAATCAAACCATACATTCCATGGGCGTCATGGGTAGCTACATTGGGATGAGCGCAGTGGTAAACATATAAACCGGGATTCAGAGCCTTAAAAGTCATAGTCCTGGATTCTCCGGGCGCGACATTGGTAAGCACCGCCCCGCCACCAGGACCGGTAACCGCATGAAGGTCAATATTGTGATGATTGATACTGGAAATGTGATTTTTCAGCGTCAAATCAACCGTATCCCCCTCACGAACACGAATAAAAGGCCCCGGCACCGTCCCATTAAATGTCCAGTAATTAAAAACTACGCCCGGAGCCATTTCAGCGATAATCTCTTTAGTCTCCAACTCGATTTTCACATACTCCGGCAAAACACGATTAAACGCCAAAGGCACATCATTGGGATCGCGAGCTATATTAGAAACTCGCTCCATTTTGGAAGCTCCTAAAAAAAACTTAAGTATGTTTTTAAAAGGAAGACCAGGGCCATCAGCAGGTCCGAATGTTTTCAAAAAGAAAGGATACTGCAACCTCCCTGGAAAAGCATAAGGAATAAAAATAAAAAATGATATCCCAACCAGGATCGCCGAAAAAATCACAGCAACCTTCCACGAGTGGAACTTTCTGATGACCCAAAAGATAAAAAATCCCACAGCAACAAAAGAAATCGCTAAACCAAAAACTTGAATAAATAGGAATTTAAAAAGTGATAGAATCTCCATATTTTTGGTGCTGTATTCTGAAGATAGTTCGAACCGTTTTCGCCGCCTGCGGCGGCGCGGAAATCCCCCCGCGAAAATCCGGAAATTCGGCCGAACCGTTCCGATAAAAACTGCCAAAGAACCTGAAGAAAAACATCGGCTCGAACCATATTTAATTTTGCGAAAAGAAAATTTTTAATCATATATTTTTATGGAAAATACTGAACCAAAAGAAAAAGATTTAAAGCTATACAGCATTTTCACGGGCATATTCGTAACCGTTCTTGTTCTTGTTGCGCCGCTGGCCTCTAAATTTATCGCTGTTGGCCCTTGGGTTCTTTCCGGCGCGACTCTTGTTTTCCCCATTACTTTTATTTTCAATGACATTCTTACTGAAGTTTACGGCTACCAACGCTCGCGCCGGATTATTTGGACTGGTATGGGTTGCCAGATTTTTGCGGCTTTCATGTTTTTCCTTGTTGGGATTTGGCCAGCGGCTTCTTTTTGGAATAACCAGGAAGCGTACAATCTCATTCTCGGCACCGCTCCTCGCATTTTCTTGGCAAGCATTGGAGCATACTTTTTCAGCGAATTCACCAACAGTCTCGTTCTCTCTAAAATGAAATATTGGCAACAGGGAAAAAGGGGGTTACAGCAGGGTTGGCGTTTTGTTGCCTCAACTATTGCTGGTGAATTCGTTGATTCAATTGTTTTCATGGCCATTGCTTTTATCGGTGTGCTGGATACCAAAACCATTGTTACCACCATTATTACTATCTGGATTGCCAAGGTACTTTACGAAGTAATTGCTCTACCATTCACCACTCGTTTTGCAAATTATGTTAAGCGGGTTGAGGGCGTGGATATGATTGATTACCCCGACCACA
>ERZ1292629.1655-Hain-H43-01um-R1-1655-length-20947-cov-7_pt2 | contig 14584 bp, 19 predicted proteins | sample MGYA00564399_ERZ1292629 | MGnify/ENA primary metagenome ERZ1292629 (study PRJEB36523, sample SAMEA6512636) | groundwater metagenome | collected 2019-01-08 | study: AquaDiva: Metagenomics assemblies of 32 groundwater samples
TTTACATTAATCGAGTTCATGGTGGCCATGACACTGGTGGCAGTTTTATCGGGGATTGCCATGACTAATTTTATGGGTAGTCAGAGGCGGGGCCGGGATGTGCGGCGGCAGTCAGATCTTAACCAATACCGGATCGCTTTGGAAAATTACGCCTCAGTCAGCGGTGGGGTGTATCCTATAAGCGGAGACATTTTTAGCCCTTCCGGTCCCTTGGCCAATTTTCTATCCGGATTTCCGGTGGATCCCCAGGGCAATTCCTACAAGTATTACGTTGACACTGCGGGGACAAATTATGTGATGTGGATATGCACGGAGGTGGCCAAAACCGGCTATGAGGCGTGTTCCAATGGCAAATCCGGAAACACCTCGTTGGTTTGCGGTGACAGCAGTTTAAATGATTCTACGTGCGACCTGCCATGAAAAAAGCTTTCACTTTAGTAGAACTTTTAGTGACCTTGTCTCTTATAGCCATGATTATGGGGGCCGGTTTGGTGGCCTTTAACAGCAGCCGGGCAGTGGCCCGGGATGGGAAGAGAAAAGCTGATTTGGAAGCTATCCGCTCGGCTCTGGAGTTATACAGAAGTGACATGGGTGCATATCCGGCCAATCTCAATCTTTTGTCTCCAAATTATATTTCTACTTTACCCACGGATCCTAATACTCCGACCCGCAGTTATAGCTACACTCCCGGCTACACTTTGTGCGCGGCAGTGGAATTGGGAGGGGGAACAGTAACGGGATGCGGCAGTTGTGGGATGGCCTGTAGTTATAAGACGACTAATCCATGAAACGCGGTTTTACCTTAATTGAGCTGTTGGTATCCATTACTTTGCTGATGATTTTGGCCGGGGCGGGAGTGGCCGGCTACCGCCAGTCGGCCCGCAGGCAAACTGTGGATGCGGCTTACAACCAAGTGACGGGGATGTTGCGCCAGGCTCAGGCCAACGCCCAAAGCGGTAAAAAAATAAACTGCGCCACGACCCTGGCGGGATGGCAGGTGCGTTTTAGTGCCGCATCAGTAGTTCTGGAAGAGAGCTGTGCCGGCACTTACCCCGTGTCAACTTTTGGATTACCTCCGGGAATTACCTTGACAACTCTCCCCTCCCCCAACCCCATTTTGTTTGGGGTGTTAAATCGGGGGACCAATGTTCCCTCACTTACCAATATTAATTTCACCGGATTTAGTTTGACCAAAACTATTACTGTGACCGCGACGGGAGAAATCAGATGATCCTTCGACTCCTTCGACTTCGCTCAGGACAAGTTCGCTCAGGACAAGTTTTGGTGGAAATGTTGATTGCCTTGGGGGTGGCGGTCATGGCCATTGCGGCCTTGGTGCAAATCGCCACCAAGTCATTATCCAATGCCGGATTTTCTAAAAGTCAGTCAGGAGCCACGGCCTACGCAGTGGCGGCCAACGAATGGCTGCGCGGCCAAAGGTCGAGTTTGGGATGGGATATTTTTTTCGGCAAAGCCGGACAGGCCTATTGCCTGAATGATTTAAACTGGAATTTGCCGGGGCCGTGTGGAACGGCTCAAATCGGGACCAGCGGTTTTTCCCGGGAAGTGAGCTTAATTAGGGTTTCAGATAGACAGGTAGAAGCCGCAGTTATTGTCAAATGGCGGGAAAGTACCGAGACTTTTTCATCCAAACAGACAACCGTGTTTGGACGATACTAATGAAAAAAGCCTTTACATTAATTGAAGTGGTAGTGGCTATTGGTATTTTTGCCGTGCTATCTGTGGTTTCCAGTTTATTGTTAGTCGGGGTGTTGCGGGGATCCAAAAAAGCCGCGGCGGTGATTTTGGTCCGCGGAGAAGGAGCCTACGCCACTGAAAGTATGGCGGCCCAACTGCGCTTTGGCAAAAGTATAACCAGTTGCACGGGGTCGAGGGTGACGGCCAAGACCAAAACCGGGGCTGATCTGATATTTGAATGCCTTGGTGATTATTTAGCTTCAAATAGCGCCAGATTAACTACCTCTAATGTCCGCATTGTCTCTTGCGCTAATGTCTTTACTTGCCCGGACGCGCAGACGGTACGTATCACTTTTAGTTTACAAAAGGCCGGATCTAATTTGCCCTTGGAGGGCACGGCCGGTATGAACTGGGACATCGAGGTGGGGTTGCGCAACCAGTAACTTGTGTTGCATAATCAGGCTATGACCCTTCGACTTCGCTCAGGGCAGGCTTTAGTGGTAGTGCTGTTGATGCTGGCGGTAGCTACTACGGTAGGTTTGGCTATCGTGTCCCGTTCGGTAACTGAAATTGGGGTTTCGACCACCCAAGAAGAGTCGGCTCGGGCGCTGGCGGCCGCTGAAGCCGGAATTGAGGCGGCCTTGTCTGCGGTGGTGGCTGGGGGAACTGTTCCGGTGGGTACCACGGGAACTACTTACACGGTGTCGAGCGTAATATTTGGATCCGGTGGAGAGTTTGCCATCTCCCGGCCGCTGACGGCCGGTGAGTCGGAAACGGTATTTTTGTCCGGTCATGACGCTAATGGTAAATTAGTTCCCGGCTTGAATAAATATACCGGTAATAATCTGCGAGTGTGCTGGGGGCAAAATGCGGGGGCCAACGACGCGGCGGCTCCGGCTTTGGAAACCACTCTTTATTGGCAAACTCCCGCGGGTGTGGTTAAGGCGGAGCGGGTGGGATATGATCCCAATGCTTCTAGGCGGGGGCAAAATAATTTTCAGGCGGCAGGGAGCGGCAGTGGCGGGTGCCCGGCGGGCAAAGCCTACGCTTTTTCCACCACTGTATCTGTAAGTGATACTCCCCTACTTTTACGGCTGCGGTTGTTGTATAACGGGGAAACAGGTCACTATCTGGGGGCGGCGGCCCAAGGCGGAGCCTCTCTGCCGGCTCAAGGCACAAATATTACCTCGGCCGGACAAGCCGGGTCCACTAACCGTAAAGTGCAGTTGTTTCAAGGATACGCGGATCCTTTTCCCCAATTTGACAACCCTGTTTTCTCCGGGGGTGGATTGACTAAGTAATCACGGTGCCACTTCTTCCCACAGGCGTTGTTTGCGTAAGACTCCGTAGGGGGCAAAGACGGCCATTTCCGGACGGAAGACGTAGGTTTCAGCCGGGTTAACTGCATAAATCTGTCTTTGGTTGTAAACTCCGTTCATGCCCGTTACACTGCCTTCAATACGCAGATAATTCGTGGCTGAACTGCCGGTATTAAATGACCCTTGGGCAAAGTACAGGCCTTCCAGATCGGGACTGGCAGTTTGATACGCGGGAGTACCCACTGCCGGATCAATATTGATATTCCCGCTGGCGGCCACCATGAAGAAACCCTGATTGTCAGTCAGATTAATTTTGTTTTTGATGTTCACATTGCCGGCTACCAGCAGCACCACTTGGGCGGTGCCTACATCCAGGGGGCCGTTTACAGCCAGGTCGGCGTCCCCTTTAATCTGCACGTAATACGCTCCGTCTGTCAAACCGGCCAGGGGGGTGAGTTGAGCGGTATCGGCTACGGATGAGGAAATGGTGACCGGAGTGACCAGGCCGTCCACACTGCGGGCGATCTTGGTAAAACTAGCCCTGGCGGCCAGGTCAGTCCCCAAACGGGAATCGGCATTGGCCACCAGCCAGTTAGTGGATGACACCGGCTGGCCGTTGAAATCAGTGGTCCCGGAACCGGACACCACCACTCCGGCCGGATCGACCGCAAAAACCTGGCCCGGGGCCACTTTGGACATCACATCCCCGACCGCGGTCACCCCTCCCCCCACTACTTGCCACCAGTTGGATTCAGTGAAAGTCCAGCGCCGGGGAAAAGTTTGGGTGGACAGGGCTCCATTGCTGGCTTGCACCGCCCAGCAATATGATTTGCCGTATTGGCCGGAGTAGCCGATACTGGTTTGGGAAGCCGGCAAGTTACTTCTGAAAACCGTAGTCGGACTGACCAACGCCGGACACTCCTGGACATACACCGTAGCCGAGTTGCTGTTGCCGGCGCAATTGGTGCCCCAGCCGGACACCCCCCAATTCAAACTCACGCTTGATCCGGGCAGACTCTGATTAGCCGCCGGAGACAACAAAAAAGGCGAGGGAGCAGAATTGGTACAACAGGGGCCATTATTGCACCATCTGGTAGCTCCACAGCCATTGCTTTGTTGACCTTGGCCACATGATGCAGAACAAGCTGACCAATTCCCGGGACCACCAAGAGGAGGGTTATCATTGCATTGCCATCCCCCATCATCGCACCACCAGCCACTTTCTTGTTGATAACAACCCTGAGCTGCCTTGCATTCAAAATTACAACAATTGCCGGGTTGACCTTGTCCGTTGCAGGTGCTAGGCAGATTATTTCCTCCACGCCCATCTCCACCTCTTCTATCCCCACCACCTCCTCCACCCGACGGTGGCGACGTCGGCGCCACTCCTCCACCAGAACAATTCTTGCTCCCGTAGTTAACCCCGCCACAGTCGTCGGTACAAAGTTGTCCTTGGCAAACATCGGCACAGTTATTCCAGGTCGGTTGGCAACCGAGACTACATCCTGAGCTGTATTGGCAGGTAGTCCATCCGTTAGAGCAAAAAATATAGTCCTTATCGGGTGGACAACCCCCAGCCCCACAACCAGCACTCTGGCATGTTTGTGCAATACTAGAATTGGGGAAAAACAGCGCAAGCAAAAAAAGACCAAATATGACCCCTAAGATTAATCGCATCTATTTCTTTCATCAACAAAAATAACTGCCGCTTTAAGAGCACCAGACTGCCTAAATCTAAGAAACTCTGACAAGTCGGTTGATATAAGAACAATATCTCCTAGACAAAAATCGGATGAGTTATTAAAGAGGTCCACGATCAAGGTTTCCTTGGAAGATGAGTCAACAGTAATTGAAACATTTTTATCTAACCACAGACTTACTAATAAAGTACCCGTTTCAGGATTCCAAAGTTTCACTTCTCCATACATCTCATAGAATAAAGATTCTTTAATGTTTTTTACCATAACCCTAGCGGGTCTCCAAATATACTTATCTTTGTGAAGAAACCGGTATAGATGCCTATATCCAAAAATATTGTTAAGATAGGCTCTCTCCAACACTGAATCTAAATTGACCCGAGCTTCTTCTAGTCTCGAATTGTAAGAAAGAAGCGGATTATAGTAGAACACAAAAACACCCATTCCTACCAGAATGACAAGCCCAACACAAAACACTAGCCAGCGAAGGAGTGCCATAGTCAATAATTCAGATTACCATAAACTCTACAGGGACACCAGAAGAAGAGACTTTTTTTACTTAGCCCTAGTTACTACTAATAAGGGAAGGATCATTTTTTCTAAAGCTGGCGGTACTTTCCCGGTGACGGCAAACTCCCTCAGTGTGGATTTTAGTTCAGACTGGGTCGCCAGTTTTAAAAAGAGTGAGTCCTTAAGTTCGGGAGGAATTTCATAGAATCCTCTTAATCCCGTTGCAATATATAAGCCCATCGGATCCAAGCTTTGGATAGCCTCAAGTCTTTGTTCAGGAACTGAAGGGGGGATAAAAATACTATTCAAATGGAGAATATCCCAGCGTTCATCCGATCCGTAAAAATAGGTATGGAGAAAGCGTGTTCCCTCACTAGTATTTACAGCAAAGCCTACAATGTAATTTTCCGATCCATCTATGGTTATCTTGGCACAAGAGATTGGCATTAGGCTTTTATTCGGACTACCGTACGGAGTAAAAAAGCCAGAGTTGGTAAACAGTTCTGGAGTTTCTGATCCAAGGAAAAAAATATCACCGTCAACTTTTACAGGTTTTGTATCCTTGGAAAATGTAATTCCTGCCTTTTTTTCTGCCCGAAGGAGTTGCTCAATACCGGTAATCTCCGGACAAACCGAGAGGCCTTCTTTGTCCGGTAATACTAAGGGGATTTCCGGAACAGGAGTGGGAGTTTCGGTGGGGATGGAGGTGAAAATAGGCGTGGGTTCCGCGGTGGCGGTTGGTGATGCAATACCACTCAACGCTTCTACTGTGGCCGGACCTACTGTTTGAATTGATGTCTCGTGGGAAGGTGGGACATCGGCTCCAAGGAAAGCACTCAACCAAGCGTCTCTGTTGGCCTCTGCCTGATCCCAATTTATGGCCTTAACTATTTCTCTTACCCCGATTGCGGCTCCGGCTGCTAATCCTACAGCCGTGGTGCCAAAAACTGCCAATCTAACTAGACTGCCGGGTTTACTAAAATCAGGCCGTAGCGATTCTAACCCCCATTTCAATCGCCCGGCGTTTATCTGCCTATTTGCTTCGAGATTATTTTGAGCCATATCTTATAAAAAACCCCGATTAAATCGGGGCAGGATTATTGGGCCAGTGGCCCGAAATTAAACTGGACAGGCAACCTATTTGCCATGACTCTGTTCACTGAAAGCATTATATCACCCCCAAGCAAGTTGTCAATACTATAGGATGGGGGTGGCGCACAAGTTTTATATCTGTGATGTGGTATGATATACTGTAGGTAGTTTTTATGGAAGTAATAAATATGTTTAGAGAAACACCATTAGAGCAATTACAAGAATTGGTGTCCCGCAAAACGGGTTCGGCGGTAGAAGAAATAGCCGTTTACGATCATTTTAGTGAGATTTGTCAGGATGGATGTCAGATAGCAATAGGCGTATTCTCCATTTTCTACAAATCCGAGGTAGAGATAGAGGATAACAGTGATGATTTTGATAGAGAATTTCCTATATTTGCGCTAACAATCAATGATTGTTACTTGGGGTTGGCCACACTGTTCACTTCCGATCTAACAATGAAAGAAGAAGCTGCTCAGGAAATGATTGATAAGCTTTGTACAGATGCCGGATGCACGCCCGGAAGGGTTTGCAAGAAAAGGTCGGCTGTTGTTAGGCAGAAGCGCCTCGTTTAATGGTATTATGACAAGAATAGAGTCTCTTAATTTTCCTTACCCCCAAGGGAATTTCGTTACTCATCAATTACCCGGAGAAGTTGATTTGCCTTTAGAAGTTCATGATTCCTATCATCCCGACTTAATGAGAGCATTGTTTCCGAATGAAAACAAAGAATCTGAATACTTTCAGGATTACATTTTAACTCCCCACGTTTATATTCCCCGTTACAAGTTGTGGATTTCCGATGGACATAAGTATGTTGTCCCAATGGCAAAGATTCTCGAAGCTATGGGTAAACCTACCAGAAAAATACTGAGTATAGATCTCGACTATTTCCTTGACTTAACAGATTTGCAGGCCAAAACTTTAGAGCTACTCCAAGCCGCATGTGTAGCTTCCAATTACACAGATTTAGTAATAGCAGATTTCCATGAGGACATACCGAGAATGTCTTGGGGCTACAAACCCCCAGGTGATCTAACGCAGACCGTTGAGCTTATTAACAGCGGAAAAATAGCCGACGACAACTTTATTCCCTACTTAGGTATCCATCAGCCATGGATAATCAAACCTCCCACGCTTCGGCATGCTCCAAGCCTTCGGGAAAGTGAAAGTCTTGTGGTTACCAATGCAGAACAAATACTTGGAATGAGTGATCAAGACTCTTGCCCAAAACTTTTGGACTGTTTCGATCTGATCCATGTCTGCACGAGTCCCACCTACATCGACCCTTCAATTGCCTTAATAGCTCTGCAAATGGTATATGAACAGTGTAGAATGTCACCATGACGACAGAAGTAATAATCCGAAGACTAGAGAGCGAGTACTATTACATAACTCATCCTGAGGGTGGCCGATCAGTAAGAGTCTCTATCCAACCACCGTTCACAGTAGACGATGAGGCTCTTATTGAATTAGCTAATGTAACAAATCACCTTCAAGAACGTGCGGTCAGGTCTGATTATTTTTTTGATGTAGCCAGTATAAGTAATAATGGAGGATTGAGCGCTACTGACAGCGGAAAAGCAATATTACTTTTTTTAAAAAAGAAAGGACTAATCGATGACAGACCATTACTTCAGGCCGTCGGTCGAATTGGAATGATCTTTAAAAAATAAGTTCTTCGCTTTTTGCAGAATTGCCGAATCGCGGATTTTGATATATTTATCATCATATCTCTTGGAACCACTTGATTCTACCAATTTTACTGCCTCATCGATATCATTCACCTAGTGTAAGCTAAAATCTTCGGCTATTTCATCTGTTGTTAAAAGAATCTATCCTCGACTTGCTTATTTCGTTATATTTTGGTTGCGTTTCTGTCTAATTACCCAAGATATTAATGATACTATTACAAATATATTTTATATTCTCATCGTCTAAGTTGGGACTCGATGGTAAGTTGATACCTGTTTTAGCTAAATACTCAGCTACAGGAATTTTTTCATCTACTCCAAATCTTCTATATTTGTGGATTGGAAAAAAGAAAGGTCGGCTATCAATCCCTACTTTTTTTAATCGGGAAATCAAAAAATCCCGCGTAATTTTTCCTTTTGATGGTACCAAAATAGAATACATCCAAAAAACACTTTTCGCCCATTCAGCTTCAGGGGGAAGTATAATCCTTGGTACCAAGGGCTTTAAATACCTTCCATAAAGACTTGAGATTTCTCTTTTCTTTCTTAGAATCTGATCAATTTTTTTAAGTTGCGCTAGACCAATGGCCGCCTGAACATTTGTCATTCGATAATTAAAGCCAAGCCAAGGGTAGTAGTATCTTCTTCTCATTGAGGCACCATGGTCTCTAAGAGTTCTTATTTTATCAGCAAAAATTTTATTATTAGTAACAACCATTCCACCCTCCCCAGTCGTAATTATTTTGTTTCCATAAAAAGAAAAACAGCCTGCGTTACCCAAAGACCCCACTCTTCTCTTCTTATATTTTGCTCCATGAGCCTCAGCGGCATCCTCGTAAACCAATAAATTATATTTACGGGCAATAGAAAGAATCTGGTACATATTCGCTGGGTGGCCATAAAGGTGTACAGGAATTATAGCCTTGGTTTTTCTGTTAATCTTAGACTCTATTTTTTTTGGATCAATGGTCCAGGTTTCAAGTTCTGAATCAACAAAGACCGGTTTTGCTCCGGTATAAACAACTGCATTAGCAGTCGCTACAAAAGTCATTGATGGAACAATTACTTCATCTCCAGGTCCAACCTCACCAGCTTTTAGACATAGATGTAAAGCGGCAGTGCCACTAGAAGTCGCCACACCATACTTTGCACCGCAATATTCAGCGAATTTACTTTCAAATTCAGGAATATTTTCACCAATTGAAGATATCCATCCAGATTTTAATGTTTCTATTACTGAATTTAGTTCTTCTTCACCAATAACAGGTTCTGCGATTGGTATAAACATACGAAGGTTATTTAATGATGTCTAGTAGAAGTTCATTAATCGCACTTTTGTGGTTTTCGTATTGGTTTGGAAATGTTAAGTGTTCCGCCAAATCATCTGCTTTAACCCACTTATGCCCTCTAAACTCTTTTGTAGTGAAAACCAATTTGTCCTTATTTCCAATAAACCTCAAAACAACTTGATCGTAAGATTGTCCCCTATATTTTCCACCATGAACTTTTAGAACTGTGTCAGAAGGATAGTCATACTCTATTTTGTGGGTACTGATACCAATTATCTCGAAATCAGGTCTTTCAGAACTAATCTCTTCTTTTAGCTCTCTGAATAAATTTTGTTCTAGAGTTTCACCTTCTTCACGACCACCTCCTAAAAAATTCCACTCACTATCTTTGTAACCAATTTTTTGAATTAGGAGAAAACTATTATCCATATCGATGACAATAGCGATTACGCCTTTACGGTAAGGTTTACTTGATTGATTATTGTCCATAATTAAATATATATTTCAGGAAGTCCTGATTCTTCCTTGAGAAATGATACCATATCCGAATATTTTTTTCCTGACGGGTCCAATTTGCTCATTTTTTCTGCTGCTTTATTAAAAATAATGTCTTGAAATTTTCGATCTCCTCCATGACAAACTGCCCCGTAACTCCAGTGTCTGGCAGATATTTTCATTCTTTCAGAGTGGAAACTTTTGTAGTCACTATATTTTTCGGTAAACACATATTTTCCACCTAATCTGGTAATTACTCCTGAAGTTTTAAGCATATGAATGGTTGAGTCGCATAAATCCTTCCAAATATCGTTAAAATTAGGTGAGATAAAGTAATTGAGAAAATACGAATCAAAACTGGGATCTGTACTTAAATACGCAATAAAAACCAATGAAGTAACTCGGGAAGCAGTAAACGATTCTGATTTAGTTAACTTACTTAAATAGCCAACTAAGGAACCAATAAATTTTCCAGCGTGATAGAGAGCCGTATTTTTTGACTTACTGTTACCGTACAAAAAAATGTGGGGATTAATTACCTTTCCGGAAAAATAGCCTCCATATAGCCTGCCAACTCCATCATCAATTAAGGTGTTCATATTTATCTCAGTAAAATGTATTGAGACACCTTTGAAGTTATATATAGATCTTTTGTTTTTTGTAAAAATATCGTGTATGACAATTATATCGAGATCGCTGCTGGGTGTGTTCATGTTTATCACGTAACTTCCAAATAATAACCACAACCCTTGTTTAAAGTTATTGAACTCAAGCTCATTTGAAATATATGTTATCGCCTTTTTTACAAAAGAGAGATTAGCAGATGAAATTATGTCTTCCATTTATTGTTTTTCCTAGTCATTAATTGTATTAAGCAAGTAAATTCCATGACAAAAAGTACACCATTGTTGTTCAGGGTTGTTAGCCACATGAGGAATTAAGCTGAGCCATATAGTTGCGTGGATAAATCGAATAATATCGTATTGTTCTCTAAACTCTTCAATAATTCTCTTACTATAATTGCCAAATCCATTGTCAATAATCGAATAGCTATGGCTATAAATAGTGCTATGACTTCTTTTGTAATTAAATTTGCCATTATTTAGAGAGTCAAAATTGCCGACAATGCTGTAATAAATCTTAGCGACATCATAGCGCACATCTCCATAAAGATTAGTACTCCCAAAACTTCCCCTGGGATCAATTAGATACAGCTTTCCTTCATTGTTTACAAGAGTATTACTCATAGTTAGATCGCCATGAATTAATGTGTATCTCGTATTCAGAAGTTGTTTTTCAAGATGTTTGTAAATACTCTCAAGTTGCTTGACTGGTTCTGAAAACTCGCGGCCATTTATGATAATTGTATTGGTGTCTATACTCGATTTATTAATAAATTCAACAAGCGCAATCTTTGGTTTTAAATAATACATACCAAAAATGTCATCGCGTTCTGGATTACGGGTTTCACTATGTAATTTTTTGGTCAGTTGAATAAGATTATTAAACATTTCAGAAAAACTTCCTTTATTTGCAGTTGCCCATTGGTATAAATTACTTCCGTCAATAGCTTGCATCTCGTAATATTTTAGGTCGTGACTGTTTATAGGCTTAACATTTTTGTTACAACTATAAACATGTGGTATGTTATCAGGTATCCTTTTCTTCGCTTCTTTGAACCATTCCGTTTCTTTGCTAAGTCTATCTTTTGGCACTCCTTTTATAACTCTGTCTCCACAAAATGATATTTGATTATAAAACCTGGAGACTGGTTGCCTGTTATTTGTAAGACTATTATTCATTCTTATGCATTAAACAGGCAGAACAACCATTGTTAAATAAAATGTCCATATCCTGGGCTAAATTTCCCTGATCTGGGACATGGACCAAATTTTCAACATCCCAGTTTCCAACATGATCTGCGTTTTGCCTAAGAATAACTTTTATTGTTTTCAGCTTATTCGGAGCGTCTTCGCCATGGACCAAATACGCAAAAACACAGTCTGACAAATAATCTTCTAATAGAATACGTAGACCATCTAGCCTGTCAGTAACAGCTGTAACATCTGAACCGAATACATTCGGATAAAGCTTGTGTACTTGCTCTCTGGTTAAAGCGACACATGATGTAGCAACTACGTCTAGACCGCTGAATGAAATTAACTCTTCAGTTTGATCCTGTATGGATGTGCTTCGACCATCGACCAAGAAACAACCAGGTTTTAGCATTAGTACTCCATATTGTCCATCTCCCTCATTACTCTGTATTCTTTCAATTAATTGAGAGTAAGGTGAATTGTGAGGTCTTATGCCTATATTTTTTATGTATCTTTCTTTTGGAATTTCTACCATCATAACATTAACTCGTTTTTGTAGTCGGTTTAACATGGCTATCATCTCTTAGTTTAGTTTTAAGTTCTTGGAGCACTTTTTTATCATTTTTGTTACTAACCATAAGAATTGCTTTATCTAAATTTAGCCACATTCCAGAATTAAATTTGCTGGTTCTTGACTTTACATATCGAGTGTCTGATTTTATCTGGAATGAATATGAAACCTTATCTTTATCAATCTTATCAAGTATTAAATGATTTGGAATTATAACCTTGTATCCGCTAACCATTTGGGTTTTTCTTATTGCGGCTTGCAACCAAGACTCATTTATCTTTTTCGGTATTCTTGGCAATCTATAACGCGAATTGTTATTTTTTAATAAATATACCTCTTCCTGAAGTTCTGCATATTTATATAAGACGCAAACTGCTTCTTGGTTATGATTGGAATAAGTCTTATACAGTTTTAAATGGTTTTCAGCCTGTTTCCTTAGATTATACTTAGACTTCAATACCAACAATGAACTCTTTACAAATTTCTTTCTGGTTTTTGTATCAGTTAATATTTTTGAAATCGCATTGTCGAGAGAGTTGTAGTCACCATACTTGCAAAGAATCCCGTTGTAGCCGTTTGTAACAGATTCGTTAATTCCTATTACGTCAGATCCAATCACGGGGCATTCACAAGCCATTGCCTCCAAGAAGACTGTCCCGTAACCTTCGGCCTCTGAACATAAAACAGTTACATCAGCAATATTATAAAGAATTGGCATGTCCTCATCAGAAAACCAGTCATGATCAATAACTTCAACATCACCTATTCGATTTTTAAAGTCCCGATAAATTAAAATTTCCTCTTGGCTTTTGGGAATTCCGGTAATAATTACTTTAATTTTATTCTCAGGAGCAGACAATTTTGACAGTGTTTCTGCGACAAAGTTAAGCCCTTTTCTTTTTCTGAGTCTACAAGGAATCAGTAACATTGAATCGCCTGATTTTATATTTAATCGTCTACGCATAAGCTCTAGTAGTTTGGTATTATGAATTTTCTTAAATATTTTCTGATCGATCCCTGGATATATTAAATGGATAGAACTGTCTTTCACACCCGACTGCAAAAGACTGTCTCTATAAGCTAAGCCTGGGGTAATATAGGTAACAGAATTATTCCTGTTAATATAGTCGAACAAGGACCAAGTACTATTCTTTGTAATACTTTCCTCACGATACATTGGTGTCTTGGTGTGAGTTACTATGTGCGGTACACCATAATTCAAATTCGCGATTTGACCTATCAAAGTTTCTTCTATATAAACAGTATGAAGAATATCTGGGGATTCGTCTCTGATTTGTTGCAACAAAACATCAACTCCTTGCAACAAGCCCCCTTTGCCGTAATATATATCATTAAAAACTTTATATCTCTTAATAGTCAGGTAATTGTTTATCTTTTCTATTGAATCGCTTACCCCGCTTGTAACAAGTACAATTCTAGTTTTTAACTGGTTAAGTTGAGCGATTAGGTTTTTTGTATAACTTGCTCCCCCACCCAATATTGGGGGATATTCCATATGGAAATATAATATTTTGGGACTACGAACCGTCATGCTGTCCGTAGATTATACAATAACTTATGGTAAATTGGAGCTTTGCAAAGAAAATACTTTGAGAAAGCCTTCACACAAGTGTTAAATGACACAATGCATATCCACATGGGCTTGGCCGTTTGAGTCTGTAAACCTTCCAACTATTTTAAATCCGAATTTTTGAACCATATGAATAGCTTTTCCATTGTCAGCGAATATTCCACCCGATAACATAACTACTTTTTGACCTAAATGGCGAGAGGTGTTTATTATCTGTTGAAGGGTGATTCCACCCAAGCTAATATTTTGATATTTATCGGCAATACAAGTACCACAACGACTAACCATGCCAGGAACTAGTTTTACGCCGTATCGAAGATATCGTAGCCTATCTGCTTCAGGTAAGTCGAGGCTGAACTTCACCAAAGCTATTATTCCAGATGGAGGAACTTCCACCACAAAGTGCATTTTCCCAGGTTTTCCTATAGATTCACAAAGTTTATCAGCAGTTTTATCACCATAATTATCTAATACATAAAAATGTCTTGTTTCTGCCGACAATTTAGAAAGAAACTTTGTTATTTTTGCTTTATCTCCAGTCACTAGTGGCCTGAGCAACGCAATTTGTCCATTCTTTAATAAAATTTTACAACTTTTTATTTTGGGTAGGTCATAAAAAATCCCCGCTTGGGCGGGGATGTTAAAAGTCCCAAATTGGGAACCCGGAACAAATAATAGTTCGACTTCGCTCACTATTGAGTATTTTCATTCTGAAATTATTATATCACCCCCTATCAACTTGTCAATACTATAGGGTGGAGGAAAATTCTCCCGCTTTTGTGGCATAAAGTTTAGATGCCTTTTTGTCCGG
>ERZ1292629.2681-Hain-H43-01um-R1-2681-length-14584-cov-6_pt1 | contig 14584 bp, 18 predicted proteins | sample MGYA00564399_ERZ1292629 | MGnify/ENA primary metagenome ERZ1292629 (study PRJEB36523, sample SAMEA6512636) | groundwater metagenome | collected 2019-01-08 | study: AquaDiva: Metagenomics assemblies of 32 groundwater samples
GTAAAGGTCTTGCCCGAGCCGGTGACGCCGAGCAGGGTCTGGTGCCGCTCCCCCGTCTTGAGCCCTTTGACCAAAGCGACAATAGCTTGGGGCTGGTCCCCGGCAGGAGTGTGCGGTGACTTGATCTTAAATTTGCTATTTGACACTCACCAACTCTACCTCAAATAGCAGCGTCGAGTTTGCCGGAATCGGCCCGTAGTCCGCACTGCCATACGCCAGGCCCGGCGGGATGATGAGGAGGCGCTTGCCGCCGACCTTCATGCCGACAATCCCCTGGTCCCAACCGGGGATTACTTGGCCCACTCCGAGTACAAAGCTGATAGGCGCCTTGCCGACCGAGGTGTCGAACACGGTGCCGTTTTCAAACTTGCCGGTGTACTGCACCTCGACCGTGTTGCCCGCCTGTGCCTCGGCGCCCGTGCCGACCGTCTCATCCTGCATCACCAACTGCTGCGGCTCCTGATTACTCAAAGCGTTATTCTGTACCATCTGCAAAGACCCATTAAAAATAAAAAAGAGCGCGACTACCGCAACTCCCGCGACAACCGCGATGCCTGTTTTTACCTGCTTATTCATGGAGCCAGTATAGCATTTGCAACGCTCGCCGCTTGGCTGTCGTGGATAACTTCAGGAAGCGCGCTGCCGTTTATAAGCAAAAGTGTGAGTGCCACCCCCGCAACCACCATGCCGGGCAACAAGAGGTCGTGGGCCTGGATTTGTATGCGGTGGAAGAAGGCCAGTGCCAGTGCCAAGGCCAAGAGCGTCAGTACCCCGCCGAGTATCCAACCGGTGGTGGCCTGCGGCTCCGAGAATGCGCGGCCAACCAGCCGCGCCAGCACGTTGCCAAAAGACGGCGCCGGAGTAGCGGTCTGCGCGCCCAGAATGACTGGGCTGACAACGGGGACGGCAGGGGTCGCTGTAGCCGCAGTGGCGAGAGCGACGGCCGGAGCACTCGCGGCGGGTCGGCTAGCAACCACCGGCACCGGCGCCCCAAAGTGCTGCACTACAAACGTCGCCGGTTGCCCTTTATACACCCCCTGTGCGATGCCAATACCCACCTCGGTGTAGTTCTGTTTGACGATGTTGGCCCGGTGCGTCGGCGATGCCATCCACGCGTCAACCACCTCTTTAGAATCGACAAACCGCACAGCCAAGTTCTCCCCCGCGTACCGGTAGTTGTATCCTGCCGACTTTATCCACGCCCAAGGCTGCGCGCCGTCCGGACCGATGTGGGCAAAGTACCCCTTGGTGGCCATGTCGTCGGCCTTGGCCTGAGCGGAGCGGTCAAGAAGTGTGTTTTCTTTGAGCGTCCCAACCTTGTTTTGGCTACGCTCGGTGTTGGTAAGGAGCAGTATCTCGCTTTGGATGACCGCCGCCAAAAAGCTATTGCCCGACTGCCGCGCCAAGAGGTTGGCAACGAGCGCGCCCTCGGCAACCAGCATGACCACAAGCAAAAACAGTAGCGCTTGCCGGCGCAAAAAGTGCGGGCGGTATGCGTTGCGGTGCGAGGGGACAAAATGGTCCTTCAGCCACTCAAAAAATCCCATGCTAAAATTTTAGCATATGAAACGCGGTGTTCTGGCGGTACTGCTGACGATACTTCTCCCCGGCATCGCTTTGGCCGCCGAGCCGCAAACGCTTGAGCTGTCCGCAAAGGCACAGGTTGATGGCACCAGCGTACCGCTCGATGTGGTCGTATCTACGGAGAACACAAATGTTGTGCTAAACGCCGCAAAAAAAGACGGCGCAACGGCGGTTACCTTTACCCTCTACCTCACCCCAAAACCAAAACCCGCTCCCGCCGCCGCACCCAGCAGTGCGGCGGCCGCGGTGGAGTCGTCTAACAATATCCAACAGAGCATCGCCGGCGTCTCGCCGCAGGCAGCGTCGGCGCTCGCTCCGGTCTTTACCCTCATCGCCGGAGGGCGTTCAAAAGCCGCCGACGTCATTGACGCCCAGCTCGCCACTGTAAAAAACAACCTCGGCCCTAGCGCGGGCGCGCCGAGCGAGGTACTGGGTTCAGAAGATGTCAAACAAGCGGGCTCCAACCCCACAGGGGCATTTTGGTATATCCTACAAACGCTTTACCTCTACCTTCTTACCATCTTGCGCTGGATTGTCGGCAGTGCCGGGGTCTTCTACCCCGTCTTGGCAGTTGCGCTTTTGTTTGTTCTTTGGAAAATATTTAACCGCTTCCGCAGACCCGCTTACTGACAAAACAAAAGGTCGTTTTGCAGGAGTTGGGGTCGTGTTTATCTCTCCGGAGAAACGACTTTTTGTTTTGTCAGCTTCCAATGCCACACCGCAGCTATAAATAGGAACATGGTGGTCACGGCCGAAATCCCGCAGTACAGGCAAAGCGCGCCGATGACAAAAAATTGAAAGAGCTCAAAGCAGATTGAGAGCCCAAAGCCGATTGCGGTGTATATGAGCATCCCCAACCGCAGGCCGAGCGACTTTGGGTCTATCATCAGCAGGAACGCCAACCCGAACATATACAAGTAGTAGAGTAGGCCGATGTAGGCAAACGGCACGCCCAAGGGGTGGGAGTATGGGCTCGCGAGCACTATCTCGCAGCCGCTGAGCGCACAGCCGGGGATGACATTGAGGAACGCGTAGTAAGAGAGGAACAGCGTGTCGCCTATCCCGACCAATGCAAGCGCGAGTAATATCGAGGGAGTCAATAGTGGTGAGTTCTTCATACCTTTTTTATATCATAATTTATCGCGCTCGTCCTCGCGGCTTCGCACTTCGTGCTCGTCCATCCCAAAGTGATGCGCGACCTCGTGCCAAATGGTCTCGCGGATGACTTGCCGCGCGCAGTCCTGAAAAGTCATTCTAACATTTTGCAAAATGTTTGAATGTTCCACTTCGGCGGCCTCGGCTTCAATCGGATTTCGGTAGAGTGTGATGGTGTCCGGCATTGTGGTGCCCATACCATACCAGTCGCCCCGCGCGGGGGTCGGCACACCGTGATAGTAGCCCAACAAGGTTTCGCCTTGTTGCAAACCTTCCTCCTGCCGCACCTCGGCCGACGGCTCGTCCTCCACCAAAAACGCTACATTTTTAATATGCGGCTTAAACTTATCGGGTATAGCCCGCTCAAACTCCTCCGCCACCAGTTGCTCAAATTCTTCAGATGTCATCAGTACTTAACGGGGATACTCATCCTGCTCAAAAATTTATGCACCCTCTCTTTCAAGTCATCAAAAGAGATCCCAAATCGACTACTGTCGGCAATGAAAATAGCCAAGTTATATAAAGCAAACTCATCCGAAGTAAAGTCTGCTTGGTCTTCCATTTCAAACTTATAGGGAAAGAGGATTTCGAAAAGCTCTCGGTAGGTTTCTTTTGAAACCGCCGAATCAAGTCCTATATCATTGATGCCTAAAAAACCTATACCGCACACGAGAGATAACCTTTTATTTCCATTAGAAAAGAAATGTCCTTTATTTATTTGGACAAACAAGTAGACTGCTTTTTCCAGAAGAGAGGGGTAGTACACATCTTCACGAACCCCTTGAAAGATGCCTTGGAGTTTTTCGATACCGTTTGCTTCACTACGATAGTCCGGCACCTCTTCGTTCTCGCAATAATACTGTCCTATTAGATCAAAAATTACCGGAAGATCTTCTTCTTCCAAGTACCTCATTTTAGCGTTCCGAGAGGCGGGTCAAGGCACGTCCATAGCGTTGGCCAATCGTAGCGGCCACTGATACAAAGCGGCCAGTTTTTGAATCCCGACGAACCCAGGGCATTTTCATACCCCCCAGTGTAACACAAACTCCTATTTAAGGAGACTTCTAAACTTTGCCTGCACTTTTTCTACCTTGGGAGCGATTACCAGCTGGCAATAGCCGGCGTCTTTGTGGGTTTCGTAATATTTTTGGTGATAGTCTTCGGCTTTATAAAACTTCTGCAGCAGCTCGACGCTTGTCACAATTGGCTTTGCAAACCCATAGCCCAGATTGCGTATATAGTGCTCGGTCATTTGTTTTTGCCGTTCGGTCGTATAAAACACCACCGAGCGGTACTGCGGGCCGATGTCATTGCCCTGCCCGTCGGCCTGTGTCGGGTCGTGGCTCGCAAAGTAGATTTGCAATAGTTCAGGAAATGCAATGAGGTCGGGGTCGTACTCTATTTTGACGACTTCCGCTTTCGGAGTGCCGGCGTAGCCCGGTTCGACCGACTGCACCCCCTTAATCATCAAAAACACCGCCTCGGTGCACCAAAAGCACCCCCCGCCGAAAATTATTGTTTCCACAAGAAGATCTTAGCATGGCCCTTTTTTCTTATTCTCTAATTCGGGCGAATTAGAGAATGTAAGAACTAATAGCTCGTCGTGAGTGTGTTGGAGGCGACGTTGGCGTTGTTGGCCGCGCTGTGGACAACACCATCGGGGACTTCTACAGTGACGGTACCTTGGGCGGCCGGCGTTACCGTAAAGGTGTAGTTGGAGCCGTTCTGCTGGCTAAAGCCCGTGACGGTGCCGTTGCCGACCGAAACCTTGGCCGCCGAAAAGTCGACCACCGCAACGGTAAAGTTGGCGCTCACCACAAAGGGCCCCGATACCGTCCCCGGCAGAGGGTCCGGAGAGAGCGCCACGTGGGGCAAGAGTGAGTCGTAGACAATGGTAAATTGTGCGGCGCTGTTCCCGATACCATTTGCATCGTGCGCAACCCCGCCGGCGACGCTGACCACCACCGTATTGTTGTCGGTCGGCGTCACCGAGATATTAAAGAGCGCCGCCAGTGTCGCGGAGAAGCCGCTCACCACGCCGTTCAAGACAGAGATGCTCGCTTGGCCAAAGTCCACCACCGCCCGGGAAAAGGAGATAACAATCGGGATGGGAGACTGGTTGGTCGGACCTGATATTGAAGATGAAATGGTGACACTAAGAGGCGTGTTGTCCACCACCGGCTCAAAGTACGAGCCGTTGAAGGCAAAGGTTTGACTTTCTGTCGCGGGGGGCTGCGGATTTTCCAGCCGGGTGGTTATTTGATATACCCCGCCGTTACTTTTGTAGGAGTAGGAATGCTGGTTGCCCGGAGTGCCGCAGTCCGCCGAGGGGTCGCGCGGCATAGCGCCTATATAGCCGACACTCCAAGAGTAGTCACTGCCGTCCGGCATCCAATTGTTCCCCGGCACAGTACAGTCATTCACCCACTCCTGCGAAACCGGGTAGTGGCCTGAGGCGGTGTAATAAGACTCAAGCACGCTCGCGATTGAATGCAGGTCCGCGACACGCCTGGCGTCACGGGCTTTAGAACGGGCGGCAAAAACGCTGGCAAGGACAATCGCGGCTAAAATGCCAATGATGGCAATCACTACCAGCAGTTCGATGAGAGTAAAGCCTTTTTTAAACATACGGTTATTGTACATCAGGCTTTTTTAGGCTTGCCGGCGGGCAGGTCGAGCTTGCCAAGCGCGTCGGCAAAGGTGCCGCCGACCTTTTTGCCGGGGTTAAAGATGTTGTGCGGGTCGAATATTTTTTTTGTTTCCATAAAGAGCGCATACATGGCGGGGCCGAACATTTTTTCCACATACGGCGTACGGACAAGCCCGTCGTTGTGCTCGCCCGAGATTGATCCGCCGTAGGCAAGCACCAGGTCGTACACCTTATGCGACAGCTCGTCTATTGTTTTTGGGACGGTCGGGTCGTTTGGGTCGACCAGCGGGATGATGTGGAAGTTGCCGTCGCCAACGTGCCCTGCCACCGTGTAGGTCAAATCATAACCGGAAAGGATTTTTTCGAGCTCAGGCAAAAACTTCGGCAGGGCCGCAGGGGGCACCACGAAGTCGTCTATAAACGGTGCCGTGCGCTTGCCGCGGATTTTCTTGCGCAGAAGGTTAAAACTTTCGCGCCGTACCGCCCAATATTTGCGCGAGGCGCGCTCGTTTTTGGCCACGCGCACGCTCTCATGTTCGCGGTTGTGGTGCACCTCCACTGCAAGAGCTTCGGCCTTCGTCAGCGCTTCGGCCTGCGTGTCGGCACAAAACTCGACTAGCAAGACAAGTTTGGGGACGCCGCCCGTGAGTGCCATCAGGAGTTCGGGGAGAAATGATATCCCGAGGCTTATTAAACCGGCCTTCATTTGCGCCGCGAGTTCGGGCAGATATTTCATCGCGATACTAAAAGTGTGGTCGTCGTACGACTCAAAACTGTCGGGGTGATACTTCAACACCTCCGGCACCAGCTCGCCAAGTTGCGAAAGGTTTTTGACGAAGATTATCGTCATCGCAGAATAGGGTTTGGGATGCACCAGCCTGAAGTGGATGTTCGTGATGATGCCGAGCGTCCCTTGCGCGCCGACCATAAGCCGCGCGAGGTTGAGAGATGTCTTGCCATCGCCGATGTCCCACAGCACATAGCCAGAAGAATTCTTTTCTACCTTTGGGGTGGCGGTTTTTATAACCGCCGCATGCGCAGGGGTCGCAACCAATGCCGACATTTTTCGATATACATCGCCCTCAAATCCGGGTTCTTTTAATTTCTCTAAAAAGGTGTCACCTTTTAAATCTTTTAGGGTATGCACACGGCCGTCGGCGAGTACCACCTCCAAGCCCTCGACCCAGCGCGCGGTTTTGCCGTATTTTAAATTCTTTTCTCCGCCGGAGTCGTTGGCCACCATACCGCCCAGGGTGTTTATCTCGCGGCTTGCGGTGTAGCTCGGCAACTCCAAATCTTTTTTCTTTGTTTCTTTGTCAAAATCTCTAAAATACATCCCCGGCTGCACCACCGCCTCTTCGGGGCCCAACTCGAGGAGTTTGTTGAGGTGGGCCGTCATGTCCACGACAATAGAGTCGGTGAGCGGCCCGCCCGACATGTCGGTGCCCGCCGCGCGCGCGGTTATGGAGAGCCCGCTTTTGCTGCCATGCACACGGTCCTCGGCGGGGTTGCCCGGGTCTTTTTTCTTTCCGGTCACATACTGCACCAACGCGCATATATCCTGCGCGTCTTGCGGGCGCACCACTACTTTTGGGGCAACTCTAAACAAACTCGCATCACGCGAGTTCTTGTCTAGGGTTGCCGGAGTGTCATCCACCTCCCCGCGCACCACCGCGCGCAGTTCATCCGCAAGAGACATGCGCTCATTATATCGCGCTTTGCGCTACCACTAGACGATAGGTTCCCCGCGGATGAGTCTGATGAGCACCATAATAATGGCAACTACCAGCAAGATATGGATAAGGCCGCCGATGGTGTAGGAGGTGACGAGCCCCAAGAGCCACAGCACTACGAGGATTGCGGCAATGGTTACAAGCATAGAAGTTAGGCGTCGAAGTTTCCTATTTTGTCGGCCTTTTGGTCGTGCTCGCTTTTTTCGGGGTCTTTGTCTTTGTTTTGTTCGTCCGCGACCTTGGTAGCGCCTTGATCCTTCTTGTCCTGTTCGGCGTCCTGTTGCGGGTTGTGCTTTTTGTCGTGTTTGTCCATATATCTTTACGAATTAGTTGATACTTGGATAATGCTCGACCTCCCAAAATCGTAGCAGGCGGGACATGAAAACTTCCTGAACTGTTGTTCCAAACAAAAAACGCCACCGGGACTGCTCCCGAGGGCGTTTTTTGTTGCGGGCGGATTACGCGCGCGAAACGTTTACGGCTGCAGGTCCCTTCTGGCCATCGGCAACTTCAAAGGTGAGTGTGTCGCCAACCTTAAGCTCCTCGAAGGTTACTCCATTGAGATCCTTAGAATGGAAGAAGAGGTCTTTCGCCTCGCCTTCGCGAGAGATGAACCCAAATCCACGGTCCGTAAGCGTCTTAATTGTTCCTTGCATCTTGTTGTTTGTTTTTTGTCTGCCTAGAGAACCCCGACCTCGTTTCTAGTTAAGTACCAGTGTGTCATAGGGTGGGTTTTAAGTCAAGTCCATGAGATGGCGGCTTCGCCTATCTCACGGACTCAAGCCCCGCGTTTGGTGCTCCACGCGTACAGCGCCACGGCTGCCGCGGCGGCGACGTTGAGAGACTCGCAGCGCGGGTCCATGGGGATGGTGAGCACTTGATCGCTTAGGGCTTTGATCTCCCCCTCCACCCCACCGGCTTCGTTGCCCAAAATAAATACCGCCGGCTCTTTAAATATTTCTTTGTCGATAGCGCGCACACCCTCGCCCGCAAGCGAGTATACGGTGTAGCCTTTTTGTTTAAGTTCAACCGCCGCCTGCTTGGCGCTTGCGGCTTGCACGAGCGGGATGCGGAACGCCATCCCGGCCGAGACCTTGAGCACCGCTCCAGTGACAGCCGCATTGCCGCGCTCCGGGATAATCACCGCTTCTGCGCCAAAGCCCGCCGCAGAGCGAATAATCGCGCCTGCATTGTTGGGGTCCTGCACGCCGTTTAAAAGCACCACCGCTCCGCGCGGCGGCGTAACTATAAACTTCTGCCACGACACCATAAGTTGCGGGATAGAGATGCTCCCGATTATCCCCTGATGTGCGGCACCGCTCTTCATATCCGAGCGGGCCATACCTTCGGACAGTTTGGCCACCGGTATCCCGAGCCGATCTATCTGTCCGCGCAGTTTGGTGTCCACTTGCTTGTTGTCCAAGTAGACTTTGGTGACCGCATGCGGCGCATATTTGAGCGCCTCGCTCAACGCGTGGCGACCGTAGGTAAATACTTTGTTTTGTTTCATGGCAGTAGTTTATGCAGTATCGCCCGCAACATAGCCGGTTGTCCAGCACAACTGCAAGCTATAGCCGCCGGAGGGCCGGCTGATGTGAAGCAAGTCGCCTGTTAAAAACAGGTTGGAGATTTTTTTGGAGCGCAGCGTTTTGGTGTCCACCTCGCTCAAAGGCACGCCGCCGTCGGCAACGACCGCGCGGTCAAAGCCCATTAAGCCCTCGATAGTAAGCGGCAGGTTTTTAAGTGTCTGCACCAACGCTTTGCGCTCATCGCGGGTAATAGAGTGCACCTTCTTTTCTACTAATTCTTTCGGCACCAGCAACAAAATGCCTTTGGCCGCGCCCTCCGGCACCAAAAATTTTAAAACATTTCTGAGCGTCTTGTTTTTGTTGGCGTCAAACAACGCCACTACCTTGCGCTCCAGTACTCCGACATCCGATGTCGGATGCAAGTCTATGGTCGCTGTCACAGCGCCGCTGTGGAGCAGGTCGGCCACTGCGCCGGCGCTGTTTAAAACAAGCGGCCCGGATATGCCAAAGTGCGTGCACAATAGTTTGCCCGACTTTGCAAAAGCTTTTTTGCCATCAACAAAAAACGTAATTTTGATGCCCGGCAGGGCAATGCCCGCGAGCCGCTTGACCCACAGCTCCGCAATGCGCAGCGGCACAATGGTAGGGGTGGGCGCCGCAACCGTGTGGCCCAGGTCTTTAAGCCATTTAAAGCCGTCGCCGGTCGAGCCGGTCTCGGGGTGTGATACGCCGCCGGTGGCAAATATAAAATTTTTGGCTGTGTACTCTTTGTCGCCACAGTGCACCGCAGTAATTCTTCCATCATCATGCACGATTTTTGTAACCGGCGAGCCGGTGCGGACTTCTACCCCGCCTTTGCGTACATATTTTTCGAGTGCAACGACCACATCCGCGGCGCGGCGCGTTTTGGGGAACGCGCGCTTGTGCGCCTCGACCTCGAGCGGCACTCCGAGCTTTTCAAAAAAATCAAACGTGTCTTTAACCCCAAACTGGGCAAACGATGAGTATAAAAACTGTTCGGCCTTGCCGTAGGCTTTGAGCAGCAGGCGCTCATCAAACTCGGCGTTGGTGATGTTACAACGCCCTCCGCCCGATATGCGCAACTTCTCCCCCACCCGTTTGTTCTTCTCCAACAAAAGCACACTCTTCCCCCTCTCAGCAGCGCGCCCCGCCGCCATCAACCCCGCCGCCCCGCCGCCGACAACAATCACATCGTATATTTTGTCTTTCTCCATATTTTATAGAGTTATCTTTGTATAACTCTTTTCAATGGAGCGCCGCTTATGGACATCCTTTGAGCTTTCCCCTTCTTAAACTTGTCAAAAATAGCAGTCTCTCCGATCGACGAAAAGCCCCCATCTTCTTTTACTGTAAACTGATTTCCAGATTTAGGCACGAGAACACCGGGATTCTTGTAAGGACGATTAGAAAGTGCAGAAAATCTAAACAAAAAGGCAGGCAACCCTATCACCACCGAATCACTCCACCTATTTCGGTATACGCCTTCATATCGAACGGAATTTTTAATTTTCTTTGCTGTATGAGGTGCATCTAACAAGTAGTAGAAAAATCCCAAGACAGACATTGCAATATCGAAAGCGCTCGCGCCAAGACGGTTGGTGAGTACGACGGCCACTAGTTCGTTTTTAGAGTCGGCGACCGCTTCTAAAATAAAACCTGCAAAGCCGCCCGAATGACCCACCACCCATCGCTTTGAGACACGGTCTAGCTCCATCCCAAATCCATATTTTGTGTCTTTGTTATTTGTCGCCCACGGTCTCATCATTGCCTTTTTTGATTTATAGGAGAGCACTTTTGTCGAATTTTTTGAGACCAAAAAGCTAAGAAACTTGGCTACATCGCCCGCCGTTGAAACAAAGCCTGTTGCCGAGGCATACGCATTGGTGGGAACATGTTTAAAGGCGGTTATCTTTTGACCAGGAACAAACCGGGTATATCCTTTTGCTAAATTTTTTTGAGACTTGCTGGGAAGGTCTGGGGAGGTATTTTTAAGACTGAGGGGTTTTGTAACGAACTTTTTGACGTACTCGCCGTAGGGTATGCCACTCACTTCCTTGATGACTTCCCCTAAAATTGCGTAGCCATGATTTGAGTATTTAAACCTTGCGGGACTTTTAAATATTACATCGTCTGGGCCAGTGATCCTTTCGAGAGATTTTGGAAACTTATCGTTTTCCCAACACCCGCTACGGCCATCACGAATAATACCGCTTGAGTGCGACAACAGTTGTTTTATAGTAATTTTATTTAAATTTCCTACTTCATTCTTTCCTTCAAACCACGGCAAATATTTTGAAATGGGGTCGCTAAGTTTGAGTCTTCCTTTCTCTTGCAGTTGCATTATTGCCACTGCGGTAAACATCTTAGAAATTGAAGCGATGCGATATTTAGTGTCAGCGGTGGCCCTTATCTTTTTTTCCAAATCAGCGTAGCCGAAGCCTTTTGCATACACAGTCTTACCTTTGTGCGCCACTGCAACGGAAATTCCAGGCGTATCATCGTACCGGATTTTTAGTGGCAACCACAAGCCGAGTATCCGAGCAAGAGTTGCTAAAATGTTATTTTGTTTGTTTTTCATAGTAAACCCGTGCCAATACTTTACTATACAACTCTATTACTTTTCCAAATCGAGCACCTCGTCGATGCGGATTTTTTCTACAAAGTCGGGGACGTGGCTTACCATTATCATCGCACCCTCGTATTTATCCAACGCTTCGGCGATGACCGGCAGGTGGCGGAAGTTGATATGGTTGGTCGGCTCGTCGAGTATAAGCAGGCCGGGCTTCATCAACACCAGCCGGGCAAACGCCACCAGCCCCTTTTGCCCCTCCGAGAGCAAACCTATTTTGGAGTGGAAGATTTCGCCCGATACCAAAAAGCCCGCCGCCACTTTGCGGACATCCTCCTCGACCGGGCGGTCGAGCACCGCCGCGAGCTCCTCGTACACGGTTTTATCAAAGTCGAGGTTAGAAAAGTCTTGGCGGTAGTAGCCCACCGCAACGCCGTCGGTCACTTTTGTGCCTTTTGCTTTACCAGAAGCTATAGCCTGGAGGAGCGTCGACTTGCCGATGCCGTTGGGGCCTTTGAGCAAGAGGTGCTGGTTCTTGCGCAGTGCGAGCTTCACCTTACGTTCAATGGGTTTGTGATTCTTAATCGTCAAAATCGATGTGATGGTAAGCAAGTCGCCGGGCGGCGTTTCCCCCGCAGGGATGCGGAACGAGCGGATAGTGCGGTCTTCTTTGCGGACATCGACTTTTGCCTCTTCCAGCTCCTCGGCCTTCTCCCGCATGCGCTTGGCGACCATGCGCATCTGCCCGCCCTTGTTGGCAAAAAAGTTTGCCTTGTCCTTGTTCTCCTGTATCTCTTTGGCCAGGAGAGCGTTCTTGCGGTTCTCCTTCTCAATCCGGGCAGTGATGTCTTTGACCACGTCAAAATAGTTGCCGACATATTGCTCTACTTTATGGGTGTGCACATCAAGATACAGCACGCCGTAAGTAAACGAGTTGAGGAACGGCGCTTCGTGCGAGATGACGATGACCGTCTTTTTATAATTCTGCAAAAACTTGGTCAGGTGCTCTATCCCGTCTTTGTCGAGGTTGTTGGTCGGCTCGTCGAGCAGCAACAAATCCGGGTTTTGTATAAGCGCCTGCGCAAGCAAAAGGCGCGCCTGCTGTCCGCCGGAGAATGTGCCTACCTTTTTGTCGAGCGGCGCGTGCAGGTTGACCGCCTCGAGCACCTTTTCTACGCGCGGGTCGATGTCATACACTTTTTTGGGGAAGACGCTCTCAAAAAACTCCCGCACCGTGTGCTGCATTTCCGCTTGCGGGATAACTTGGCGGCTGGTCGCCACCGTAAGTCCGTGGGCGCGGTGGAAGTGGCCGTCGTGCGGCTCGAGTGCGCCGGTTAGCAGGCCAAAAATAGTCGTCTTGCCCGCGCCGTTTTGGCCCATGAGGGTAACCTTAGTGCCCCGGCGGATGCTAAAATCCACCTCTTTTAGAATGGGCTTTCTGACTCCGAAATCAAAAGAGACCTTCTCAAACCGCACGATAACCTCTCCACGCTGCATTCATGACACCTTATCACACTCTTTACATTTCTGCGAACTTGTTTTTATTAAAATTTAGGCAAAAAATAAGAGCGCACCTGGTGGGGCACGCTCTGGGGACGGGTGTCCCTTTCTCCTTGCCTACCGCCATACCGGTAGTTGTTAGCTTGGAGAACCACACGCTGGTGGATTTTTTAGTTCCTGCCAAGTCTGGAGTTACCCGAGACGATTTAGTGCAATGCTGTGTTCTCCGTCGGACGGAACTCTCAAATCCGACAGCACCTCATTACCCCTAGACGATTTGTCATCCGGACCTCACAACCGCGCGGTTGATCTCTGGTTGGTCCAAGAACCTCCTCGTCAACTATATTCTACACCCCACCCTATTCTTGTCAAGGGGTTGGAGGGGTCGAAAAAGAGGTCACCAAAATAGCTCTAAAAATAAGGGTTTCCGGAAGACTTAGTCTTCCGATTACTACCCTTCGTAATGCTCGGCTTCGTCGGCTTGCGCCTCGGCTTTTGTTTTGTGGATGATGCCCTCTTTGTGATTGGGCGGGCCGTACAAAGTATAAACTTTCAACGGTTCGGCCGCGGAAGTGTTGATGATGTTGTGCCGCGTACCCGCGGGGATGATGACCGCCGAGCCGTCTGCAAGCGCGCGTTCCTCGCCGTCGAGCACCGACTTGCCCTCCCCCGCCTCCACCCGGATAAACTGGTCGAGCTGGTGGACCTCTGCGCCGATGTCCTCGCCGGGCTTCAAACTCATGAGCACCAGCTGGAGATGTTTAGAGGTGTAGAGCACTTTGCGGAAGAACTCGTTTTCGAGCGAAACTTTTTCAATATTTGTTACAAAGCCGTTCATAGTATTTTATCGCCGTAACCGCCGCACAAACGGCAGGACGTAGTAGTCGAGGCCGTAGTAGCCGGAGACGCGCCACGCCAGGATGAGCCCGAGCCCGAGCACAAACCAAGTGGGGTTGACCGACACCGTGCCCGCGAGCATAAAGTTGAGATTCATAAACATCCCGAAGAATGCAGATACTCCGACCAAGAATCCGAGTATAAGCGCAACGCCGACCAAAAGCTCGCCGTACGCAACAAGGTAGGAAAAGGTAGTGGCGTTTGGCAGAGCGACACGCTCGACAAACCACGCGTACCACCACTGTACATCCGGATGCGCGCCGCCTGTTTTTGTAAGCGCTCCTTGCAAAAATCCGGTAATAGCCACGCCGGCCCTCTCCCCCACCCACGCGGGGTTTATCACCTTCTCCCATCCGGCCATAAGCCACTCATACCCAAGGTAGAGCCTTACTATCAACCAAAACCACGCGAGCCTTTTGTCTTCAAATAAAATAGTAGATACTGTCGACATATTGATATTTTATTAATTAATAATTACGGCCATATGCTCTGCATCATGCGGTCTTTGACGACCAACCAGTGGTAGAGTGCCGCGGCAACATGGAGCGCGACCAGCGCGAGCACCGCGGAGGCGAGCAACTCGTGCGTGTAAGAAAAGAACGCGCCGACGGCGGGGTTCTTTGGCAAAATGTGCGGGAGCTTCATAAGCCCAAACAGGGTCACGTTCCACCCGTTTGCCGAAATCCAGAGCCAGCCGGTGAGTGGCAGTACGACCAGCAGGACGTAGAGCAGGCCGTGGGTCCAGGCGGACGCCCACATTTGCCACGACGGCATCCCGGCCGGATGCGCCGGCCTATGGGCATTAGCGCGTGCGCGCCACGCTATGCGTATCAGCATAAGCACCAAGACCACAATCCCAAACGACATGTGGTAGCTCGCCAGAGCATTGGGGCCGCGCGTGCCCTCCGGTATCATCCACACAAAAATATATTCCGCAAAGATTATA
>ERZ1292629.2682-Hain-H43-01um-R1-2682-length-14583-cov-6_pt1 | contig 14583 bp, 11 predicted proteins | sample MGYA00564399_ERZ1292629 | MGnify/ENA primary metagenome ERZ1292629 (study PRJEB36523, sample SAMEA6512636) | groundwater metagenome | collected 2019-01-08 | study: AquaDiva: Metagenomics assemblies of 32 groundwater samples
GCAGGCCGGAAATTTTAATTATTTTGGGCGGGCATCACGCCACGATTTTACCCAAGGAGATTTTGGAACAGAATGATTATTTTGATTTAATTGTTTACGGCGAGGGAGAGCTTACGGCCGAAGAAATAATCGATAAATATAAAAAGAGCGGCTGGCGCAAAAATGTCTTTTTAAATGATTACAATATGTTATCTGGCATAAATGGAATTACATTTAGGCGCGGAAAAGAAGTTGTGATCACACCCCCAAGAGAGTTAATCCAAAATCTGGACGAACTGCCATTCCCCGCCTGGGACCTTTTGCCAATGAATAAATATATTCCTCTGCCCAATCAATATAAGAGGACACCTGTAATTAACATGGTGGTCATAAGAGGATGTCCATTTAATTGCAGTTTTTGCTCCAATAATTCCGTCTTTGGCAGGAAAATCAGAGCCATGAGCCCCAAAAGAGTGGTGGAGCAAATCCGGCATGTAATGAAAAATTACGGCATCAGAGAAATATCTTTTTGGGATGATATGATGACGGCCAATAAAAAATGGATGTATGAATTTTGCGATTCGTTGATTAAAAACAAAATTGATATCACTTGGACTTGCTACTCGCGAGTTGACTGTGTTGACGAAGAAATTCTTCGCCACATGAGAAGAGCGGGCTGTTGGAATATTTTTTTTGGCTACGAGTCGGGGTGCCAGGAACTTTTGAATAACATTAACAAAGGAACAACCCTTAAGCAGATAGAGGTCGCCAATATGCTTTGCAAGAAGGTTGGCATAGAAATTAGAGCATCTTTTATGATTGCTCTGCCCGGCGAAACTCCTGAAATGGCAAAAAAGACAATAGATTTTGCCAAAAAATTAAATCCTGATTATGCCCAGTTTTGCATAACAACTCCTTACCCGGGGACCAAACTTTTTGAAGAGGCGTCAAAATATGGAATTTTGACTAAAAATTTTTCCGAATACAACATCTTTAATGCAGTTTTCGTACCATACGGCTACAAAAACAGAGGGGAAATTGAGACAGTGGAAAGGAGAGCCATGAAAGAATTTTATCTTCGGCCAAAATATATTTGGGGCCGATTAAAAAAAATAAACAGCTGGGAAGACATTAAAAGATATCTGAAGGGGTTTAGATTTTTTCTTGGATTTTTAGGTAAAAAGGCAGATAAAAAGAACGGCTAATTTTATATAAACTTCATTTTTTATTTTTACAGTCAACCGTCTTTTGAAATAAAATATAACTATCAAGTTCCCTCTTAGTGTAACAGGGAGAAAGCATATCCCCATACTCAGGATTGTTTTCTGTCAAAATAAAATCTTTTGTCATATCAGTTAGAGCATTTTTGTCCCCCGCTTCAAACAACCCCTGCACAGTGAGATATTGAAAATAATTATCCCCTTTCAAAAAAACCACCGCTTCTGGAGAATTGTAAAAAAAAACTTTCTGAGATGAAGGCACAACAGATAATGCCTGGGAAAGTATAATATTTCTCGTGCGCGAAACAAAAAAAGAAGTGTCGGAAAGAAAAATTAAATGAAAAAACTGAAATAATATTAAAACTACGGGAATAAGCATTGTGATTTTTTTTACATATTCATTACTAACTTTTTTAGCAAGAGTTATGATGGCTATCGGAAAAAATAAATATAGCAAAACATTGGCCGGAAAGAAGTAACGATACCATCCTGTTCCAAGGAGATAACCGAGCCAATTGAAAAATATGACAAAAAACAAAAGAAATTCTGATATGCTGAAATCTGATTTATCTTTTTTAAAGTATTTCCGCCCGAAGAAAAAAACTAATACAATAAAAAGGAAAAGGAAAAGTACGGGGGTGGATTCAGTCACAAATCTAAATAAATTTACGGAAACAGTCTCTACAAGCGACAAAGACGTATTAGACAGAGAAGATGGGCCGTTATTACCGGATTGCGAAACCATCGTTGGAATAATTTTTGTAATTAAATCTGGAGTCGGAAAATTTATCACGAACCAAAAAAATATTGGGGTAATAAACGCCAATAAGAGTATCAATATATTTTTTTTGTTCTTAATTTTCTTAATCCAAAAAAACAAAGAAAGAGGCAGGATTACACAAAGTAGAAGCAAATAAAGAGATTTGGTGACCGCAGCTAATCCTAAAAATAGACCTGCCAATATGGCAAATTTTTTATTTTCAAAATTGGTTTCTTCAAAATACAAAAGCATGATAGCTCCCAAGCATAAAAAGACCAACCCTGGCACCTCCCCCTGTACGGGTCTACCATTACCATAAAAAGGAGAAAAAGAAATGAGCATTAAGACCGACAAAATTGCAGGATAAAAACCGTATTTTTTTTTGGTGTATAAATAAAAAAGAACAACTAAGACAAACATATAGAGTATCATCGGCAAACGAGCCTGCCATATGCCCGTACCAAAAAGTTTGATGGATACCGCCACAGGAAAAATGACAGGATAATTAGTCGTAAGTAAGGCTCCAAATTGAAAAAAACTCCCTGGTTGGGTCTGCAATCCGAATACCCCACTTGATGCTACACTTCTTGCAATACTAGTAAGTATTCCCTCATCAACCCAAACTTTTGGAGTATCCGTAAAACGAAAAACAATTAAAAATGCAGCCGAAACAAAAACGAAACAAATGATTATTCTTTTATAATTTAATTTCTGGAGCATTTTTGCAATCATAAATAAAAGTCTCGATTTTACCGGATTTTTGATTATATATTGTCTCACAGGATGCAAAATATTTTGCGAACACGGTACTGGAATCAATATGTGGTATATCCACTACTAAAAAATAACCCTTTTCTGCACTTAGTGAAGCAACTTTTTGATTTAAACCGAATTTTGGATCTAAATAAAGTCTTTTTTCGTATTTACCTGTTTCCATTATGTTGAATCCACCGTTATCATTATAGACTCTTATAGATTTTATATCGTCATTATTTTTTATAAATTCCACAGCATTGTAAACTAGTTTTGAAGCGGAACCGTTTATTCTGCCAAACAGATATTCTTCAGCAAAAACTCCGTTATACAAAAGACCTAGAACCAAAATACCAATTAGAGCTTGTCTCTTAAAATTATTTTTAATAAAAGACGGAATCACCAGAGCAAAAGAGTAAACCCAGATTAAAGCCATAAAACCAAAGGAGACATAAAAAGGTATTGGGCCGGAGCCGCCCATAAAAGGAAACAGGAAATTCCACTTCAGAGAAATTATCCGGCCTATCCATTCAGTTTTTGGGTAAAGTGGTGGAGTAAAATGGTTTAAAAATTGGATGAAAAAAATTAAAAATGAAACCGCAGAAATAGAAATTATTTCTTTTTTGGAGATTTTTTCTTTTTTACCAACCAATTTGGCAAAAACCGCTCCCGAAATAATACAAAGAGGTATAATCAAAAACTGAAAGTATCTGTCTAGCGCTCCAATGGAAAAATCAAAAGCAAAAAGGTAAAAGAAAAGGCCTATAAAAATAAAAAAGAAAAACGGCCTGAGTTTTTGCCAAATATCTTTGTCAACAAAAAATACCGGCAGAAACAGAAGTGGTGAAGTATACAAAACAGACTTGGCAAACTGGACAAATGTCTGGAGCCATCCTCTGTTTAGAAAACCGGATGAGTTCCAAAAATGCTCCCAGTAGTCAATTGATTTTTCCAAAGGAAAGAAAGGGAAAATGAGTTTTGCCAATAGAAGCACAATGATCGCCGCAGTAGCCAGAAGAATGCCGAGCTCTATAAATTTTATAAACCTTTTTCTGTCAGCGAAAAATCCCCTGATTATTGCAAAATCCAAAGCAAATGCGACTAGAGGCAGGATTCCGCTCACTTTAACCAAAAACCCTCCAACGGCTCCCACAATGAATAAAATCATCCATATCCAATTTTGAAAATTGAAAATTGCCTGCCCCGTTGCAAGCTTGCTTCGCTTTGGGGAAAATTGAAAATTTGTTTTTCTTAATTGGAAATAACCTATAGACATAATTAAGAAAAAAGCCGGCATTACCGCCCCATCAACATCAACCATAAGGGAAGCCAAAATTGAATAAAAAGAAACAGCAAAAAGAAAGGCGGTCCAAAAGGCAATTTTACTTGAATTAAAAATAATCTTAGCCAGATAAAAAATCAAAAATAAATTTATCAGGCCGAAAGCAAACGGAATGAATCTAAAATTGTCGTAGCCCACGGCGGGGCCCAATTCTCTGTAGACCAGCTCAGCCAGAGGCGGATGCACTACCGCTCCGGGTGCGGATATGGCAGGGTTGGCGTACATCGGCCATTTATATTCATCTTGATGATAGGGATGATGAACGGCCGGCAAGCGAAGAATAACAAAAAAAACCGCTAAAACAACAAGCCAAACCCACTCTTTTCTACGCAAAAAATCAAAATTCATACAAAAAGGCTACCATGAAAACAATTTTATATAAAGGTGATTTCTTAAATATGAACTAAAGATTATTTAAGGTTTTTTTCTTTATGACAAGCAAAATAGATACCCCGAAAGGAAAGTTACAATATTTCAATATCTTTCTCTCAAAATCAAATATCGCATAAAATAAATCATTAAGGAGTGTATTATTAATGCTAAGATCCGAATACCTTGATTTAAATTTGAGAAATCTGCTGCCCAGACGTATTAGGGAAATGGGCAAGAATAATATGGTATTAAAATAGCTTTTTTTAATAATTTCAAATTCTCCCGCCTGTTCTGATACCTTTATAATTTCACTCAAGGTATACCGCCTAAAATGTTGAGAAATCTCGTCTTGGACCCCCCAAAGAAACATGAAAGCCGGAACCATAACAACAATAAAACCGCCTGGGCGGAGAAGGGAGTAGAAATATCTAAAAGTTTTCTCATGATTATTTATGTGTTCCAAAACATCAAGAGAAACAATGACATCAAAAGACTCCGGGAAAAGTATCTTTTCAGTGTCAAGATAAATATTTTTTATATTATGTTCGCGACCATATTTTATAGCTTCTTCTGATATATCAATTCCACAAGTATCGTAGCCTTCATTTTGCAACAACTTGGTGATGTGGCCAAAATTGCACCCGTAGTCCAAAATGGTACACCCTTTTTTGAAGTATTTTTGGGCCACATCTCTTAAGATATTATCTTTCACCCTAAACCACCAGTGACTCTTTTGGATGCTTTGATGCTGTTTGTGAAGTTTAATCTCCATATTTGCGAAAAAACTCAAAACTCATGTCTTAAATAAATTTTATGGATAATGCCATCTTAATATCTTCAAATAATGTTCCGTTTTTGATACTTATTTTTATTCTCTTAAATATAAACTCAGGGTTTAAGTATACTGTTCTATAAAACTTTTTGTAATAACTCTCTATAGTGTCCCATGAAAGATTTGGGTGGTCGTAAATCATAGAAGGTGCAGAATAGAATTTAAAATTTTCCCATTCATGAGTTTTTATTAACTTTTTATTTTCAAGTTCATTAAACATTTCCGTGGCAGGCAATGGAATTGTAATGCTGATTTTTGCCAGATCCAAATTAAGTGACTTTGCAAAGTTGATTGTATCCTGCATGGTTTCTTCAGTTTCTCCCGGTAGGCCGATCATAAAATATCCTGCCACTTCCAGCCCTGCTTTTTTGGCCATTTTAACCGCTTTAATGACCTGCTCCAAATTTATCCCTTTTTTTATGTTATTTAATATTTTTTGATTTCCGGATTCAATTCCGAAATAAACTCTGTAACATCCGGCCCTTTTCATTTTATCCAGCAATTCAAAATCTACCCTATCAACTCTTATGCCTGTAATAGTGCTCCAGATTATATCTACTTTTCTCTCAATCAATAAATCGCATATCTGTTTTGCCCTATCTAAATTCGTCGTAAACCCGTCATCAGTCAAATGTATCTCTTTAAAACCTATTTCTTTTATTTTGATGAACTCTTCTGCAACTCTTTCGGGAGATTTGACTCTAAAAGTTTTTCCAAAACAGCTTTTGTTGCAATAGGTGCACCCATAAGGGCAACCCCTGGAAGTTTCCACCCAAGCCACCGGATTTTTCTTTGCTATTGCGGAGGGTACTTTGTATTTATCTATATCGTAAAGATGATATGCCGGAAAGGGCAGAACATCTAAATCCTGTATAAATTCTTTTCTTTCATTAATAAAAATTTCTTTCCCTTCTTTATACGCAATGCCTTTTATTTCTGAAAGTTTTTCCCCTTCCATCACTTCATTTAATGAAAAATCCCCTTCGCCGATAACCGCTATGTCTAAGGAAGTTTCTTTTAGTGCAGATTCTGGAAATGATGAGCAATGAGGTCCTCCTCCAACAATAACTATATTTTTATTTTTTTTCTTGATTATCTTAGTTACTCTATCTGCTTCCCTTATTAAAGGGGTGACGAAAGTTATACCCACGAAATCCGGGTTAAATTTCTCTAGTCGGTCTAATAATTTCAAGTCTCCCTGTTCATATAAATTGAAATCAAAAATCTCAACAATATGTTTTTTCCCCAAAAGGCTGCTGGCGATGCAAGCTAAACTCAGGGGTGGCGTTGAAGGGGCTACTTCTTTCATGCTGGTTTTCTCGTATATTTTTTCAAACGGCAAATTTATTAAAAGTACTTTTTTCATATCAAAACTTATCTTCCTTATTAATAATACCGAATCGGTGTTTCAATATTAATAGAATCATTTTTAAGCCAACACTAACCACCTTAGAGAACCTGCCGGTCACCGAAGATGTTCCTACTCTCCTTAAATATTTAACTGGAATCTCTATATATTTAATCTTGTGTCTTATAATCTGTAGCATCATATCTGGATTAAATTCATTTCCCCCAACACTGAATTTGCGCTTTATTTTTGTATACGCCTTCTTATTGATAAGCCTATATGTACAGCCAACATCTGACAGATGGGATGTATTGAACAGCAATTCAATAAATTTTGCAACAAGAAGGTTCCCCCACTTCAAGAACTGACCCATATTAGCCCCTTCGCCTATCATAATTGAGGTGGTTCTTGTCCCGAACACAACATCAAAATCATCTGAATACGCTAAAAACTTTATTATATCCCCCGGATCAAAAGTCCCATCCGGTTCTATCATTATTGTAAGATCTCCGTTTGATTCTCCCAAAGCTTTTCTATACCCCCACCCGAATCCTTGTTTGGGTTCATAAAAGTATTTTGCTTTGGTTTTTAAAATCTCTTCCTTTGTCCCTTCTACTGCATTATTATCAACCGCTATTACTTCATCAACATATTTTGTTTCAAACAAATCATCAATGCATTTCTTAATAGATTCTTTTTCATTATATGTTGAGAACGCTACCGAAACTTTTTTATTGTGATACATAACTTGTTTATTAAAGCATTTAAGCTGTGATTTTCCAAGACATATTTTTGTAATTTTTCTGAAGCTATTTTTCTCTCTTCCTTATTTATATTTAGCCAAAATTTTATTTTCTCTGCAATATTTTCTGAAGTTTCTTTTTCTATTATCGTTCTATCATCAATTTCTCCATTTAGAGTTTTGTTAGCTACCACCAATAAACAACCGCAAGCAGCCGCTTCTAAAATGGTCTTATCAAAACTACCAGAAGGAGTAAGATTTACAAAAATATTATGTTCATTATAAATTTTTGGGGTTTCGTAATTTGGCACAGATTTATAAAATTTTATTTTATTGTCTAATCCCAATTCTTTAACTCTAACCTTGAGAGAATCATAATAACTTTGGTCTTTAGGCAAGGGGTCGCCATAGAAATCGCAGACAAAATCAATATTTTTTTTATTAAGTATATTGAGTGCCTCTATAAACAAAAGTGGTTGTTTTATGGGGCTTATTCTTCCCAAAAACAATACTGAGTTTTTCAATCTTTCAATCTTTAAATCTTTAAATCTTTCAATGTCTATGCCAACCGGCATTAAAATAGTTTTTTTACACTTGGCCACAAAAGCAAATTTTGATGTGCAAAAAACTTTGTTTGAAAGGCAAACGGCAATTCTAGTAAATAAATTGCCATATTGGTGATTGCGCCATAAATATATTTTTTTTCTCAAAATTTTCCATATAAATCCGCCGAGCAAAATATATTCCTGATTCATATGCACAAAAATAGAATCGTATTCTTTGTGCAAACCCAAAATCAAATTAAAAAAGTTTTTTATATATTTTATTTTGCTTTTTCCCGACTCTTTGCCCAAAGAAAAAATTTGAATATTTTTTGGCAAATTAAATTTTCCTTTTTCTAAACAAATAACAGAAATTTTTTCAAATTTTTTTGAAAGCTCTGAAATCCAATTGTGAAAAAAACCTGAAATCGGGTCTTCTCTATCCACTTTTTGGGTGATTATTAAAAGCCGCATTTTATTTTCTGTTAAATATAAAAAATTTATAAAGAATGAAATTCTGAATCATTACGAAGAAGCCGGCGATTATTTGGGAAAATATATACCATATCCCCAAAACATCCACGCAAACAAACATTAGTGCGGTGTTGGTTATCGTTCCCAAAACGGCGGCTATAGAGAACCTTGAAAATTGGCGATGCATCTTGCCGACCTTCATATCCCTGAAGACCACAAATTTTTGCAAGGTGAAGCTCACAATAAGAGAAACTAAGAAAGCTAATGTGGAAGAATACAGGTACCAAATGCCAGCGATATCGGTAAAAAGGTAAAGTGTAATTAGATTAACAGCCGTTGCTGTAATACCGCAAAAAAAGTATCGCAGAGTAATGAAAGAATTCCAGACCATAATCTTAAAATTAAATGCTCTTGACATGAAATTTCTTTTTTTGAAATTATCGGCTGTTTTTTTGATGGAATCAGCATATTTTTCAAAATAATTTTCGTGCGGCTTAAAATGATTGCTTGCGGCTGTTTTTGCGGATTCCCCTATTTTTCGCGCCAAGTTTTCGTTTTCGTAAATTTTTATGATGTTTTGGGCGAAACAGTCCGTATCTTTGGCGTCGCAGACCATGGCCGATTCGTTATTTTCAAAAACATCTCCAACCAAACCGGTATCAGACAAAATAAGGGGCAGCCCGCAGGAAGCGGCTTCAACCATGGACATGCCGTATCCCTCATATAAAGAAGTTGAGATGTAAATATCAGCTTCCTCATAATACTTATTCAAATCGCTTTGCCAGCCAACAAAATATATTTTAGATTTAAGATTCAAGATTTCAGATAATTTTTCAAGATTTTTTCTTTCGCCGCCATCACCAACAATAGTAAAAGTCATTTCAGGAAATCTTTCAGACACAATTTTGAATGTTTTTATGGCGGTCTCTATATTTTTTTCTTTTTCTAATCTGCACACTGTTAAAATATTTTTTGTCTTAGATTTTTCTGTTTCGGATTTCGGATTTCGGATTTCGGATTTTTTAACAATTATAGGCAAAACATCAATATTTTTAGAAAATTTTTCAATTGACCGTTTGACTCTTTCCGAAACGACTCTTACTCTATCCGAATATTTGAGCACAAATTCAGCAATCATGATACGTATCCGATTCAACCGATAAACTCTGGTAAAATATTTGGCCATAAAATCCGTGTGTATCTGTATGTGAAGGGGTAGACCAAAAAAAAGTTTGGCTATTGCCCCGATTAATCCGGTTTCAAAAGGGTCCTGCGCCGTTATCACGCAATTTTCAATTTTTAATTTAAAATTTTTAATTAATTTTTTAATGATTAAAAGAGAGTTAAATATATAAAAAAGCTTGCTTCTGGAATTAGTTGGGTAAACAAAAATATTATCTGCAATTTTCGTAACTCGTAACTCGTGCTTCGTATCTCGCTTATTAAATACTACGATATGAACTTCTTCAAAAAACTTCCCATATTCAATCTGTCTCTGCCGAACTGCCGAGTTTTCTTCAAAAAGCTTTCTGTCCGAACCTATAGAAATTACTTTCATTTTTTTATATTTGAAGTTTGAATAAATTCTTCAGCAATATCTCCCCAGTTATGTACGAAATTAAAATTCCTGACTTTTTCTTTTGCCTCGGCATAACCTTCCTCAGTCAATAAATTTGAAACGGCTTCTTTTATTTCTTCTCCATTCAGGGGATCAACAAATACCCCCGCTTCTTTTATTCTCTCATAAATACCAACTTCTTTGGTGCAAATGAACGGGCGTCCGCATCTTATGGCGTCTAAAATTATGTTCGGGCTTACCTCAGATACCGAGCCGGTTATAACACAGAAGCATTTTTTCATTTTCTCCATAAAATCGTTGTAAGGCAAACGCCCATCAAACAAGAAAATCCCGTTTTGGCTTCTTTTTATTTCTTCAAAAATTTCACGAAGCGTTTTTGAATTTTTTACAACCAAATTTCTCGAAGAAGAAATGAAAATTTTCGATTCGTAATCCATATCTGATTCTTTTGGTCCGTAATAATTTTCAACTATGCGGGTTTTTTCTATATTAAGTTTATAAGCTTTTAAAAAAATATCTCTCTGCCATTCGGTAGAAAAAATTATTTTTGAGGCATTCCTCAGAGTCCATTTTGTAACCAAGAAAATTATTTTTTCTTTCAAAGAAAAATTTATTTTTTCTGTTTGATAAAAACCTTTCAATAAAACTTTCCTTTTGTGCCTTTCGCAATATTGTTCCCACAAAAAATCACCCCCTGTTCGGATAACGCATTTTCGAAAAAATAATTTGGAAGCAAAAACGGTTGGGAAACCCGTCCCATATGTGTCCAAAGCAAAAATCATATTGGCTTTAAGCAAACTTGGAATTATTTTGAAAAAGAAAAAAATATGCCTCAAGCCGGTAGGTATATGATTTTCAATGGAAAAAGTTTTTATTGAAACTTCATGCCCCATTTTTTCAAACGCCTCTTTTAAATTTTTGGCATATTGGGCCGGGCCTCCTATTTTGGGCGGATATATGCCTGTTGCTATGAGTATTTTTTTATTATTCATTTAATTTAATGGCCATGACCGGGCAGCCTTCAACGGCTTCTTTTACTTTTTTTAATTGCTCGGCAGATAATTCGACCGATATAGAATCAACCAAATTTTCTTCTTTTTTTATTTTACCCTTAAAATGTTTTTCATCAAATTTAAACAGCTCGGGAACGCAGCTCTCGCAAAAACTACAGCCGATGCATTCTTTTTGATTGATTGATATTTTTACCATATTTATTATTTTATATTTTTAAAAACCGTTTCCATTTTTTTGGCAATCAGGTTCCAATCATATTTTTCTCTGGTTAATTTTTTGGCATTTTCTACAATTTTAGAGACAAGATCAGGATTATTTATATACTCCATTACTTTTTTTGCAATGCTTTCCGGGTCGTTCACATTACAGAAAAGGCCTGTTTCCTCGTCTTTCAAAAAATCTACTATCCCCCCAACAGGAGTTCCGATTATGGGAATGCCAGCGGCCATGGCTTCTACAAAAGAATTGCCCATACCTTCAGAAAGAGATGGGCGAATAAAAATATCGCACACTTTCAAATATTTTGGCATCTCATTATGAGAAACACAACCTTTGAAGATTACTTTGTCTGAAACTTTTAGATTTTTAGTTAATTCTTTTAATTTTTCCTCCAATTCACCTCCACCTAAAATTAAAAATTTAATATTTTCAGGCAGTTTTGGTAAGGCCTTTATCACATCTCCTACTCCATTCTTTTCTGTTAATCTAGAAGTTGTGATAAGAATAATATCGTTTTTTTCTAGATTTAAATCTTTTCTGATTTTTTCTTTTTCTTCTTTATTTAATTCAATATTAAATTTATCTATATCAGCCCCATTTGGAATTACTTCAATCTTGCCTTCATATCCAAATTTTTTAGCCCGTTCTGCAAGATATGAACTAATAACAGTCAAAATTTTTGTATTTTTAAGCGCTAACCGCCAAGATAAATTTATAAGCCCAAACCAGCGATTTTTGAAATGCTCTTCCGAATCCCCTTCTTGCAGAGTTAAAATTACGGGCATCGGTTTCCAAAAACGGATTATGTTTGCAATGTAAGCGGCACCACTTGCAAATGTGACCATCACACACCAGTAATAACCGTAGTTATTTTTTGAATTCAAATGAAGAGCATAAAAAGCTCCCCAAAAAGGCAAAATTAATTTATCTAAAATAGAAATGCCAAAACCTAAACGATAAACATTAACATTCCCAATCCTCTCCGACCTGTCAAAGGTTCCCTTTGACACTTTACTATCCAGGCGTGCCGTGATCAAATCAAACTGAATATCAGAAATTCTGTCTGTAATTTCTTTAATTGCCACTTCTGCTCCTCCCACAAATGGATAGTATGCGGTTGAAAATATGAGTATTTTTTTGGTTTTTTCCACTTCCGAACTATACCAAAAATTTACTCTCCTTTCAATATTTTCCTAAGAACTTCTTCTGGTACTTCTTTTACTTTTTCCCCTTTTTTTACTTCTTTCTTTTCTTCCCTAGCTACTAGCTGTTGACTACTGGCTGCTTTATTTATCGCCTCCCTCAGCGCATTTTTGTGTTCTGGTGTTGGTTCTTTGTTCTTATTTTTTTCTTCATGTTTCAATTCTTGCAACGATATTGCTTCCTTTTTTTGCTCCGGTATTTTATTTTCTATTTTTACTTCAGTTGCCTTTCTTATTACCTCCGCCAATGAGTTGCTTTTGGAAATTTCCGGTGATATTTTTGGTTTTAAGTGTTCAAATTTTTGCTCTTTTTTTGTTTCTAAAGGTTTATCTTTTTTTAATTCCGGTTTTTCTTTTCTTAATTCATAATTCATACTTCTTAATTCATTTTTCTTTTCTGACTCATGCCATTCTTTAATCGCACTCTCAACTTTCGCTTTTGGCTGAGCATAGGTTCTGCGTGACATTTCCATCGTCTTGTCTCTGAAAGAAATTTCCGGTCTAGGAAATGGCGGCAAAGTGGTGGCCGAAAATGGCTGGGAAGCCACTCCGTCTATCATAAGCTTCAAATAAATTTGGACAAATCCCAAGTTGACAATATCTTCCATTGTAAATACCGGCGCAAATTCCTTTTCCAAGACCTCAGCATCATAAGAACCGACTCTGAAAGTAATCATTGTGCCAACATTGCCAAAAACAGCCGCCCGCACTTCTTCAGCCATTTGTTCTATGTATTGATGTGTGATATTAAGAGAAAGTTTATACTTGCGAGCTTCGGATAAAATATCGGCAAAACTTTTATTGGCAAATGACTGAAATTCATCCACATACAAATAAAAATTAGGCAGTTTATTAAGCTCTTTGGGGTCGGCGTCGGCTCGAGACATGGCCGCCAAATATATTTTGGTGACCAGCATTGCCCCCAAAAGATTGGCATTGCCTTCGCCTACCAGTCCCTTGGACAGATTGACTATCAAAATTTTCTTTTCGTCCATTATTTTCCTGACATCAAAAGACGACTTGGGTTGGCCGACAATATTTCTAATGAGGGGGTTGGAAACAAATTGGCCGACTTTGTTTTGGATGGCCGGAGTGGCTTCAGCCGCGTATTTATCCGTATATTTGGCAAATTCTTCCGTCCAAAACGCTTTGGTAGTCGGGTCTTTTACATTATCCACAACTTTTTTGCGATACTCTTTATCAATCAACATTCTATTTATCCCAAGCAAAGTCGCTCCCGGATATTCAAGCAAAGCCGCCAGAGTATTTTGCAAAATGTAAGCCATTCTGGCCGACCACTGGTCTTCCCAAATTTTTTCAAAGGCGCTCATCAACCCGGAAACAACCAGGTGTCGCCTATTGGGTCCGACATCCTCCATTACATTAAATGAAACGGGAAATTCGGTGTCAAACGGAGCAAAGTAAATTACATCTTTGATGCGATGCTCCGGAATATAATCAAGCAGCATATCGGCTGTCTTGCCGTGCGGGTCCAAAAAGGCCATGCCCTCGCCATTTTGAATATCCTGAATAGCCATATTTTCCAGCATGGTTGATTTTCCCATGCCCGTTTTTCCAATAGAATAAATATGCCTCAATCTATCCTCGTCTTTAATGCCAAACTTGACTCGCTTATTGCGCGCGTCCGTCTCGGCAAAATAAGTGATTTTTTCTTTCTCGTCCATTTCATTTATTATAACTCACCCTACCCTCTCTTACTACAAGAGAGGGTTCCAAGGCCCCCTTTTCTTGTTATAAGAGAAGGGGGTTGGGGGATGAGTTATTTATTCAGCAAAGCTTCCCTTGTATATGTATTCCCTGGGTCCCACAGCATCCATGAGGTTAAGCCGGCGTCGTAGGTGGCTTGGATTTGTTTGCGCACCATATCGGCCGTGTAGTGTATTGGGTAATCATTGTCTTGAAGCCAGGGCCTTAGTTGGGTCGGTTTTATTCTTTTTAATAAAAGTGAATTAGGGCTAGAAGAAGCAATTTCTTTATAAAGAAAATTATTTCTTGCCACGGCCGCGCTCATGCTGAATTTAACAATTTCATACGGCACTTTATTGGGATCGGGCCAGCCGTTAAATGCAGGCGGATAATGCGAAGGATAGACCATCGGCGAGACGTAATCAAAATTCATAAGAGCGTATTCCAAAATTTGTCCAATATTGAGGTCATCGGAATTGGTGGCGGTCATGCCAAATA
>ERZ1292629.1753-Hain-H43-01um-R1-1753-length-20187-cov-7_pt2 | contig 14582 bp, 21 predicted proteins | sample MGYA00564399_ERZ1292629 | MGnify/ENA primary metagenome ERZ1292629 (study PRJEB36523, sample SAMEA6512636) | groundwater metagenome | collected 2019-01-08 | study: AquaDiva: Metagenomics assemblies of 32 groundwater samples
TGAAAGAAGGTACATCGAGCTCGTCTTCGTCTGTACCTCCATCTTTGATGTCACGACTGCGACCCTTAGTGACAAAAGCATTGTCGGCTGTTTCGGTCTCGACCGTTTCGAGCCACGCTTGAACCATCTCTTCACCGTTTTTAAATGCCATTCTCTCGGGCAACTCATTATAGGAAAACCATCGCAATTCTTCGATGTCATCGCCTGGCGTTAAAACACCCCCGATCACCTCGGCAATAAAACAGATATTCAGGGTTTTCTCGCCGGTGGTTCCGTAACTATCCATGAAAAATCCGAGCATATCCCCCAGCTCAACAGACAGTCCGGTTTCTTCTTTTGCCTCTCTCACCGCACCGTCTTCTGGTTTTTCACCCAAATTTAAGAAGCCGCCGATTACATCCCACCTTCCCTTGGCAGGCTCAATCCTTCTTTTACCTAATAAAACTCTATTCCCGTCAGTTATAAGAGTACTTGCTGTGGGCTTAGAATTTAGATAAACAACAGAGTTGCAGTTTGAGCACGCATATCTTTCTGGTTCGCCCTGGTGGTCGTATTGGATACTACAGTTAGGACAATATTTATAATCCATGTTGGTATGATAGTAATTCATTGCCTAGCCAATGAATGGTTCTCTGTTTGAAAACTTGATTCTTGTGACTTATTATTTACTTCAGACTTTAGCCTTGCGACTTTAGACTTAGTAGAAAATTATTGCCTTAATTTTCTACGGATGAAAGAAGGTACATCGAGCTCGTCTTCGTCTGTACCTCCATCTTTGATGTCACGGGAACGGCCTTTGGTCACAAAGGCGTTGTCGGCTGTTTCAGTTTCAACTGGAAAAGATGGTTGTGGTTGGATGGGTGTTTGGTGACTAAAAAATGGAATGTTTGAGGCGAAAGGCGCTTGAGGTGCGCCGAGAGTAGCACCAAAACCTACCGGCTCTTCTGAACCAAATCGTGATCTTGCCTTTGGAACTGGTTTAGATATTTCATTTTCAAAACCAGTCGCGATAACCGTGACTTTAATCTCGCCCGACATCGAATCATCGACAGTGGCGCCGAAAATAACATTGGCTTCGGGATCGGCCGCTTCAGTGATAGCCTTAGACACCTCCTCAACTTCATACATAGTCATATCAGGTCCGCCGGTGATGTTATAAAGAATGCCCCGCGCCCCATCGATTGATAGCTCAAGCAGAGGCGAGTCAATCGCCTGACGAGCCGATTCAATCGCTCGATTTTCACCAGCCGCCCGACCGATACCCATTAAAGCCGATCCGGCATCTTTCATAATTGTTCGAACGTCAGCAAAGTCAACATTAATAATAGCCGGTACGACGATAATTTCAGAAATTCCCTGAACGCCTTGGCGTAGGATATCGTCAACAATACCAAAGGCGTCGCTCATCGAAGTTTTCTTGTCGATGACCTGCAATAGGCGGTCGTTGGGAATTGTAATTAATGTATCGACCTTCTCCCGGAGTTCTTCGATACCGAGTTCAGCGATTTTTTTGCGACGAAGACCTTCAAAACTAAACGGTTTAGTAACAACACCGACAGTCAAAGCACCGAGTTCTTTGGCAATCTGGGCGATCAACGGTGCTGCACCAGTACCAGTACCACCGCCAGCGCCACAAGTGACAAAAACCATATTAGCCCCCTTAAGCACTTCGTAAATCTCGTCCTTGTTTTCCTCTGCTGACTTACGCCCAACCTCCATATCGGCCCCCGACCCTAATCCTTGGGTAGTTTCCTTGCCGATTTGAACTTTAATGGGCGCTGGATTACCCATTAACGCCTGCGCATCAGTATTGATAGCGATAAACTCGACGCCACGAACTCTAGCGGCGATCATTCGGGCGACGGCGTTGCCGCCAGCACCGCCGATACCGCAGACTTTAATACTCGCGAACGTGTCTAAAGTTTCCTTATTCATAAATTATTTGGGTGTTTTCTTAGGGTAGCATTGTTAATTACTAAAATTTCGTAGGATCCCACGAAATCGGTCAAATACCCCCCCAAATTTTCCGAAATCCAGTCTCCTATGTCCATCGTTGGTCTGACCCTCTTCTACGCCCCACATAACTAGCCCAACGGCGCAAGCGTAAATCGGATCGTCAAGCTTGTCAAGCATGCCCGAAAATTGGGCGGTGGGAAAACCGACCGTTGCTGGTAAACGAAGCTCGGTTCTGGCTAGTTCGGTTAGACCCTCGATGTCTGATCCGCCACCAGTAAAGATCGCTCCGGCTGGTAATAAACCATCTTTTCCAACCTTCTTTAGCTCCTCTTTGATCAGATGAAAAATCTCGGCAACGCGAGCTTCAATAATTTCACAAATTTGCCTTCGAGAAACCTTTTCGTCCTCGGCCGGATCAAGCGACGACAAATTGATTGTTTCCGACTCGCGAATTTTGTCCGGTAATACCGACCCATATTTGTTTTTTATCACTTCGGCCACATCAAGGTTGGTTCGCAGACCAATGGCGATATCATTGGTGATGTGCATCGACCCAACTGGCAAAGTGGCGCAATAAATTAGTTCTGTTTCTTCAAAAACGGCGATGTCTGTCGTTGTCGCGCCTAGGTCGATTAAAATTACCCCGGAATCGCGCTGTTTCTTGGTTGTTAGCGCTCGGGCGGTCGCTAGCGGTGAGTAGACTAAACCGTCGATTTGGATTCCAGCTTGTTCGACAGCTTTGACTAAATTGCGCAAGGCGGCCGATGAGGCGCTAATAATTAAGGAGTCAACTTCCAAACGGATTCCGTTCATGCCGATTGGATCACGAATTTCGTCTTGGCCGTCGACGGTAAAATGATGTGGAAAGGTGTGAATCAGCTCTCGGTTTTGCGGCATGGCGACGGTTTTGGCGGCATCAATCACCCGAGATACATCTTCGGCTTGAATCTCACCGTTCGGGCGAGCGACGGCGATGACGCCCTTGGCTGGTTGGGCTAAAATATGGCTACCGTTGATTGAGACGAAAGCGTGGGTTAAGGGGAATCCGCACATTCGCTCCGCTTCTTCCAGGGCTTGTGACAGGGCACTGACAGTATCTTCGATATCAACGATCATCCCCCGTTTCATACCGCTATGGGCGACCGAAGTTACACCGACAATCGAGGTGACGCCGTCAACGACATTACCAACACAAACGGCAATCTTCGAGGAGCCGATGTCTATTCCTGCGACCAGCGGATCACGCACGACAAATCCTTTCAGGATTTGAAGTTGCAAGGCTGAAGTCTGAAGTCTGAAGTATGGAGTTGTTATTCCACGACTTACGCACAGCAAAGAATAAGTGGTGGAAACACGACGCGACACAAAACCCATTGAGGAGATTTAGATACGTAAGTCGTGTATTCAAAAATCGCGGAGCGACACCACAGTTTAGACTTGAGACTTTAGACTTTAGACTTTCGTCGATGACTCCCCTCCCCCTTTTCATCGATGACTGTATCCCAACAGGTGCAGTAGACCGTGACTGGAGAGCGTTTTGAGCTCATCAATCAGTTCAATCCCGGCCTGGGCGGCTTGTTTGGTGGCGGTTTCGACAGAGATGGCGATTGAACCAGTCGGGCCATCAACTCGGTCTCTAGAGTCGGCTAGTGTTTGCTTCGAACGCTTGTCGTTGACACTCGCTCCTCGGTGTGACCTCGTAGTAAGACCCGCCGCTCCCGCGTGAGAGACAAATTCTGGCCGATCGTACGTAAAACTCAAAACATCGGTTGGCTCGTTAATTCCTAAATATCGTTGTTTCAGCTTTTTAATCTCCTTGTCGGTAATTAATGATATCTCTACCTCCACTCTACCAACCGTTTTCAGGCGTCGCAAGATAGCCACCAAGTGTTGGTGGATTTTATCCTTATCGACTTTGGTGTCGGTGTTGTTTTGCCAGTCGATCGTCAGCTCGGCCATATCTGGCTCTTAGCCGTTTTGAATTTTCTGACGAAGAATTTGGGAAACCAAACTCATATCGGCCTGGCCTTTAAGCTCGGCACTCAAGGCCCCCATCGCCTGGCCCATCTGGCTCATCTCGGTTGGATTGGCTTTGAGATATTTTTCGACGACAACGATTACGGTCGCTTCGTCCATCTGTTCGGGAAGATATTTTTTCAAGAGCATCATTTCCTGATACTCTTTGTCAGCTAAATCGATTTTATCGATATCGCGGTAAATCGCTTCGGCTTCGACCCTTTTTTTGACCTCACGCTGAATAATAGTCGTCACTTGCTGATCGTCGAGCGGCTTACCGGTGTCGATTTCGGCGTTTTTAATAATAGATTTCAAGAAACGCAAAGTTTCTTTGGTAAAATCGTCACCGGCTTTAAGGGCGGCCAAAAGGTCAGCTTCAATGGAGGTAATTAGATTCATTAATTTAGACTTTAGCCTTCCGCCTTTAGCCTTGTGCTAGAAAGTTCGGAACGCTTTTCGACGGACGGCTCGGGCTTGTGCCGATTGACGGCGTTTAAAACGAGTGGGCTTCTTCTCGAAGAATCGGCGTCGTTTAATCTCGGTCATAATCTCCGACTGTTGGACATCGCGAAAAAATCGTCGCAAAACGACTTCAACCGGTAGGGCTCTTTTTTCTTCGCTGTATTCAGCCATTAGTTTTTAAATTGTAGCAGGAAATTGGGAATTAGTTAATGGGTTTCGTGCCGCCGACCGGCGGCGTGAGTTTGCGACTGCGTCGCTGGCTTTTTTGTGAGGGTGGAGGGGGTTACTCTCGCTAGAGAGCGAGCGAACTTCGGTTCGCGACAATTGCGAAGCACCCCCTACCGACATTAATGAAGCCGGGGTTTCGGCGTCTTAACAGACAGGTCTCAACCCGCTCGACCGGTTCGAACTAAAGCAGTTTAGTTCTCACGAGCGGTCTCGCCCCCGCACGCTACGCTATCGCGAATAAGGTAAAGAGTAACTCGCTGGACCGCCAGCTGGCGGTACCATGGCTCGTCACTTTTTGGCTAGTAATAACTATGGCTTGCGGTTTTTTATCTTGCACCAGAAGTGGATTCGTACTATTATCCTTGCAGGCAACGCTACGAGGTGAACCTTATGTATGAAGAAGATGAGATCGACGGATGCAAAAATAAGATCGCTGATGGACAGAATTGTGGGCTGTGTGTCATCCCTGGTTGTGACGGGAAGATAATCGCCCACGTCTCTAGCCATTGTATGGCAGACCTTGGAAACATGATCATTGGTCCAGGCAGTGCGGGTCAGTGGGAGGAGAGAGTCATCTACGCCTGCAACGACTGCTGTGTGATGTATTCATCTCCGCCCGGGAAACGACCTCGACGAATGCGAGAGGCCGAACGTGCGATCAGATAACGAACCAAACCAGTAGCCGTGGGCGAACCCTACGGCTACTCCCTTGAACTGAGTCAGGAAAGGTTGAGCTAAATGTCGAATTCTAGGATCAAGGCCTGGTGATCGGAGACGACAGCGTCAGACGCCTCAAAACTTTTTACTTTGACTTCTTTGCTGACAAAGATGTAGTCACAGGCTTCGGTTTTGCGAGTTAAAGATGTTCGTGTGGTTTTGAGCTTAGCTCTTAGGGTTAGGTTCGTCAGAACTTTATTAATTTGCTTGATTGATACGGATTCTGGAACGAGGTTAAAGTCCCCAGTTAGAATTACTGGACCGTCCAGCGAGGCGGCGTAATCGGCGATCATCTGGCATTGGCGCAGAGATTCCTCGTCCCCATTTTTATGGTGAGGAACGTGATAGCCGTGGTGATTCAGGATGTGCAACTTTTTCTTGCTCGTCAATTCAATTACAGCATGCTGGAAGTTGCGCGTGTTGGTGTCGTCCTTGATTACGTCCAAGTTCTCTATGAACTTTTGATGAGTAAAGACCGTTTCTGACCGCGTGATCGGATAATGACTAATAATGCAGTTGCCAAAGTTGGCTTTGCGGTTCATGTAATTGAAACTGAAAACCGGCGAGAGAAAGACGTAAGGAAGTTCGACCTCCTTTCGCAGGTCTTCGATAGTGCCAAGGAACATTCCGTCGCCTCCAGGTACATCCAGCGCTTCTTGCAAACACAGAATATCGGGTGCTTCATCTTTGATGAACTCCCCTAATTGGTACGGTAGTCGTCCGGCTCAGACATTGAGCTGAATCAGTTTCATTAGAATGTTTTGAGACTATTAAAATTAATCGCAAGCTTCACTTGTTCTAGCTCGTCGCCAGTTAATAACCGTGTTTGGTCGGCGACTTCTTGGGCGGAGGCTAGGCCAATACCTAGGCCGTTGGGGCGGGTGTAAAGCGTGACGTGAAACGGTTGGGTTGGTATTTCTAGATCTAGAGCTTTTCGCATTCCAGCAAAGAACTCCTCTGCCCCGCTCGTTTCACACATGATTATGACTGTTTTTTTATCGCGCTTCTCGGCAACTCTAACTTCGTCCTTGAATCTGCTTATACTGATGGGCATTTCTATAAGTAGATGATTTGATTCCTCTAGAATCTTTTCTTCCGCTTCTTCGAGTGTTACACCAAGCTTCTCCGCCAAAATCGGTGCGTACTTCTTAACCGAAAATATACTCAAATGAAACTCCGGCTTAGCAACTAACTTCTCGCCGTCGACTTCAATCTCGGGAGCAATTTTAAGTTGTGGGAGTTCTAGGCCGACATAACCGCCCTCGTACCGATAACCGTCCGGAAGGTTCGCTGTGCTCATTACAGCCCCCAATCTATTAGTTCTGTGAATCTGACATAGAATCCATACGGATCAGTCATTCGAAAATCATGCCAAGTTCTTTTGCCGTCTTTTTTCTCTATGAGCTCTTGTACAATATTCTCGCTTAAGTCTTTGGATGCCTTTTGATAAAAAGTATGGATATCTTCGACCGGTATTGTCAGTGAAACCGCATAACCTCGTGTAGTTTTCTTATCGAACTGTTTGAAATACGACTGCTCGTAAACTCGTTCATCGTCTCCATAGAAATTTATCATCGTATTACCGAGCGGGTCCCGTCTTTGCATAACCATGTAGCCGGGATATTCTCCCTTAACATCTTCCGATATGATTTCAAAACCAAGTTTTGAATAAAAATCCTGAACCGGAGCAAACTCCGGCACATGAAGCTCTATAATTAAATTGTTTTTGATTGGTATTTTCGGCATTACTCAAAGCTATCTCAGGGCGTCATGATTTCGTCTCAAGCGCGAGTGTAACTTTTGTCTTTATCGCTTCAATACAGTTCGGTAACCTTCGGGCCATTCTTGGGCTCAGAAGCTTGGAACACTCATCGATTGGTTTGAAGGCGTACTCGTCTAACTCCTCGTTTTGTAGACTGATTTTTCCAACCTGTTCTTTCGTAAGGACGCCACCGTAAAAGAAGAACTTGAGAGAATCTTCGTGATTTTTGGCTGTGTAATTGTGATCAACACAGAGTAACTGTTTGTAATCAAGCTTGAGACCTACCTCCTCTAAAACCTCCCTACCGCAGGTCTGGAGCGGAGACTCTCCCTCATCACTTACACCGCCTGGAATATTCCAATGATCTCGGTAATTTGGCTTAACGATCAACATCTTGCCTTGTTCGTCGAAAATGAACGCACCTGAAGCAACGATTTTCCTTGATAGGGATTTGATATATTCATCGTGAGGTAAATACATGTCCTCATTCTACTCCCGAACCTGCTGATCCGCCAGCTGGCGGAGTCGAGCTATTTCTTTTTTGCTAAGAGCCAGGCGGGCTCGGGGATGAAAGTGATTTCTGGCCAGGCATCGATCTCGTGCTCGGTAAAGTCGTAGTATTTTTGGTAGGCCGTCTCGACACTACCGTGCATTGCATCTTTCCAGTCAAAACCGAGTTTACTGGCCAACTTTTTTATATCTAATTCGTTCGGTGCTTCTAGCTCGACAAATGTCGGAATCCACGGCCAGGTATCGATGGTGATTTCGCAGTCGCCAAGGGCCCACTTCTCTCTTTTGGTCTCTTGGTAGGATTTTTGTACTAGGCCAATGGCCTTAAGCAAGCTGACAGTTTTTTCGAAGTCCCCTACCGTCGTTTCGATCTCTTGTGTACCGTGAAGGGTGCGATCATTCAGTTGTTTATAAGAAAAAGTAATCTTGTCGCCTTCGTCGCGAACGCGGATCCAGCCACCGATTTCTTTTAGTCGCGAATCTGGATAATCAAAAACACAGCGACGCATCTGACGTTCGGAGTGCACTAATTTAGCGCCGATTGTACTCAACTTGCCACGTAGATCGTCGGCATCAATATCCAAAAACTTAGCCTCAACCTCTACCTGCATTTCCCAATTCTACTCCCGAACCCAGAATTGTCGAGCTACCGAGCAATGCAATTGAAGATTTGGTCAGTTGAGTTTCAACAACAACTCCTCTGGAGAGTTTATAAAATCGCGGAACAATACATTCCGACACAGCTCGTTGGCATCTTTGGTGAAAGCGTATATCGGCTTATTCAATGCGACCGCGCAACCAATCTCTAGGGTCGTGCTAACTCCCGAATAACCATCTTTGTTATAGATGTAAACCACATCAGCCGTACGTATTTTTTGAAAGTGGTCATGAGTCAATCCGAGGACGACATAGTTCTTGTTTCTGGCCGACAGCTGATTCCAACCATCTTTTGTTTCGTATAGGTAGGGTTCGTAAACGATAATTCCAGCTTCTTTCAGCCTGCGACCGAACTCTCTGATATCTGACTTGAACCTCCTACTACCACACAGTACGACGGACTTCATCCTTCTACAGTTACACAGTCGAGCAATGAATTACAATATTTTCCACCTGCCTAAGCCAGTTTCTTTAACGTTCCTGTATCCCGAACCTGGGAATGTCGAGGAAAATTAGACATCAACTAACTCGGCTGTATTTTTGTATTCGTCAAAATCGGCTACGAATTGAATGGTTTTCAAATCGGCACGCTCAATAAACAGCACTCCATTCAAATGGTCGATTTCATGCTGAAGAATTCGGGCTAATTTACCGTCAAAGCTTTTTTGTTGATGATTACCATTCTCATCTAGGTAACGTACCTCAATTTCGGCCGGTCGGATAACCGCCGCAATTAAAGGCAAGCTACTTAAGCATCCTTCCGGAAAAGTATTGTTATTTTTTGAATGCTTAATAATAACTGGATTAATAAATGGAAGGTAAAGACCTTCCCAAAAGACGACAGTTAACGATTTAGAAATGCCTATTTGCGGCGCCGCAAGAGCGACTCCCCTACCCAGCCTTCGGATCTTATTCAATGTTTGCTTGAGTTTCTGAATATCTTTAGTTGTTTGGCCACAACTAATTTCGTTGTTTGTGATTTGCTTCGTCTTGGCGCGAAGGATAGGATCGCCCAACCAACGAATTTCTTCTGGGAATTTTGCTAGTTTTCTCAACTCTTCTTTCATAATTAGATTCTACTCCCGAACCTAGAAATGTCGAGTTAGTCGTTAATAATTATTGCTCCGCTATTTGTCAGGAATGTAGTAGCGCGACCCCTAGCTCTGTGATGACGATCAATGTTCAAGAGGTTGTCCTTATATTCCGGAACACCCCAATGCGGCAAGATGAGCTTGTTATACAAGCCTAACCCTTCCTCAATAATTTCTGGTACGTCGGCCAAATCTTCCGGATTATCTTCGCTGAGTTCAATATTTGGTGCAACGACCATGGCACCGGCGCTCTCACCGGCATACACTAACCCATTGGTTAAAAGCTTTTTAATGATTTTATCGAATCCCGACTTAGCCATCGCCCAGCGGAGATAATGGGTGTTACCGCCGGCTATCCAAACTCCGTCAAGTTTCTCGAGCAATTTCTTAAGCTCCCCAGTTTTTCCAATAAAATCAAGCAATCTCACCGGGATAAGCTCGAGTCCGTATCCACGCAGCTGCTTTTCTGAACTATCTAACCAAGGAGTTGAGCCCTTTGCTATGTAAGGTTCTGCCGCGTCCGCAATCCAAGCAATCTTCGGCGGACTATTTCGCTTTGGAAGTAATGAAAAATAAGCTTCTTCGTAGGCAGGTTGTAACCCCTGTGATACTAGGAAAAGCTTCATTTTCTGATCTTACTCCCGAACCCAGAATTGTCGAGCTACTGCAGGAACTTGCCTACTTCTTTGTCAGAGAGGAGGCGGTAAGAATTGCAGAAACTAATCATTCCTTTGCTGGGTTGATGAGAGAACCCGATGTATTCAACCTTCATCTTCTTCTGTTGGGCTTTCTTTATTGCTGGCGAAAGATCGGTGTCGGAAGAAACGAGAATCGCCTTATCACAAGTCTCCTCGTATGCAGAAACCAATAAATCAGTTGCCATTTGAACGTCAACACCCTTCTCGTGATATCGTCCGTCAGATTTCATTAAATAACCGAAGCTATAACGCAAGCCGGACTTTTTTAATAGAGCGATTAGCTTCTGTTGATTAGAGAAAAGCTTTTCGGTCTTTTTTGTGCCATCTTGGCGGATCCGGCCAATATAGTAGCAAGCGTCGATAACATTGTTATCATCAGCTACGAATTTAACGAAGGCACGAAAGTCAAATTTTAGTAAATCATTTAGCTTCAGGTCTTTTAGCTTGAAGTAAAAATTACTACCATCTATCAGAATAGTTACTCGAGGTCTCATAATTTCAGGGTATTCAAAAAGCCCTGCAAATGCCAGAGGCCTCACAGGGCGTTTTAGTACCTAAAGAATAACACTCAGTAGCCTCGTCGTCAATATCTGACCTGCCGGAGCCCGTCTATCTTTCCTTCGCCGGGAGCAGGAGTATAAATGTAGTATGGAGCTCAAAGGGTTTAGACGGGCGTATACGAAGGGGCTGAAGAAAACCACGCTGGGGATTATCCGGAAATCATCGGGCGAGATTTGTTTAGCAATGAAAAAGCGTGGTTTTGGCACCGGCAAGTGGAATTTTTCTGGTGGCAAAGTCTTGCCCGATGAGACACCCGAGCAATGTCTCGTTCGTGAAACCGAAGAAGAATTTGGGACAAAGATCAGTAATCTTCGCCCGGTTGGTATTCTCTACTTCTACTTTTCCGATGTTCCAGTCGAGAAAAATTAGAATCAAAAATGCTATGTATTTGAAGCCGACAGCTGGGACGGTGAGCCGCAAGAGAGCGAGGAGATGCTCCCGAAATGGTGGCATCGCGATAACATTCCCTACCAGGAGATGTGGCAAGAGGACAAATCCTGGATCGAACCTGCCCTCGACGGACAGGTTCTGACCGGCTATTTTCTCTTCACCTCAAAAGATGTCTGTCTGGAAAAAGAAATTGTTATCGGGAAAATTATCGACGAGTAGCGCATCAGCGCTTACGCCAGTTCTTATCTAGATCTTCGTCGGTGACACGGAATATAGTTTCGTGATCGCCGGGCTTAAGGCTATGGAGCTTGCAAAACTTTTGGCCGTATTCACGCTTCTCTTTTTCTTTTGCTTCTTTTTCTTTTAGGATCTCTGGCGGAAAAGTGAAATCGGTATTAATGAGATCGCAAGTATATTTTGGCCCAAACAGCAAATTGAGCGTCCAATGAGCCCGTTGACTCATTGGATAAATACTAACTAAAGCTACCCGCTTCCAATTATTTGGAATGAGGAAATTCTTCTTGATGAAATAAGCATTTGTGACGGTGGTGTACGCATCTTCCTCCAGCAAAGTCGCACTCTCTGGCAGTCCGAGACTTTGGGCGTAATCAGCCATTGCTCGGGCTTCGGTGGTTGGCGGAGTGTAGTCGAGGGTATATGTCCACTTACCACTGAATATTATTCTGTCGGACAGGCCTTTATTAAAAAGTTCGACGGCTTTCTCGACGGTAGACTTGGCGCTTTCAGAAGTTGACCCATCTTTATATACTCCCCTGCCCAAAACCAAAATAGCATCATATTTCATTCCCCGATTGTACCCATAAACTCAAAATTGAGCCATAAAAAAGCGGTTCGGAGAGCGATCTCTCCGAACCGAGGGTTGGCTACGCTTGCGCGTGGCGGTGGACGATGTCTGTCACCTCTTTTATCGCAGAAGGAGTGACGATGCGTTGCTGATGCTCGCAGTCAACGGCGATATAGAATCGAGCGTGCCGTCGAGCCTTCGCTTGCGCTGCGGACCATTCCAGAGAATCGAGCTCGCGCATATGAAGAACGCCAGAATTGGTCTGAAAGTAGATCTCCGGTGGTTCGAACCGACGCTTCGGCGCCGCTGGAGTGACGAGGATCGAGAGCTTTGGCAGGCCCAGAGCCTGTTCAAGTTCTCGTTCCAACAAGTGGAGAAGTTGTGGCTTGCGCATCCGTTCGGCAAAAACCTCATCAGACGCCGGCTGATGAATTGTTCGGCCATTGCTATCCCAATTGATCCGATAGTACGGATCGAACTGGTAGACAATCGCCGCTACTGGCACGTCGCCGTCCAAGTAGCGTTGATAGTGCTTGCGGATAACGGGATTTTTTGCCGATTGTAGCGCCACGTCGAGCTGGCTATCAACCATCGACAAAAGCCCTTCCTCGGTTATTTCCTGTTCTTCGCCGGTTTGACCCAATAAGCCACTGATCATTCGCTGTACAAACCGCTCAACGATCACGACACGATCCAAAAAATAGACCTGGTCATACATTGTCCAAAAGTGGTTGAGTAGCGATAGAACGAGCTGATAGATCTCTGCATCGACGACAATTTTCCCGTCGATATAATCGACACGGTCGAGGAATGGTCCGATGTCGAGCATCCCGTTGATTCCGGTGTGGTAGCTGTCCCGAGCGAGGTAGTCAAGCTTGTCGACACCCAAGAGCGGATGGGAAACAAGCTGACCGAGCGGGTCTTGCTTAAGAATCATGTGTATAATTCTCTCCGGATTGGCACCAGACGCAAGGATGCAGTCGGTCATCTCCTGTACTACTTGTGTCGCCCGCTCGTTATGGCCATTACTGACCAGCCAGTCGGTGATGTGAGAGTACGGACCGTGAGAATCGTCGTGAACCAGCCCGTGGACTTTGGAGTCGACAATGTCCTGCCCGTTGATTCGTCCAGCTTGTTGCAGTCTTAGCCCCCGTTGGGCAGCCAGCTCGTAGGTGCCAAGTTCATGCTCACCTCTCATATGCTGGGCGCCAGGGTAGGCAACATGGGCGAGGCCCAACTGTTTTCGGAAGTTGCTCTTTTGATGAAACGGATGGTTGATGATTGCCTCGACCGGCTTGATATCAATCGAACCGGTTACGGGCACATGAATTGTGATTCGGTTGCGTGGTCGACAAACCAATGTCAAACCTCCTTTTTAACTTGCGCCCTAGGGGCGGGTTTGACTGGAATGTAACTGGTAGAAGAGATAAATGCAAATATATGTAATATTCAACTCACAGATTTGAGCAATCTCAAGAAGGTATCGTCAGCGAATAGCTGTTTAGTTAGTTTGATGACACCAGAACCTTTTGTGTATTTCTCGGCTAAATATTTTCTTAGTTCCTGATGTTGTGAGTAACCGCGATCATCGCGTTCCACAAGACCTCTGAATTCTAGGTTCAAAAGTTCGGTTAAAGACTCTTTGTAGCTGTTGTACTGTTGGGAGCTGATGTCTAACTTTATGTATTTATGAGTGAACAGGTGTAATAGCTCATGGACGCAGACCATATTTGGTTCAGCGCTAAACAAATTGAGAAAAAAATAGCCTTCTTGGGTGTTGTAGCTGCAGCGTTCGTTGAGACTAAGATAGCAAATGAACTCCATATCGTCGTTTTCTACCTCAAAAAGCTTGGTAAGGCGTTCAAACACGTCTTGTTCTACGGCTCGCCATCCACCAGAAAACAGTCGAATCTTTTCTTCGGCAGATATCCCCTCTTCGGCGATAATTTTTCGGCAGGCTGCAGTGACAGTCGTTTCGGAGTTGATATCGACACCTAACTCTTCGAGTTTTTTACTAAAGTCTGAAGGGTGACTGCGATTATGGGATTTATTACCAGCTTGAAGGTTGAGAAATTCTTTTTCGGCTTCGTAACGGAATTCAAGATGCATCAATACATACCTTTGGCTGGGGTGCCGCCGAGGAGGTGGAGGTGGGCGTGGTCAATCTCTTGGCCGGCGTGCTGGCCAACATTGAATAATAGTCGATAGCCAGTTTCTTTGACGCCGAGAATTTGAGCAACTTCCTCTGAACCCAAAAACATATCGTGCAATTCTTCGGCTCGCAGACTTTCCGGCCGTTCGACATGGCGCTTGGGCACGATCAAGACATGAACAGGGGCTTTAGGATGAATATCTTTGAAAGCCATGTAGTGGCTTGTTTCAATTACTTTTTCACACGGCATCTTACCAGCGATAATTCGGCAAAATAAACAACTTTCCATTGGTTAGATACTAGCACAATCTTGAACCGGTTTTTATATTGCTGATTGCTGTTTGCTGATAGCTGAAATGCTGGCGTAAGCCATTGACATATGCTATGCCACCTGCTAAGATACTCAAACTTCCGCTGGGAAGCTTTTCCGTTAGTCGCTGGGTAACTGGCGCTGGAAGTATAACCAGAGGATGCATTGAAAAAAGTAATGAAAAACACCTTGTTTGGTCGTTTGACCAAACTCCAAGGGAGGATTCGTAAGTACCTGAAAAAATCGCGAGATACCAAACGCTTCATC
>ERZ1292629.2684-Hain-H43-01um-R1-2684-length-14579-cov-7_pt1 | contig 14579 bp, 15 predicted proteins | sample MGYA00564399_ERZ1292629 | MGnify/ENA primary metagenome ERZ1292629 (study PRJEB36523, sample SAMEA6512636) | groundwater metagenome | collected 2019-01-08 | study: AquaDiva: Metagenomics assemblies of 32 groundwater samples
GCAGCAGCAATTCCTGAAACATGAGTGCCATGACCATATTTGTCGTGAGAATTGTTATTCCTTTTGGAAAAATTCCAACCCCAAGTATCATCAACAAAACCATTTCCATCGTCATCTCTTTTATTACCAGCAATTTCATCCTCATTTATCCAGATTTTACTTTTTAAGTCTAGGTGGGTCTCATCGATGCCTGAATCAACAATAGCAATAATGGTAGTAGCCCAATTATAGTTAGAGAATTGACTCCAAGCTTCGTCCCAATCAACATCAGCATCAACAGTACCATTACCTATTGGTTTATCTGTATTAATTGGATCGTCCGGGTTTCCTGAACCTTTATAAATTGTTTGGCTGGCATTATTTAATGCCCACTGATTAATATAAGCAGTATCATTTGAACCTAAAGGATAAACATAATAATCAGGTTCAGCATAAACCACATCGGGTCTTGCTTGATATTCTTTAACTTTCTCCATAACTTTTCCCTCGGGTACGGTGATTACCTTAAAAGGTTCTTTGTCTCCTTTAATTTTAACGATCATTCTATCCGGAGCATACCCTGCTTGAGTATTATCGGAACTCTTTCCATTAGAAGAATTAGCAAATACCATCGCGCCAAAAACCAGGCCAACTACTATAATTCCAGCGAAGAAAGTGACTCCAATTTTTATTTTTCCCATATTTAATTAAAAATTTAATTCTAAATATCCGACCTTTATTTAATCTTATGTACTTATTTTAGCACAATCTAGACGGTTTTTGAAGTATCTCGGTCACTCGATAAAAAATGTTGATAGTTACGGGGATAGGATATAGTTTCGAACTTGGTTTTGGGAGAATTTTCCTAGTTTAAATGATATCTAAAATTCCAACCTTAAACCCAGTAAAATAAACTCACCCAGCGAAAGCTGGGTCTTTTCTTTTAAAATTAGTATGGTATATTAAAAATGCTTCACACAATAGGAGCCTAATAGGCGGACTGTCCCCACGATGGGCAATACCCATCGTCAATCAATCGCGAGTAAGAAGGGGCAGTTCGGACCACGATTGGTTGCCTATTAGGCAGGCAGTTTGTGTGAAGCAACCGGACTGTCCCTTTTTGTTAATTCGGTGCCGATAAAAAAATACCCGTTGTGATGTGTACCCCGTTTAGTAGACACTATTCATAATAATTAGCGAGCGGCTACGCTCGCCTGCCCTCAAAAGATGATTTCTGTATTGAACCGGAGTCATCTTTTTTAAATCCCACTGGGCGTCATCGATGAAATCAGTTTGGATAAAATCGGCATGCGGGAAAAAATCGAGCAAGAGATAACAAGATACCGCAGGTTCAGATTGGGAGTGCTGGGAATCAAAGAAAAAGAGCAGTTCCGGGAAGTCGATATTAAAAATTACGCTAAATATATTCTGAAAGACGGCACTATGGCTGAAAAACGGGAATTGCTTACGAATTTGAAAAGCAAACTGCTTCTTAAGAATAAGACGGTCTATCTGGAAAAATAGGCTAAAAAAGTAAAAAGCGCCATTTTCAGCGCTTTTTACTTTTCTAGGCATCTTGGTCACTCAATAAAAAATGTTGATGGTCGCGAGGACAGGACACAGTTTCGAACTTGGTTCTGGGAGAAATTTCCAGCAGTAGAACCGATTAGGTCTCTTGCTATTCATTAGAGATCTTCGCTTAACGATACGCTAGTTAGAAAAACTGACGGGGATTTTTAAACTTTTAAATCTAGTGCGAAATATTACTTTTTCAGCCTCCTTTAACCTTTTAAGTTTTACCTCTTCAGATATTTGATTAAACATTATTATAGCTGGAGTTCTTGGTCTAGCACCAAATCGAAAAACAGCCATGGAATCAAGCCTCATTTTTTTAATAAAATTCATAGTGTCTTGAAATTCGCTTTCGGTTTCTCCGGGAAATCCCACCATAAAATGACTAGCAATACATAATTCAGAACAATTGTTTCTAATTTTCCATAAAGCTTTTTGCGCATCTTCTATTCTATATCCCCTATCCATTAACTCTAATATTCTGTTATTTCCTGATTGAATCGGAACACACACAAATACTATGTTATTATTTTTAACTTGCTTAATAAAAAAATCGGCATTGTTTATTAACCAACTCGGGTTAATTTGATATATATACAATCTTATTTCTTCATTTATTCCAGCTATTGCTAAAAGTAGAGAATTAAAGCTCGTGCCAATATCTTTACCATAGACACCGGAATCCTCCGATACTAAAACAAAATCTCTATAGTCTTTCTGAAAACCAAACTTAATCTCTTCTAATATCTCTTCTATGGATTTACTTTTTATCCTTCCTCTGGCATATCTTATTGCACAATACGAACAAGCCCCTAAACACCCTGTAGATATTTGAATATAATAAGTAGAGGGAGCAAAATCAAATCCAGAAAAAAGTATCTTTCGCAAAGAACGATTAGATAATTTAACTTTATTTAAAAAATTTAATATCTTCCAAATTATCTGTTTCTTTCTTTCTGTCTGTTTTAGCATCTCAGGTTGTAGAAAGTTGCTTCTTATCTCTAAAAAACTCTTCTGAACATTAACTATCTCGTCAAGTTTAACTAATTCATTATGAGTTAAAATTAAGCCACTAAATTCCTTCCGAAGTCTTTCTCTATTAATACTTGCCAGACATCCAAAGACTATCATTTGAGCATTTCCTCTTTTTTCTCTTTCAATATTTTTAATAATCTTGATAGAATCATTTTCTGACTTTTGTGAAAAAGCGCATGTATTCACTAAAATCAAATCTGCCTCTTGATAAGAGTCAACTATCTCGAAATTGTTTTCCCTAAAATAATCTTCCAATTTCGAGTTATCAAATAAATTTGCAGCGCATCGTGCTTGACTATAAACACACACTTTCATTTTTCTATCTTCTTTATCATAATACATACTCCCATTTTGATACTTTTGATTTCTTTTTGAAGTATATATTCTCTAATTTTATTCCCATAAACAAACCCAAATATTTCTGCGGCTTCACTAGCTGATTTAAAATTAAAAACAGTATTTTTTTTGAAGCTTTTAAAACCAAATTTATTAGTAAACCAATCTGTAAAGTTTCCACTAAAATCTTCTCTGCCCCCCATAATAATTGGCTGCAATTCACCTCCATATTGACCAGGCGCTGTCTCGATTACTATTATCGAACCGCCGTTTTTTAATATTCTTTCCAGCTTAGCAATAATGATAACTATTTCTTCTTTTCTTTGCCTTAATTCATTTTTCGGCGTATTCGAGTGCCAGTCATAAATTCCACTTAACACCCATGAAGAAAAAATAACATCAATTGAATCGTTAGATAATTCAAAATCCTGTGCTTGCTTATTAATCAAATAAAGGTTTTTAATATTGTTTTCTTTTACCCTTTGCCTTAAAATGTTTCGCATTACTAAAGATGGCTCAAGCGCATAAACCTTTTTAGCTAATAAAGAAAAAAGGATAGAATAACGTCCTGTTCCTGCTCCTAAATCAAGAATTATTTTATTTTTTAGATTAACTCTTCTTTTAATAAACTCAAAAATTTGGTTCTTTGAATCTTCATAACGGGAAAATTTATCGTAAAGTTCGGGATAATTAGAATAAAATAAATCCCATTGTCCTTTAATTGAAGCTGGTTGCTTCATCTTATGTCGCTTAAAAGATTAGTTGCTTTTTTTATTCTTCTTAACGATTCTTTTTTACCTAAGACAAACAGCAATTCGGTAGGGCTTGGGCTTGTTTTTGAACCAGAAAGAGCCGCTCTTATTGGCCAAAAAACATCGCCATTTGATAAATTATTCTTCTGAACAATATCAACCAACAATTTATTAAGATAATCTTCCGACCACTTTAATTCAGGAAAATCACCAAGCATAAGCAGCGAAACCTTTAAACCAGTTATTGTTTTTTGTCGCTCAGATTTTCCAAAAATCAACATATTGGTATTATATTCTGGCGTCTCAAAAAAATAAGATGTGAGTTCAAAAAAATCACTAAGAGTTACCATCCTAGATTTAACAATTTTAATCACTTTCAATAAATAACTATCTGGCGCTATTCTCGATATTTTTGGATTAAAATTCTTTAAGATTTTTAATAATTCTCTCTCCGATTTTTTTCTAATATAGCAACCGTTTAAATAATTTAATCTATTCACATCAAAAATACTTGGCGAATTTCCTACCTTTTCCATTGAAAATACTTTAGTTAATTCTTCAAGAGAAAACATTTCTTCTTCGGTGCCAGGATTCCAACCGAGGAAAATAATAAAATTAACGATTGCTTCTGGCAAATACCCTTTATCTCTAAAATCTTTAATACCTACTGCACCCTCGCGTTTAGATAACTTCCCCCCTTTAATTGATAAAATAGTGGGCAAATGGACAAAGTGCGGACAATTCCAGTCAAAAGCTTCATAAAGAAGGATGTGTTTAGGAGTAGAAGAAACCCATTCATCACCTCTGATTATATGGGTAATTTTCATCAAATGATCGTCTATCACGCTTGCTAAATGATAAGTTGGGTAACCATCGGTTCTTATAACAACGAAATCATCCATCACGTTATGAAATTCAATAGCGCCCTTTAACAAATCATTAAACCTAATCTTTTGTTTCTCCGGTGTTTTAAATCTTATTACATAATCTTTACGAGACTTCTTTAAATCTGCTACTTCTTGAATTGTAAGGTTTCTACATCTTCCATCATATTTTGTAGTTGCTACGCCCTGAGCAATCTGAGTTTTTTTAAGAATTTCTAATCTTGCTGGAGTACAAAAACAATAATATGCTTTTCCTTTTTTAACTAATTCTTCGGCGTACTTTTTATATATAGACAATCTTTTGGATTGATAATATGGCGCAAAAGGTCCGCCAATTTTCGGCCCCTCATCCCATCTAATTGAAAGCCATTCCAAGCTTTGCATAATATCATTTACTGAATTCTTGACCAATCTATCTTTATCGGTATCATCAATTCTAAGAATAAAGTCACCCTTTGCTGGCTTAGCAAAAAGATAATTAACTAAAGCTGTCCGTGCTCCTCCGATATGTAACAATCCGGTTGGGGAAGGAGCAAATCTAACCCTAATTTTTTTATTCTCGATTATTTTTTTCATAATAGTAACTATCTTAATTCTTGTAGTTTATCTGGTGGTTTGCTTTTACTTGCGTAAGTAGTCCAAAGAGGACATAAGGGAACTATTTTTCGATCGCAGTTCTTAGAGGTAATGACCCCGGGGAAATTTTCACTCAAGTCCCTAAAAGCTCCGCATCCGCCTAAACAAAGTTTATGATTTGGACAATTTAAACAACCTTTATTGATCTTATAAATACTTTTCATTTCAGTATCTTTTGAATCCCTAATTTTCAAACAACCATTTTCCCATTGAGCAAAATTCTTATCTGTATCAAAGAATGCTGAACAGGCATATACTCGTTCCGAAGAAAGAATAGCTATCCGTTCAAGCCAACGACCCGTACATCCTTTATAGCCCCGCTGAGCATAATGCGGCAATTTATCAGAATAAACAAAAGTAGGCGGATAATAAACCCAAAAATTGTCGGGAATAGGATATCCTTCAATATTATCGCAAAATTCTATCCATTCTTTAGGTAATATCAACTCATCCACCCTATCTTTACCTAACCCAATCGGCGAAAAATAATGATAAGAAAGCATATCGACTCCTAATTGCTTTGACGAAAAATCAATGAGACTTAAACTATTGTCTAAATTTGCTTTTGAAACAGTGCAAATTAATCTAACTTGAAAATCTCTTTTTCGAGCTTCTTTAACGTTCTGTACTAAGCGTCTAAATGTTCCTTTGCCACGAATTTGATCGTGGATTGCCTCATCACAAGAATCGAAACTAAAAGAAAAACTATGAATCATATCGGGACTAAACTCTTTGAATATTTTTTTGTCGAATTGTCCGTTTGACGTCAAAACAACCTCATAACCTATTTTATTCGCCAAAAGAATAATTTCCTTGATCTTAGGATGAAGTAATGGCTCACCGCCCAGAAGGTACAATTTGTAATGGCCAATGGTTTTGAAATATCTTAAAATTTCTTCTATCTGACCGTAGCTCATTTCTTGAGGATGATAAAGACGATCACCCATATAACAATGCCTGCACCTCAACTGACACTTTTCGGTGATATATAGAAATATAAATGGTTCTAATCGAAAATTAAAATCTTTTGCCATATTTATAAAAAGGTTTGGTGTTGCTCTTTTCTTATATCTTTCCATTCTTTAAGAGCACCGCCCATTTGAGAATTTAAAAATTCATTCAAAAGAATAAATTTATTATATATATCATCGATATTATTATTTGAATAATCTATGATTGCTTTAAATAAATTTATTGCCAGTTCTCCTCCTTTAAGTTTTGCGAGGTTTCTTTTACTAAACCATAAACTTAGAGTTGGCGGAATTTTATGGTTAACGATATAGATTCCACGCAGTAGATAAGGAAAAAGATACATACACAAAAAGATTATCTTGTCTAGATCTTTCTCAAGATAAGCATTTTTTATCTTAAGCAACATCACTTGAAATCGATATTTTAATTTCTTTAAATTATAATCGGAGAGATTATACTCGTTCCCGATTGTCTTGGCTAAATTCTTTAATTTCGCTAATTTATCTTTGGTATCAATTAAGATTTTCCCGTCTTTAAAACAATTGATCATTATTTCATCGTTATCATCAAAGCATTTTTTAATTCTTTTCTCGTCTTCATAAAATATCTCCACCCATATACCTTGCTTGTGATAAAATTCAAATCTACCTCCCTGATTAACGGTAATGACTATAAAGTCTAAATCAGAATTTTTATTTAATATACAATCAGTTGACGAGGAACCCGCTAAAATTAATCCAAGGACCCCTTTATCATGCTGGAATTTTTCTTTTAAATCTTTAATAATTTCATTTCTGAGATTGTTCATATATTTTGATTAACTTTTTAAAACCTAAGTTTTAAAATATTATTTACTTGATCTATCTTTTCTTTATAATCCTTATCGTACATTGTGATAATTTTTGTCTTTGGACAATTTTCAAGAATAAACATAGGCGGACAAGTAATATCAACAATCAAAAGAGGATCTAAGTGGTTATAAATTTTGTATTTCCCTCCAGCCGCCGCAAAAATAACATCAACTTTCTCCAAAATATTGTTTATTTGTTGAGTATTTATTATTTCTACATTTTTAATCTGCAAATTATTTTTAAGATCTTTGGATTTCTTTTTATTAAGTTCGGCAATAAAAATCTTATCAATTTTTTCCTTATGGCAATTACACGTTCCCGCAAATTCTTTTGACATCATACCAGCTCCAACAATCAATAATCCTTTTAGTTTTGTATCAATCAGATCGTTAATGATTTTAAATGCGATAGTGGCGTAATTTTCATTGGTATAAAAATTTCTCAACTTACGAAACGAATCTGCATTTGCTAAAGCCGTTTGGAAAACTTTTCTCAATTTTGCCCCTTTTTTAAGTTGAGATTCGAATGCATTTAGGGCTTGTATTTTTATTTGCAATTCACCGATTATTTCTGATAATTTCCCGGTGCAAAGCTGAGCTAGATAATTTATTATATCATTTTTACCGAATAAAACTTTAAATTTATTCTCTAAGAAAACGTTCTGAATTTTCCTTAATTTATTTTCGTTATTGCTATAAATATAAATCTCGAAGCGTAGACATGTAAAAAGCGCAACAACTTCATCTGAATAAATTTCAACAGATTTTATAATTTCATCAAAGAAGTTATTCTCAATATTTTCTCTGATTGTTTTTTTAGAAGATATATTATAATCAAAAATTCCTGCAATAAAATTAGGCCTGTTGCTGTGAAAAAAAATGCTTTTTATCATAACGATTTATTTTATAAACTTTTCTAGTTCTATTTCGTCCCTAACGGGAATTCCATAATTACCGATAAAGGGGATTTCTGGTTTTAGTTTACGAGAAAATTTGAGAGCATTTCTACGAATAGCGACAATATTAAATCCTTTTTGTTGATAAAAACGCAGGGCGTCAACATTATCATTGGTCGTAATGAGCCAGATCTTTTTACACTTTAACCTATGGGCAGTCACCTCTGTTGCTCTAAGAAGGGCGGTGCCAATACCCTTACCCTGGATAGTAGCGTTCATAGTAACTATCTCTAAATTACTATTCCTAATATGATAAGTTGTCAATCCTAATATCTTCTTCCCCCTATAAGCTACAAATCCAGGCAGATTATGAGGATAAAATACCCTTCTATGGGCCACTATTTTTTCTGATCCCCAGTTTTCAGCAATAAACTCCTTGATCCATTTTTTATCTTTTTGAGTGGCTTTTCGAATTTTAATTTTTTGACCAGAAATCTTAGTCTTCATAGGTTTATTTTTAAATATCCTCTAGGCCTGACTCTCCTTCAATAAATTCAGACGGCAAACCCAGTGCCTTGAAGTAATCAACTATCGCAATACAGGCAAACTTTTCAGTAGAATAATGTGTTCCGCCAAGAATATTGATTCTGTGTTTTTGCGCGTAATTATGCGCTTTTTGTGAGTGTTTATTCTTAACAGTTATTCCAGTAATAAAAGTATTCGCTCCCGCTTTAGCTACTTCTTCGAGCATCTCAACACTATTTCCTCCTCCGGCAATAACTGCAGTAAGACCGTTTTTAATCTTATCATCGCCATATTTATATAAACTTACTGTATGCCCTACGGTTTGTTGAAATTTCTCCTTTAATTCTTTTACTGTTTTACATTTTGTTCTACCCAAAACACCACACAAAGAACCAAAATATGGCGCGAATGGTTTTTCAGGTTTAATCCCCAATGCTTTTGCTAAAGCAGAGCCGGTAGAATACTTGCCAAAATTATCTAAGGGGACATGAAGATTGTAAATAGATATTCTTTTTTCTCTGAATTTTTCCAATAATTTTCTGTCCATTTGTTGGAAGGCTTTGGGGGCTTTTCTAATATCCCAAATTTCCGGATGATGGACAAAAAGCATAATATCAGTCTCATTCTTTGCTAAAATTTCTTTCATAACTTTTAATGAAGGGAAAACGGCAGTATAAACTTTATTTATCTTTTGCGCAAAATCGCAAACAAGACCCATAGAACGCTTCTTAAAATTACCACTAAGAAAATCCTGAACGGGTTCCATATACCTTACCCAATCATCACTTAAAGCAGAAGTAATAAAATCTTTCTCAAGTTTTGCGTATAGTTGAGTTGCTTTCATAATTTTCCTCAATTAAAGATATTTCTTCGTAGAATTTAATATCAACTTTATTGCTTTGTATTTTTCCCCCATCATTTTCCTTGCTTCGGGAATTGTTAATTTCTTTTTCCAATCCCTTTCAATTTTTGCGTCAAGCCATTTAATTATTTCTTCGAATTTGAATTTTTTCTTACTGCCAAAAAATATTAATACTAGAAAATTATCAAAATGGGCCATCACATCCGCGTTTGAAATTATCTTTGCGATTTTCGTTCTTGGTTTAATATCTTTGCTTCCCCTATGGGATTCAATACAATGTTTTACTTCATCAACTACTTCTTGAGAATAATTATATTGTTTTAATATTTTTTCGGCCACCGGCAACCCGGTAAGATGATGATTTTCATCTTCAGAAACCATTCTTCCAATGTCATGTAAAAGAGCGGCCAGTTCAGCAATCTCTTCGTTAACTTCCATTGTTTTCGCTAATTTCTTAGAATAATTTACAACCGGAACAATGTGATATTTCCAATCATTATTTTCGGCTTTATTTTTTACAAATCGTCTAATTTTATCGATATTTTTATTCATATTTTATTTTTAACTTTGACTAACCCAAAAGGTCTTTTTGTCTTTTAACCAGTCCATTACCTGTTTTTTTAAAGCTATCGGCAGAACCTTCTCTTTAGAAAACTGCTTAATATTAAAAAAGAAGAAATCTAAATGGTCTTCCATGCTTTTATCCTTTGCTTTTTCCGCCTTAACATCAAAAACCAAATTAAGTTCATGCTTTTTCCTTCCTTCTTCCCTGAAAACATTTTCCATAGCGCCGATAAAAGAAACGCTTTTGATGGAAATATCCAACTCTTCTTTTAATTCTCTCCTTAGCGCGCCTTTAGCGCTTTCGCCAAATTCAACATGGCCGCCTGGAAAGAAATAATAGTTTTTATCCTTGCGCTTACAAACAAAAATTCTATTCCCTCGACGAATAATACCTCTGACGCAAACTTCAAAACCTTTTTCTTTCATATATTTTATCCTACCAAAAAATCGCTAAAATAGCGATTTTTTGGAGGTTTCAGGCCCAATACGGTTCAATTTCCTAGACGGGTACCCTTAAATTCGTCTGGAACCGGATCATGATGATTTTGAGGCTTCCTATACAAATACGACCCCTTTAGGTCGCCAGGAACGTGCACTAGACGGCAGGGGCGGAAGGAATCGAACCCTCAACTAGGATTTTGGAGATCCCTGTGATACCATTTCACCACGCCCCTAAATGATGGATTTCGTAAATCCATCACTCCATCAAATCCATCACATTTTTATTTTTTGCTTTCTTTGTGGGCAGTGTGTTTCCTGCACCATTTGCAGAATTTTTTCAATTCTAACTTCTTTTCGCCCACGGCCTTGCTTTTGTGGATGAAATAATTTGTTTTTTTGCAGGTTTGACACTGCATTTTGACGAATGGTTTTTTTGCCATAAATTTTATAATAATATTCCTGAGCCAATGGTCGGATTTGAACCGACGACCTACTCCTTACCATGGAGTTGCTCTACCACTGAGCTACATTGGCGTAGTTAGTGGGCAGGGAGGGATTCGAACCCCCGAAGGCCGAAGCCAGCTGATTTACAGTCAGCCCCATTTGACCGCTTTGGTACCTACCCCAATGGTAATACTATATAATAATTTTAATTAATTGCCAATATCTTTGCCATGTTTTCTGCGCCACTCTTCGATCTTCTTATGGTCGCCCGAAAGCAGAATTTTGGGCACTCGCCATCTCTTGAATGCCTCGGGCCTGGTATATTGCTCGTATTCAACAAAGCCCTTGTTTTTAGTGATTCTTTCTTTGAGTAGCTGGGGCTTGCCTAAGACCCCGGGGATTAATCTTGAGATCGTTTCGATGGCGACCATAGCCGGCAATTCCCCGCCCATCAGATCATAATCGCCGATAGAAACTTCCTCATCAACCAGATGCTGCGCCACTCTTTCATCCACGCCCTCATAGCGTCCGCAGATTAAAATTAAATGATTTAATTTACTGAATTTATAAGCCATTTTTTGGTTAAATTTTTTCCCTCTCGGAGTAAATAAGATAACCCGTAAGGAGCTTAGCTCCTTTTTTGTTCTCAAGGAGCTAAGCTCCTTTATAGCTTTATAGAGCGGTTCAATCTTCATAACCATGCCTAATCCCCCGCCGAACGGCCGGTCGTCAACGGTTTTGTGCCTGTCTTTCGCCCACTTCCTTAAATTATGGATATTAATTTTAATCAAGCGCTTTTTTTGCGCTCTGGCTATTAAAGATTCTCTAAGATAAGAATCGAAAATATTCGGGAAAATGGTGATAAGGTCGAATCTCAACATGGAACAACAAAACCGTGCTACCAACATAATAGCACGGCTTACCGATCTTTGTTAATTTGGAGAAAGTTCAAAATTCTCTCTAAGTCCAATTTGAGGATGCCCGGGCAATTAACTCTTTGCCGTCCTAACGGGAAAGAGTCGGTTCGGCCCAAGGAAATCAGCACGCTTTCGGGCTCAATAAACTGTTCTATCCAATAAGTATTAATATCTTGAGGCACGACTATTTCGAGACGATTAGGCTCCGACAGTCGGTTGACTTCGAGCCCTAAGGATCTTAAGGCCCGGATAATCACATTAATTTCAATTAAGCTTTGCAGATGAAGTGTTCTTTCATCGAAGGATCTGGTGATTTCAGTGAGCGACCTTTGCCTCTTTAGCCCAATCTTGATAAAAAATCGGGTTTTTTCCAAGCGAACCGGAATGTGCGGATTTTTGACCAAAAGCACGTCTTGAGGCATGATTTCACAGGTTTCCAGCTCCTTTTCGGAAAAAACAAACCGCCAAGGAAATTTGATGAGGTAGGTTCCGGCTCCGCCGTGATCTTCTCTTCTTATCTTCAGAGCCGGGTTTTCTTCTTCGGGTTTGGCTTTTTTGAGCAGGCCCCGCAGGTTATTGCCCAATTCCGCATCGTCCAACTTAACGCCTTTTAGGGCTTCGTATCTTTGCCTAAATCTTTCGATAGCGTGAGGCGTGATTACGTTGTCGTCAATTTTCACTTTCCTCCCCCTTAACAGTATCAAGGTGCAACAAAAACTGCACTACATCTTTGTAGCACAGTTCTTGTTAAGCGTCAAGGATACGTTTTAGAGTTTTAATTCATCGAGTCCCGATCCTTCGGGCCTTCTTTCATATCCTGATTCTTCGGGTCTTCGGACACGAGGTCCTCGGCCACCCTCTGGTTCTTCGATCTTTAAGTTCACTCTCGCGTGGTTCTTAAGACCGATAATGCGCACCAAAGTTCTGATAGCTCTCGCAGTTGAACCTTCGCGGCCAACGATTTGGCCCATATCCTCCGCGTGAACATTCAATGAGAGCAAAACTCCCATTTCATCGACCTTGCGGTCGACTTTAACGCTTTCCGGATGGTCAACCAACGACTTTACAACGTAATCTAGGAATTGTTCGTCAACAGTTTGTTTTTCTGCCATGTTAGCTAAAAATTCTTTATCATTAATCCTCTAAATAGTAGCCCGACCTTTAAACAGCGTTACTGCTACTAAATCTACTGCTCTAATTATACTCCCGCTTAACCTTTTTGTCAAGCCAATGGGTGATTTCCTCAACTAGTTTTTCGGGAGCGTCGATTTGAATGCTGTGATTGGCTCCGGTGATAATTTTTGCCACGGAATTCGGTATTTGTTTGAAAAAATTAACCCCGCTTTTAATAAGGGGATTTTCTTTCGTGCCCAAAACTATCAAAACGGGAACCGTTGTCTTTTCAATATCGCCAAAAACTTTCTTAAAATCTTTATTCATAATTCTTTTCCACGCCCGCCACATCGTTCCCTTTCTGCGCTGGTAAAACTTGAATTGCCGGTGCAGCCATCGCCGGAGTCTTCTGAAGAAATGGACAGGGGGTAGAAAAATCTGCGACAATTCGGCTATAAGCAAAAATAGAATTAGGCCTAAATATCCCACCCTCATCAGGTTTTTGACCAAAAGGGGCGAAGGAGTGCCGCAAAGGATGATGCCCTTAACCCGATGAGGATACAACCTGCCTATTTTAATTGCAATCAAGCCGCCAAAGCAGTGTCCGTAAAGGAAAAAACGCTTAAGCTTCAATTTATCGGCAAATTTAATTACGCTTTCGGTAATTTCATCTTCATTGTTTTTAAGCGTCGGCAAGGAGCTGTCGCCGAACCCGGGCAGAGAAATAATAAAAACCCTGAAACCTTTCTGGGCTAAAATTTCCTGGAATTTAAGGTTATGAATGGGGCTCGTTGAGCCGCCCCAGCCGTGAATAATTAAAAAGGGCGATCCCTTGCCTTTTTCGTAATAAATAATTTTCTGGTCGTTTAAAAAGAGTTCTTTTTGCATTTTAGGATGGTGGAACGTACAAAATTGTCTTACAATTTTTACGTTCCTACAACGTTTAAATTTGCCTTGCAAATTTATTTCGTTGTGCGCGTGGAAGGAATCGAACCTTCTACTTCTTCATTATCAGTGAAGCGTTCTACCGGTGAACTACACGCGCGAACAATTTATATTTTAGCCAAAAATAACAACCTTGTCAAAACCCATATTTGGATTTACGAAATCCAACATATATGATGGGATTTCGTAAATCCTTTAAATCGTTAAAACAAAAAGGCCTCGGACGAATCCAAGGCCTCTCTTCTTGAAAAATGAACTACGATTTGGTTTCGAGGTGGGGAGAAGGGAGGAGAGGTTCTTGTTCTGCCCTTGCCTGTTTTCAGGGAGGTACAATTATCCTTTTAGGAGTTTTGCAACTCAACCTTACCTTCTCCCCGAGATCCCTGTTTAGCGGCTCAGAGCTTTTTCAACAAGGGCAGCAACGCCCTCTCGAACAAACTCTTCGAGCTCTTTTACGGAGATCCCTGTCCTGCTGGAAAGATTTCCCAGTTCCCTCTTAAGACCGGTGAGCCGCAAACCGTTTTGCATCGCCCGGTCCAAGAGGAGATCTAGGGCAATCTCCCCCTTCCTTTCTTTTGTCATAGCCATCTTTTTTCACCTCCTTCAGAAGATAAATTAGGAACGAACTTCATTCCCTTTCTTCTGACCTAATTATAGCATATCCACAGGATTTGTCAAGAAATTTAGCGGAGACCCGACCTCCGCGGATTTTCCCATCAAATATGATGGATTTCGTAAGTCCATCAATCGGAAATCGGATATCTCGAAACCAAAAACCGCCTTTGGAGCGGTTCCTGACGATTAACTAACACATAGTTCCTTAGAGTTGCTTCGTAGATCGATATTTAAAGGCCAT
>ERZ1292629.2685-Hain-H43-01um-R1-2685-length-14574-cov-4_pt1 | contig 14574 bp, 24 predicted proteins | sample MGYA00564399_ERZ1292629 | MGnify/ENA primary metagenome ERZ1292629 (study PRJEB36523, sample SAMEA6512636) | groundwater metagenome | collected 2019-01-08 | study: AquaDiva: Metagenomics assemblies of 32 groundwater samples
CTCCTCGTAGAGGGAAACCGTCGTGATCGGAGCATCATTGTACGAGCGCACAGCCGTCCAGATCATAGCCGCTGCAGCCTGCTTCGGTGACTTCTTGGTACCGTCTGCCTTAATTGCTATCATGTTTGACTCCCATCGTTGCGTAGATTGCTTCCAGGTCCTTAGAAATCGCTTCTAACTCGGCCCGCTCCTCGGGCGTCGGATCACCTAACGTGCCCATCGTAAGCACCAAGGTATGAGCGAAAAGTCCACAGGAAGCCTCTAGTAAGGTCTTGGCTTCCTCTGAGCCGTGTTCCGACTTGTAGTTCTCCACGGCCTTTTTCAGTAGGGCTCTCGCTGACTCGTACGTTGCCATTAGCTGTTCCTCTTTTCGTTAAAGAGTCGGATAAACTCCCTGTCGGCCTTTTCCAGTTGCTCAATATCTGCTTCCATCTGCTCCCAGTCCTTGGTCGCGCGGACAACATCAGCCGCGCTGTAGGCACAGATGAAACTACCGAATACCGCCCCGACTGCGGCGATGCTTGATAGAGCTACTTCCTTGCCAGCGATCACGTCAAATATGTTTGCCGCAGCCAGGAGGAGACACACTGGGATCAGCACGATGAACGCTGCGAAAAACTTCAGTGTGCCGTGCTTCCACATCGACTTCAGCATTACTTCTCCTCCTTAGTGCCCCACGGCCAACACAGGGCCGCTGCGACCACGTTTAAGCCCACGATAGCCCAGTTACCTAGTGCGGCCTGGACTATAGCCGAGCCGACATTTAACCCTGACAGGAAGTACATAACTTTCTGCATTACGCGGCTTCCTCTAGTTCAGCGAACTCCTCGAACATGTCCATGACCTCCTGTAGTGCGTCTAGTCGGCCTTGGTGGAAATCCTCGTCTGACTGCTCCGTGTCGCGGGCGAGTAACTCCCGGGTCAGGCGCAGTAACTCACTTACATCATCCTTCACTGAAAGAAACTCGTCCATGGTCAGCATCCTCTTTTCTTCTCCTCGGTCTTTTTGACCGACTTCTATCTATATAGTCCCTAAATTTACAAACGCAAGGGGTCCAAGACGATTTTTCTACTGCCCCGTCTCCTTCAAAAAGTCCGTGATCTTAGCGTACGTCTTCTTGGACAGCCCGATGCTGTACTCGGCCTGGACCCTCTCCAGGAGCCCTAGAGCGCGCTCTAGGAAGTTCTCTAACTCCTCTATCCGAGCCTGATCCTCGTGCTCAAACGAAGTTAAGGGCATGCGTCCCCCAGGGCCTCGTCTATAAGGGAGTGCCCCACACAGATATGACACCGCCCATGCGTGCCGCAGGACACTATACTACAGCCCGCGTAGTTAAGGATCCTACGGAGGTCTAAGAGGGCCGCCTCCAGCACCTTAACTCGATCCTCTGCTTCGTTCAGTGTCTCGTTCAACATCTGTACCCTTTGCTCGGCGAACGCCGTGTATAAAGAAAACATATCTATCTCCACACCTGCCACCACTTCTTCGGCGGCCAAAACCCCACGACCTCGGCTACGTAGCCGAAATCTTCCAACGTCGTCCGCTCGGGCACCGACGGGTCGTAAATGCGACCGTTCTTTAGCATGATCACTGCGTGGCACCTAACACCATCTCCTGGTACGGTGCCCTTGATGTACGCGAACACGACGTGTATCGGAGCGAAGGGTTTGTCCGGCCACGGCGCGCGGTACGTATAGTTCGAGTGGTTAAAGGCCGAGAGCTGTCTACAGGTGTACCCCTGATCGCCCAGGATGTCCACTACCGAGGCCATGGTAAGGCCGGTACATCCGCCGAACTCGAAGGGCACCTGAGCGAGCGCGTAGGCCTCCTCGTAGGTCTTGTTTAACACCATAGCTATGCAGGCTATGGCGCACCCATTAGACTCTTGCTTGACGTATTTAACTCTCATCTAGGAGTTCCTTTACCTCACGTAGGAACGCATAGCTGCACGCGGCGAACGCTGGTGAAGCACGCTCTAGCAGCGCTATAGCTTTAGCTAGCCGTGCCTTCGTTACGTGTAGCTCGGCAGCCAACGAGGCGCGTTCCGCGACGACGGTTTCTAACTGGTCCCGGAGGTTGGGCTCCTGGAGTCTAACTACGGTCACGCAGGCCGCCGTGGAGCATCCAGCGCACGCGCAAAAACAGTTCTGGGGGTAGATGCGGTCATGACACCCCATTCCCATGCAATGTACCTTACTCGGCATCTAAGATCTCCTGGATCAGCTTCAACGGCTCGTCACGCTCGTCGGGGACCTCGGGAGTGTTCTCTAACACTTTAGTTATGGCGTCTAAACGCCAGTCGGCGAGTTCCATTTCGTCTTCGAGTTGCGATATCAGGTCTAGTAGTTCGTTGATGCCGAAGTCTTCCATTTCTGGATTAGTAGTCAAGGATATGCACCTTTCTCTTTAGTTCCACAACCTCAGCACGGAGTTCCCTAACCTCGGCTTGTGCCTCGTATAGCTGCGCCTTGAGGGACACGATGTGGGGCTTAAGGACATTTGTGTAGTAAGCATACTGTTCTTCAGATAGCTCCATATAAAAATCGGTTTCAGTCACCTAAGGCCTCCAGTTGTTCTTCGAGTGCTAGAACTCGATCTTCCCGGTCATTATAGAACCGACGAATAGCATCTTGATACGCAGCAAAGGTGTCGTAACGGGGGCCGTCGGGGAACGTCATCCCGTGAAGGGCCAGAAGCTGGTCGGTGATTTCTCTACAGCGTTTATCTACATCAGTCATGTGTATACCTTTAGCAGGGTTTTGGGGGGACGCTAGTAATTTTCGTGCTGGTCGTAGTCTACGTCCCAGTTAGATGGGAAGTCATGGAACACCCCGGGCTCGTTCGCGGTGCAAACATTTGTGCGGTCCATGATCGTCTCGTGGATAATCTCAAGTGTCTGGTTGGATACGGCCGCCGTAGCCCTAAGCGCCTTGTTCTCCGCCCGCAGGGCCTTAATAACCGATCTAGCGGCTATCAGTTTCTGGTGGTCGGTCATCGGTCCCTTGGACCGCTCGCACCACATCAGGTCCGTATAGATCCCGTCGCCCATACGGTGGTTTCCGTTCTCGTCTAGGGGTCGGCCGGCTAGGCAGCCGGCGCACTGATTTTTAGTCTTCATCGGAATCTCCTCCATGAACAGGACATCTAGGGTAGCAGTCTAGAACCAAGGAACAGAGACAGGTTTCGGGGATCCAACGGTACTCCCCAAACAGCGAAACATAGCTATCGCTATCCATAACCAGTACCAACTCATCTCTAAGGACAGGGTGTGGTTCACCGTACTGTCTCGCTATAGCTATGTTTGACGGAGGTAGGGTGCCGACTACTAGGGTTTCGGTGGGGGCACTATGGTGCATCACGAGACAACCGGGCACGACGCAGGTAAAGTGGTCCTTTACCACGGTGTGTCGTCGCAGTTCCTTGAAGTCAGGGAGACGTAGGGGTTCCGGGCCCTTACAGCAAGGAGCGAGTCTGCTGGTGTCATTCATGGGGACAATTCTAGCACCCCTTTCTAGAAACGCAAACGGCGCGGCGTCGATTTTTCAAAATACGTTTGCATACGACAAAAATACAAGCCCAAAACTGTGTAACTATGCATGCGGACTCTTGTTTTCACTGAAAATACGGAAATACGTGAAAAGTCGAAACTCCACCGCTATATAGCTTTTATTTTTTTTTCTTTCCTTTTATATAAAAAGAGACCCTTCTATATATACAGATTGGTTACTTTTACTTGTATTTCTTGTATTTAATAAAAAAAGAATAGTAATAATAGATAGATAGACCGACCGTTTAGGGAAAACGGCCCACGTACGTGCTTGCGTGCAACGTAGAGCTTGCGTTTTGATTTTTTGAGCGTATAAGTTTACCTACACACTTTGCCCCGGAGCCTGATGAAAACCTACGCCGAGCTTTTCTCGATAGCCCCTAAAACGCTCTCAGACCCGAAAGATGTCTTGGGGGACCCCCTCCTAGCCCCCGCTGCCTACGAGCCCGCCACGGAGGCCCTGGGGGCTCTAACCGGGCAGTTAGATACCGCTGGGCTGGAGTTCGCAGTAACCAACTGGGACCACCTTATAGATAGTCATCCTGGGACCGAATCTCTAGTCACCTTAGACAGCCTAGCGGACTGGCTCACGGAAGAGGGCACTCTAGTTAAAGGTAAAAAGAACGCCGAAATTTTCGGGGTGTACACTTCCAGGGACGGATCCCGCCGAGAGGACGCTGTCGGCATCATAACCGCCTTGGTTCTGGACTGCGACGGGACCGGGGACTGGTGCCCCCTACAAGTGGTCCTTAAACAGGCGGGTTTCGGGCATCTACTATACCGATCCCCCAGCCACACGCCAGAATGCCCGAAGTGGCGCTGCCTGCTGCCCTTCGATAAGCCCTACGACGTGGACACCCTGGGAAGGGCCCGCTGGGAGAACCTGTATCTGGTAGGTAGAACGATTTTCGGGGTCCTGGCTCAGCTAAGTAAGGGGGGATTTGACTACAAAACTAACAACCCCGAGCGTATCTGGATTGTCCCGGCACGCCCTAGTCAGGAAACCCCCAACAGGGAGGTTACCTATTACCACGGGGCAACCTTATCCCTAGACGCCCTCCTAGCTATCACCCCAGAGGGGGAGATGGGCCGAAAGGCCGATTATGGGGAGCAGAATTTTGAACTGTCCTTAGCTGGGCTGGTGTTCCAGATGGCCGGGCTCATAGGACCTAAGCTTAGCGACAGCAAGTTCGCCGTGCGCTGTCCACGTAACTCGGAGCACTCCGTCCCGGCGCAGGAAGATGAATTCGATAGCTCGACGGTTATTTTTTCAGCCAATAGCCGTGGAGCTTTCGATTGCAAGCACGGGCACGCCAGGCCAGACCCCACGTTGCCCCCCATACCCCCGAAGTTTGATTTACAGCACGCCATGGATCTTATCGAAGCCAAACACCCAGGCACCACGGAGAAAGCAAACGCCCTACTCCACAGCGCCGCTAGTCCAGCCTCCCCCCTGGCTCAGGTTACCCAAAAAGCCCGTAACGCGGAGCGCAGAGCTAACAAGTTGCGAGCCAAGGCCAAGGAGTATCGACAGATATCTAAAACGGCCGGCATGCCCTTAGATATCTCTCTGAAGGCACAGGAAATCATGCAGGCCGCGGACGCAGCGGACGCTGAAGCGCAGGAGGCTCAGCGGGAGGCAGAGGCCACGCTCGCACTGGTTAGCGAGAGCCTGGTGTTTTTGAGCAGCGACGACGACGCCACATTAGCCTCCCACGTCATAGCTACGCTACCACAGCCCGCGGTATTCGATCAGGGGTTCTTCTACCTGTACACAAATCAAGGCGTCTGGAAGACGCTGGATCGCGAAGCGCTCCGTCGGCACGTTCATGACAATTTATACCGCAAGGTCCTAATTAGGACCCCCACACAAGCAGACCCGGGTGCTGTGGCTCCAATTTACCTAAATGATAATAAGTTAAACGGGATCGTGAACTTTATCCACACACTTACAGCTAACCCTGGATTTTTCGCTTCGCGAAAGCCAGGTGTAGCGTTCAGGAACGGGATGGTGTCCATCACCGACGCCCTGAAGATCGTTTTTGAGCAGCCGAAGCCCGAGCACGCGCAGAGGCACTTTATCGACGCGGACTACGTAGGCATCATGCCAACACCTAGATGGGACACCTTTCTTAACGACGTTATGGATACACCAGAACAGGTCTTGCTGCACGAATTTCTAGGCGCTTGCTTATTCGAGGACGCAGTGCGCTTTCAACGCTGCGTTGCTCTTGTGGGGTTCGGAAACAACGGCAAAAGTACGGGCCTTGATGTTATTAGGGCCCTTTTTCCAGAAGAAGCCACAGCTGCGCTTTCCCCGACGGTGTGGGGCAAAAGATTTCAGATTTCAAGACTCGTGGGTAAACTGATAAATATCGTGGACGAACTTCCCTCACAGCGCGTAGAGGACTCGGACACTTTTAAGAAGGTGATTACAGGGGGGGTGTGTGAAAGTGAACTGAAGAACGAGAACGGGTTTGCGTTTACACCAAAAGCCGGCCATATTTTCGCTGTGAACGAACTACCAAAAACGAGCGATCTTTCTGACGGATGGTACAGACGCTGGGCCATCATCATGATGGATCGCAAAATCCCCAACGAGAAGCGCGACGTACGAATTTTAGAGAAACTGCGCCAAGAGCTACCAGGGATAGCTACAAAGTGTGTCGAGGGGTACATCAGACTGAAACAGCGCGGCTCCTATCTTGTGCCAGAAACAGCGGAAGACGCAGTCCTAACCTGGCGAGAGGAGAACGACGCGCCACTAAGATTTGTTAGAGGATACTGTGAGAAGGACTCCAGTGCTTGGTCCCCCACGGAGGAGATTTACAATCGCTACCGCCGCGAGGCGCAGTCGGACGGCACGCCACTACACGAACAGGTTGGGGTTCGGCAACTCGGCAAAACACTGGCGCGAGCTGGATTTCAAGCGGTAACTAAAAATAATCGAAGAGGGTGGGCGTTGAAGTTCAAGCCCCTGGCGGGAATAGGTAGAGGATAATGACAGACGAGGATTTCAAAAACGTAAGAACAATAGGGGGGCCAAAAAACGCCGGGCTATCAGACACAGAGTGCAAAGAATACACACGTTGGCTCGCCAGAGAGCGCACAGCAAGCAGCCCCGAGTATAAAGAGGCCCAGCGCGTTAGAAAAGCGGCTGAGCGGGCTGCCAGAGAAAGTAAAGATCCTACATACAAAGAGAGACTGCTTGAGAGGGCCCGTAAGGCGGATAAAAAGCCGGAACGGCGAGCAAAAAAGCTAGCAAGGGCTAGAGAACGGTACGACACAGATCCCGAGTACAGAACTAAACAGGTTCTACACAGGCGCGCAGAAAGACAAGATCCTATTTTGGGGCAACGAATACTAGAAAATGATAGGAAAAGATATCCTAAACGTAGAGAGGTATTACTAAAGAGATCTAAAGAACATAGTAAGGATCCAAAGCACAGAGAAGCGCGACTGGCACGTAACCTATTACGGAATTATGGCATAACTATTGCACAAAGAGACGCGCTGTTTGAGAGACAAGAGAAGGTTTGCAGACTATGCAAAACAGATGTCCCAGGGGGCAAGGGCTGGTGTGTAGATCATATAAAAGGAACAAAGATAGTTCGAGGTATTCTGTGCTTTCGTTGCAACTTATGGATAGGGTTAGCCGATCATAATCCAGTTACAATTCGAGCAGGCGCAGATTATGTTGAAGAGTGGGCAAAAATAGCCGAGGAGTCAAATGGCAAATAAAAGGCGCTTCAAGATCCCGAAATCTATCATGATCCGCGGGGGCAAATGGCGTATCTATCATGAGCCAAAAACGTCTAAGTACCGCAAGCTAGTGAGCAAGGGGAAAACGCTCTCGCAGGACGGTCTGCTAGGTATCTGCTACCTAGAGCGGAGAAAGAAGATCCGCGAGATCCACCTAGCCAAAGATTTAAAGGGCCGCAGGCTAGAATCCGTGCTAATACATGAATTACTCCACGCAGCCTGGCCCAGTCAAGCGATCATGAGCCTGGACATGGAAGAACGCGCCGTGACGGAGTTAGCTACCCCGATGTCCGAGGTTGTGGCTCGGTTGATCAAGTTCAATAAACGTAAGCGCCGAAAGAAGAAGTAGTGCGCGAGGACGTAAAATATTTCTGCACGGTGTGCGGTAAGCCCGCGGACAACGCAGGACACTGGTCCATCAACTTTGTCGGCCATCCAGCCGCGCCGCACGCGGAAGACGAACCTAGGTGCGCGGACTGCTGTGAATACTGTTCGATGCTACGTCGCCGCGGCATCAGAGTAAGGGAGACTTAATGGCGTACCACACCTTATCGGCCCAAGATCAGCGTGACTTTCTCAAAACTCGTGGTACAAAGAGGGTCCGGCCACACCAGATGTCGAAAAAGATCCTCGCATGGGCATACTGCGCGAACTGTGGCCTGATGGCTTTGAAAAACGATGTATCGAGAACAGCGGTATCTAAACAGTGCGTTACTTGGGAGGATTAGAGGATATGGAAAACTATAAGTTCTCTCATGCAGGTAGACAGGCCCTGGTGGCCGCGCACGCTGTGCGCTTATACGAGCAACTACACAAGCCGCGCTACCCCCGAGAGTTTAGGTACTGTAGTTGGTACGACTCCTTCGACGTGAATAAAGGATTACTTGAACTTAAAAAGTTGAACCTGTTCGGAAACACGAACGTGGGCTCGGGGCTAACCAATTTACAGTGCGCCTTTAATCTAGGCGGAGATCAGCGTATCTTACCCATAAGTTGGTGGGTTACACCCCCTGACTCTCGTTATTGGGAACTTCAGAGCAAAAACTTGTACCTAACAATGTATATCGGCGATAAGCCCGTACACTCGGACACGGTCTACAACTTGGTTCATGCACCATATCCGCTTACTACCGTTATACCGCCCAGGCAAAGTTTTCACGTAGAACTAAAGACCTTCCCTGGGCTAGAAAGATACGAGCCTGCCTCGGACTATTTCAAGGTGTGGTTTGACTGCTTTCAGGTAAGGGAAGTAGCCTAGTGGCGCAACGAGCAAAAATATATCCGACCTTCGTTGAAAGGCGGTACGCTCACACTAGCGCCAGCCAAGTGAAGAATTGGCTACAGTGTCCGCGGATATGGTGGGCTGATAAAGTATTAAAAATCAAGAAGCCGACCACGGAAGCGATGATGCGTGGCACCGCGATCCACACGGCCGTAGAGCACTACTTACTTACCGGCGAAGTGCTAGGAACCGTCACAATAGAGAACGGTGTGGAATCCCATGTCTTCCATGTTGCGGAGTATGTCGCCGCAGCCCGCGAGCACCTGGACCCGCTGCTAACCAATACGGTCTTCGTGGTCGAGGGCGAGATGGTGCGTCCAACCTATCCTAATGGTCCAACATGGATCGGGTACAAGGATCTTGAAGTCACACACGAAGACCTATATACAGTTTCGATCCTGGACTACAAATCCACTTCAGACAGGAAGTATGCGAAGACGCCCGCCGAATTAGCTGTAGATTTGCAGTTGAACAGCTACGCCAAGCAGACGTTCGACGACCGCCCAGACCTGCATGTTGTTCGGCTGGGGCATCTGTACCTGCTGACGAAGAACAAGAAGAAGGTCGCCTGGACGGTGTGGACCGATGTCACCCGCGCAGAGGTAGATGCAGTGTGGGCCCAGACGATAGACACCGTGCACGAGATAACCGCCACCGTTGAGGCACTGGGTCTAGAGGGCGATAAGCTCGAGGAACTAAAACCGAATACTGACAGTTGCGGAGCTTACGGGGGATGTTTTTTCAGAAATCGTTGCGGCATTGGTAGCGCGAAGGTCAATTTTAGTGTACAGTCTCTGCTCAGAAAAAAACCAACAGGAGAAATTATGCCGAGTTTAAGTGAGAAGCTAAAAGCGAAAATGAACGGCGCGAAGGAATCTATGTCGGGTGAAAACAAGATGTCCGACGCAGCATACCACGCATCGCGAGCCGCGCAGGCCCCGATCTCTATCGTGCCGCCCGACGCGCCGCCTCGCGACGAGTTCCCGCCCGAGACGATTGAGGCGAAGCCGGCCAAGGCTCCGAAGGGCAAGAAGACCAAGGAACTAAACCTGGCCGAGTTCCAGACCCCGACCGCACCTGTGGCCCTGACACCCTCTGTTGAGCCGTACACTAAACCAGCCGCGCTGACTCGCCGTCGGCTCGTGATCTTCGAGGGATGCGTCCCTATGAAGGGCAGTGAGTACAAGGACTACGTGTTGTTTGAGGATTGGATCGCACCCCTGATGCAGAGTGTCGCGGATGCTCATGGGGTCCAGGACTACCGTTTGATACAGTACACGAGCAAGGCGGCCCTAGCAACCACGATCCGAGAGAACATTGCCTCGGCCCCAGAAGTCCTGGTGATCGGCGGTTACGCCGCGGGCGCGAGCGAGGCACTAGAGGTTCTAGTCCCGCACGCTACGATGTACATTAAGGGTATCAAGTAAGCCGATGTGCCGGTTTTGTAAAATAGTCCCAGGTCGAGCAGAGTTGCTCAGTCAGCAGGACTTGTCCCAGCAGATAAAAAATCTGAACGAGATAGTTGCAGATCTAGAGCAGCGCGTTTTTGATTTGGAGGCTCCAGCAGACCCGCCCGCCGAGGCTACGTGGGACTGGCCCGAGGACCCAAACGAGTGGGAGCCCTTCGCACCACCTAAGGAAGTTTGTCGTTGCTGTAATGGCCGCGGCACGGTAGGCGGTGGCTCACTAGGTGAGCGAGACTGTCAGTGTGTAGACGATAATAGCGTGGTATACTAATGTCGGTGCTAGACCTATTTACCAAGCTCGACGAAAAGTGGGAAGTCCCCACGGGGTGTACCTGTCTATATATCGGGGGGCCCACAGGCGTCCTGCGCGCTAACTCTCCAGAGTGCTCATTGCATATGGACGAGACAGTGTGCGGGTCCTTGACACCTGATGAGATCGTCGCCTTGATTTACTGTGAAGCTAAAGAACGAAGATCGATAGTTAACTAGTAGCCCGAAAGGGGTAAAATTGAGATTAGCGGATAAATTAATGGCGAAGGGGTACCCCGTCCCTCACCCGAATTCTAGCGTCGCGAGGGCTATGCGAGTACACGGAGTCTCCGAGTCGCCAGAACTAACGCGCATTTTAGGTATCAAGCGCCGGAAGCTTGTTATAGAGCCAACCCGTGTCGTCCGCGACGGGGTAGCCCTGCCAGACCTAACGCCACTGTTCCGCCGCGCGGGGGGCACGCTAGATATTTGGCCGCTACAGAACGCATCGCTGCACGAGATCTACGAGGCGAACGGTGGCCTGTTGCTGCTAGGCGTCGGCGAAGGCAAGTCGCTAATTTCACTGATGGCCGCGGAAGTGTTAGACAGCAAGCGGTGCGTGTTGCTGGTGAAGCCACAACTACGTAACAAGTTGCTGACGCAGGACTTGCCGTTCTACAGCGCGCACTTTAACCTGCCATTAGATCGAATCCATGTTGTAAGCTACAACGAGTTGTCGAGCGCGGAGAAGGCCGGGATCCTTAACAAGATCCAGCCCGACCTTCTGATCGCCGACGAGTGTCATTGTCTTTCTCTACGTAACTCGACACGCACGCGCCGCTTTATGCGGTATTTCAAGGAACGGCCCGGCACGCGCTTTATTGGCCTCTCGGGTACCATTAGCAAGCGCTCGATTCTGAACTACGCGCATCTACTAGAGTTGGCCCTAGGCAAAAATAGCCCATTGCCGTTGAACTTTCGTGTGCTCGAAGAGTGGGCCAAGGCTCTGGACACGGAAGAATGTACACCTGGAGCTTTAATGAAATTGTGTGCGCCTGAAGAAAATGTTCGCTCCGGGTATCGTCGGCGGTTGGTCGAGACGCCCGGCGTAGTTGCCTCGGTGGAAAGTTCCATCGGAACGTCGCTGATTATCCAGTCGCGACCATTGCCGCTGCCAAGCAACGTCAAGGCAGAACTGGCCCGACTGTACGACGAGTGGACTATCGGCGAGGAAGTACTCACCGATGCTATGGCGCTTTCCCGCGTAGCCCGACAGATCGTGACCGGCTTTTACTACATTTGGAAGTGGGAAGACGGGAAACGGGACGGAGAATGGATCGATGCTCGCCGCGGGTGGCACCGCTCAGTGCGCGAGTACCTGCTGCACACGAGCCGCGAGGGCATGGATTCACCCCTGCTGCTGGCCCGAGCCGCCATCGCCGGCAAGTGGCCCTGCCCCGACTGGGGCCCGTGGGACGCTGTGCGCGACCGCCCCGAGCCGGAGACGTTGCCCGTCTGGATAAACGATTTCATGGTGGCCGACGCGATCAAGTGGGGCAAAGAACACCTTAAGACCAACGGCATAGTCTTCTATGAGCACCACGCCATCGGGGCCATGATCGCCGAGTTCGGGGGCTTTCCCCTCTATGGGGCCGGCACGGACGCCTCGACCAGCGATCCTTCGAGAGAACCCGTGATCGTCTGTAGCATGAAGTCGCAAGCCGAGGGTAAGAACCTGCAAGCGTGGAGCAATATTTTGATAACCTCCCCCCCGGCAAACGGGCTGGCTTGGGAACAATGTGTGGGCCGGATTCATCGCCCTGGGCAGATGGCCGACGAGTGCGTCGTAGACGTGTACCTACACTGCGACGAGTTCAAGCGCGCGTTCGAGCAGGCCCTAAGCGACGCCGCCTTTATTCAAGAAACGCAGGGACAGAAGCAACGATTACTTTTCGCTACCAAGCTAATTGAGGTTGATAGCAGCACTTAGTGTGCTAGATTAACTATCAAATGAAGTCCTTAGAAGAGCGGTTTTGGGAAAAAGTTGAAAAGACCGACGGGTGCTGGCTGTGGACCGCCTACAAGAACGCAGACGGATACGGAAAATTTAGAATCTCGGGAAAATCTCACTCGGCCCATAGATTTTCTTGGATTTTACACAACGGCCCGATCCCTGAATTACCAGACACAGACTACCGCGGAACCTGTGTGTTACATCGTTGTGACACCCCGCCGTGTGTCAACCCAGATCACCTTTTCTTGGGGAGTCAGTTGGATAATATGGTAGACCGAGGCTCTAAAGATAGACAAGCGCACCAGCCCGGGGAGACGAACCCCAGAGCTATTCTAACGGAGCTAGAAGTATCCTCTATACGCACACTGTATGGACACGGTGGATATACGCAAAAGGAACTGGGAATTAAATTTGGGTGCGGCCGATCAACAGTGTCCCATATTGTAAATAACAAAACTTGGAAAAATCTAAAGGAGAAATAAATGGAAATGGATGCGCTAACGTACGACTAACTATTAGAACGAGTCGGCGAGTTCGGATGGGAAGTGGTAGAAGTCGTCGGGCCTTGTTACGAGTCGGGAGAGCGACATCACCCGCAGTGTAAGGCTATTCGTCTTATTGGGCCAGACGACGAGATCGGGCCGGTGTGCTGCTCTCGCACGTTCGCGAGCTACCCGGTACAGGATGATTGTGAAGAGTGCGTCGAGTGTAAAGCGGAACTTAACTAAGGAAAAGGAGAAAAACAAATGGGATTATTTTCAGGTATGAGTGATGCGAAGTATTCCGAAGGTGGAATTTATCTATTGGACGGCAACTACGTTCTAGAAGTAATGGAACTTAAGTCTGGCACGTCAAGGCAGCGGCTTGATTTCTTTGTCGCAGAGTGTAGGATTCTACAGAGCACCAATCCTGAGCGCAAGGCGGGCACCATCTGTTCCTGGTTTGTTGGGATTAAGCCAGACACGCCCGCCTTGGCGGATATCCGCCGCTTCCTAGCCGTCGCCGGGGACTCGGACGACAGCGACGTTGATGACACGGCCGCAGAGATGGCCGTCAGTTCGGAGCAGCCGTTTAAGGGAGTTGTGCTGCGGGCTGCCGCAACCACGATCACAACCGCTAAGCTAAAGCGTCCATTCACTAAGGTCGTGTGGGCCCAGTTCGAGGGGACCGAAGGCGACGTTATGGCGATGCGTAAGGCCGCGGGCCTCTAATAGATAGCGGTTAGGCTTACACCCCCCAAACGGGAGATGCCTACGCAAGGGATGGAATGATCAACCATCCGCCGCACTAATGTTGGGTAGCCTAACTGGAAAGGCACCTGTCTGTTAAACAGGGGTATGCTGGTTCGACTCCAGCCCCAACAGCTGATTAAGGAGCACCCATTGCTTAGACTTAGCGCCGATACTGAGACATACCTGTTTAAACCAGGCCTATTGGCCCCGCGGATGGTCTGCCTCTCATGGGCCGACGAAACCGGACGCAGCGGCGTAATCGACAGGGGCACTGGGCTACGGTTCGCTCGCGCCGTTTTAGAAGATCCTGACGTAATGATCATAGGCCAGAATTTTTCTTACGACCTGGGTGTACTAGCCGCCGAAGACATTACACTGCTGCCGTTAATCTTCGCGGCCATAGAGGCAGGCCGCATTAGAAGTATCGACATCCGACAACGTCTAATCGATATTGCGCAAGGCACATTTAAGTTCTATGTAGACAACAACGGCAAGACCATTAAGACCCATTTCAGTTTACAGCAAATGGTTTTGAGGTATTTCGACGTTCATTTAGAAAAGAAAGATACGTGGCGCTTGCGCTACGCAGAGCTTGACGGCGTCCCCATTCATAAATGGCCGGCAGCGGCAGTCTCGTACCCGTTGGCCGACGCCGAGTGGACACTGAAAGTTTTCGACGCACAAGAGGTTCTGTGCGATGGGCCCATCCCTACTGAAAATGATCAGATGAAGGCCGCGTTCGCGCTACAGTTAATGTCCATCTGGGGGGTACGCTCCAACCCACTGCGCGTCGCGGCAGTTCGTGAGCGACTAATCGCCGAGCGCACTGATCTAGCTAACAAGCTAAAGGAGTCTGGCATCATCAAGCCAGACGGGGTCAAGAACACCATCCTGCTACGACAGTTGGTTCAGGAAGCCTTCACGAAGATGGGACTCCCAGTGCCCATGACGGACTCGGGGCTAAACATCTCTACCGATAAGGACACACTGGCGCTAGCCGACGATCCATTGCTCAAGCTGG
>ERZ1292629.2686-Hain-H43-01um-R1-2686-length-14574-cov-4_pt1 | contig 14574 bp, 12 predicted proteins | sample MGYA00564399_ERZ1292629 | MGnify/ENA primary metagenome ERZ1292629 (study PRJEB36523, sample SAMEA6512636) | groundwater metagenome | collected 2019-01-08 | study: AquaDiva: Metagenomics assemblies of 32 groundwater samples
CTCTTGAAGTTTTATCTCCTTGGCCTGTTGTGGTGAAAGCGTCCCATTTTTAGCAAGAATATCAACAATGGTAGTTGTCTTTCCAGAACCATTACCGGAAGATACTACAGGTGATGCCTGTTGGGCAGGATTCATAGCTTGATTATGAACTACAATTTGATAGAATGTCAAATAGTATGCATGCGTATCTCGTCACAGGTTTTTCGGGAAAACGTCAAGAACAAACCTCACATCTTTTAGACACACACGCAATTGCGCCCTTTAACCGTCTCATCTTCACTCCCGCTCCTTCGCATAAAATAGACACCGTACGAGAAATTATTCACTCATTAACAATCAGAACAGGTAAGAAGGGACAGATGCGTGCAGTAGTCATTGAGGATGCCCACCTGATGACTCCTGAAGCACAAAATGCGTTTTTAAAGACACTTGAGGAACCGCCCGGAGATACCATTATTATATTAACCGCGCCGCGGGAGGACTTGCTCTTGCCTACAATTGTTTCACGCTGTGTACTTATCACTACTCCAGTTGGAGCACCGGATGTAGATTATAAAAAACAAGAACAGCTTTTCAGGGAGTTAAAAAAGGCAGGAATAGGCGAGAAGATAAAATTTTTAGAAAGAGTAGGTAAGCACAGAGAGGACGCTCTTGAATTCATAGAGGGCCAGCTTGCGCTTATCCACACAAAATTACATGACTCCACCTCGAGTGTGGCACCACATGTCATTCGCGCGCTCCTCTTTGCCCACCAGGATCTCACGCACAACATTAATCCCAAAATGGTGCTCTTCGAACTCCTAAGGCAGTATACCGACGAAGAGAACCATCGCAGTTAAATCTCTGTAAATGGACCATATTATCCTATAGTAGGAATTGGGTGTATAATATTCTAGCCATGAAAGAAATCACCAGACGTGAGTTCCTCTCTGCCACAGCCGGCGCGCTCCTTTCGTTGCCTCGCGCGGAACTGTTCGTAGGCAAAGAGGGGGAACCAAAAACCACTGAATGTCCCATATTTTACTTCCACGAAATATGGAGCTCTCTGAACTTTAACCGTTTTGTAATGGCACTACTCGAGGAGGGATTCCATCCCATCCGACTCTCGTCACTGGTAACCTTCCTTGATACGGGGGAGAAGCGCTGGCCGGAGAATAAAAATCCCTTCATTATTACCTTCGACGATGGACTCCTGACTCAAAAACTTAACGCACTTCCGTTCCTTCGGGAACGGAAAATTCCCGCGGTATTCGCAGTAATGCCCCAATGGCGGGGGGATGGGGTGCATCGGTATATGACCAATAATGACTTCAAAGAACTCACGGAACTTGGTATGGAAGTTATTTGCCATACGTTCAACCACCCAAACTTGCCCCGATTGCGACTCGTCAACCCAGGAGCATGGGAATCGGAAATTATCGAGTCAAAGCGGGCATTGGAAGATATCATTGGCCGACCGGTTGAGTTTTTTTGTTATCCGTACGGGGCGTATGACCGAGCAACCATTGAGGTTGTGCCACAATACTATAAAGCTGCATTGTCAACACGGGCGGGAACCACGCAACGAAGTAATGAGCTCTCTATTCTTCCTCGAGCGCGAAAAAGCTAATGATATTCTCCCTCTTTTGAGATGCGCCCCTTGCGCGTTGAAATCCGTTCAGGTATAATTAAGCCATGCCCAAAGCACCACGCGAAGGTTATACGGCCGCTGACATTCAAGTCCTCGAAGGTTTGGAGCCTGTTAGAAAGCGTCCCGGAATGTTCATTGGTTCAACCGACGCTCGAGGCTTCCATGAACTTATCCGCGAAATCATTGACAACTCGGTTGACGAGGCGCTCGCGGGCCGTGCGACAGAGATTTGGGTTACTATAAAGGAAGACGGCTGCTCCCAAGTACGGGACAATGGTGCGGGAATCCCGGTCGCTCCTCACCCCAAATACAAAATCTCCGCCCTTGAGCTTGCGATGACACGCTTGCATGCGGGAGGAAAATTTGATGGAAAAGTATACAAAGTATCGGGGGGACTCCACGGTGTCGGCGCCTCGGTTGTCAATGCGCTCTCTTCTTGGATGAAGGTTGATGTGAAACAGGACGGTTATACCTTCTCGCAAGAATACGAGCGTGGCGCCCCCAAAACTCCGGTCACACGGGGAGAGAAAACAAACGAAACGGGCACTACCACTACCTTTCTTCCTGATAAAGAAGTATTTGACACTATCACATGGAACATGAAACTCATCGAAGACCAGCTCCGCTACCGTGCGTATCTCGTAGCTGGTTTAACCTTCCATCTTGCGGACGAGCGAACGGGGTACCAAAAAACGTTTTACTTTGAGGGCGGCATTCGTTCACTTGTCACCCACATCAACCACGAAAAAAAACCGGTTTCTGATGTTATTTACTTTAAGGGTAGCCAAGAAGGAATAGAAGCAGAGGTTGCTCTCCAGTACACTGATGCGATTGCGGAAACAATCGAGTCGTTCGCCAATGTCATCAAAACAGTAGACGGCGGAGCGCATGTGACAGGACTGCGCATGGCGCTCACTCGCGTTATCAACGACTATGCGCGAAAAACCGGAGCTCTTAAGGAAAATGAAGAGCCATTAACCGGTGAAGATGTGCGTGAGGGATTGACAGCGTGTATTTTGGTCAAAATTCCAACAGACCTACTTCAATTTGAAAGCCAAACAAAAACAAAACTTAATAACCCTGAAGCGCAAACGTTCGTTGCGCAGGTAACCAAAGACAATTTAGACACCTATCTTGAGGAAAATCCAGCAGACGGAAGGCGTATCCTCGAAAAAGTCCTTCTTGCTGCGAAAGCACGACTTGCTGCACGAGCTGCCAAGGACGCAGTACTTCGAAAAGGTGCACTGGAGGGGACAACGCTTCCTGGTAAGCTTGCCGATTGTCAAGAGCGCGATCCTGCTAAATCCGAAATTTACCTTGTTGAGGGAATCTCAGCTGGTGGGAGTGCTAAAGGAGGACGCGACCGCCGCTTCCAAGCTATCTTACCGATCGGAGGAAAAATTTTAAATACAGAACGTGCGCATTTGGACAAAATCGTTCAATTTGAAGAATTGAAAGATTTGATTGTCGCACTCGGGATGGGAATAGGTGAGACCAAAAACCTAAACAAGCTGCGCTATCACCGTATCATCATTATGACCGATGCTGACGTTGACGGCGAGCACATTGAGACGTTGCTTTTAACCTTCTTTTACCGTCATCTTCCGGAAATCATTACCGAGGGACATCTTTACATTGCACTTCCACCACTTTACAAAGTTCAAGTAGGAAGAACAGTTTCATATGCATATACCGATGAAGAAAGAGATCAAATCTTAAGAACGATTAAAACAACAGATGGTAAGAGAAAAGCAGTAATTGAAGAAACGAATGGGGAATTAGATGGCCAGCAAGAAGAAAGTGGGCTAACAGATGGAAAAGGAACAGCTGTAGTCGGTAGACGGTCAGCTGTAGGCGTCCAAAGATATAAGGGGTTGGGAGAAATGAACCCAAGCCAACTTTGGGAAACAACAATGAACCCAGAAAATCGGACACTCAAGCTTATAAATATTGAAAATGCCGCAGAAGCCGACCGAATCTTTACGATGTTAATGGGCGAAGAAGTACCCCCTCGTAAACGCTTCATCCAAACACATGCGAAAATGGCTAACCTTGATATTTAATGTTTTCCCCTGGAATTAACATTTAGTACTTGACACACGCTTCCCGCTAACCAAAGATAAGAATAGATATGAGACTTGAGCGATGGGTAGAAGAGTTGGCACAGGGAGTGAGAGCAGAAAGTAAAGTCTTAGCGACTGCAGCGCTTCCAAGAACTTTCGACGAACTCTACACAATTCTTAGAGAAGAGGGGATACCTGAAGTAAACACTCTTGAAGTTGTGTGGAGGCTTGTAGAAAACGAAGCTTTAGGACTCAGACCTAACGGTAAATTCCAAGCAATAGGAAACTATCCACATCAACTCTGGTTGATGAACGGGTGAAGCATGCTGCTTTACTTTGTGAAAAGTAGATGATATAGTTTTTTCTATCCCGAAGCATAGCGAAGGGACAAGCTTTGCTTACTTATACCATGGTACAGCTTCTTTCGCAGTACACATTCCACATTGTCATCGCTGCAGCAATTGCTGCGATTCTTTATGCACTCTACCTTGTTACCCAGATTGTGAAACAACCTCGCGGAACTGACGCAATGATTGCAATTGCCGATGCAATCCACGAGGGGGCTGTTGCATATCTGCGGCGTCAATACAGCGTTGTTGCAGGAATTGCTGTCGTCTTATTCGCAATAATCACCTGGCTTCTTGGAATGCACGTCGCCGCGGGATTTCTTGTCGGCGCGGTTACCTCAGCAATTGCAGGGATCGTAGGAATGTATGTATCAGTCAATGCAAACGTCAGAGTTGCAGAATCTGCAAATAAAGGGCTTTCTGCGGCATTTAAGCTTTCATTTCAAGGAGGAGCCGTCACAGGACTTCTTGTTGCAGGACTGGCGCTTCTTGCAACAGTAACGACGTTTCTTGTCGCTCGACAAAACCTTTCACTTCCCCAAACACTCACAACCCTTATTGGGCTTGGATTTGGGGGCTCGCTCATTTCGGTTTTCGCCCGACTGGGTGGTGGAATCTTTACAAAAGCAGCTGACGTCGGAACGGATATGGTCGGGAAAATCGAGCAGGGGATTCCTGAGGACGATCCCAGAAACCCGGGAGTCATTGCCGACCAAGTGGGTGATAATGTCGGAGATTGCGCAGGAATGGCAGCAGATTTATTTGAAACGTATATCGTCACGACCGTTGCCGCAATGCTTCTTGGGACCTTAACCGGAAAAGGAGAAGTTGCATTTATATTCCCACTTTTGCTTGGTGCAGTAGCACTTGTCGCAACAATAATTGGCACTCTTTTTGTCAAACTGCCACGCTCTGGGAGTATCATGGGAGCACTCTATCGGGGGCTCGCAGCAACGGTTGTTATGAGCGCAGTACTTCTGTATCCCATAACTCAATTATATCTTGGGATGAGTCAATTTTTTGCTATCGTTATTGGATTTGGTGTTGCGCTTGCGATGGTTGGCTTAACTGAGTTTTTCACCTCTAAAAAATTTTCAAGTATTAAGAATCTTGCAATAGCTTCTCAAACGGGACACGCAACCAATATTATCGCAGGACTCGCACTCTCTCTTCGCTCAACCTTCCCAGCAATTCTTGTTATTGGGGTAGGAATACTGCTTGCTTACCAGGTTGGAGGACTCTACGCTGTAGCAATTGCTGCAACCGCAATGTTGTCACTCACAGGGATAGTCGTTGCAATTGATGCGTTTGGGCCTATAACCGACAACGCGGGAGGAATTGCCGAAATGGCGAATCTCCCTGAAAAGACAAGGAAAGTCACTGATGCACTAGATGCAGTCGGAAATACTACTAAAGCAGTAACCAAAGCCTATGCTATCGCCTCAGCGGGCCTTGCAGCATTGGTGCTTTTTGCGTCTTATACCCAAGAACTAGGGGAGAGCAGCCCGATTTCATTTTCTCTTGCTGATCCATCGGTTTTGGTCGGGCTCTTTATTGGCGGTGCGCTTCCATACCTTTTTGCAAGTATGGCCTTGGAGTCTGTAGGACGAGCTGCCGTTACTGTTGCAAATGAGATCAGACGGCAATTTAAAGAGATTAAAGGAATAATGAAGGGGACTGAGCGCCCTGATTATAAACGCTGCGTTGACCTTGTAACCCAAGCTGCACTCAAAGAAATGATTGTTCCAGCCCTCCTCCCAGTCCTTGTTCCTATCATTGTTGCCTTTACACTTGGTGCGCAAGCGCTCGGAGGGCTTCTCATAGGAACAATCGTCACAGGGCTTTTTGTTGCTTTGTCGATGACAACAGGAGGCGCTGCCTGGGATAATGCGAAAAAGTACATTGAGGAAGGGCATTTTGGTGGTAAGGGAAGTTTCGCTCACCAAGCAGCCGTTACCGGTGACACCGTCGGCGACCCCTATAAAGACACCGCCGGCCCAGCTATAAACCCAATGATAAAGGTTGCTAATATTGTAGCTTTGCTTATTGCCCCGTTATTGGCATAACCTTAAAGAGGACCATATTAAACCTTGTATTTTTGCTTCAAAATCCTGTATAATTATACAGTTTCAGCCTCATGGACATAGGTAAAATTCAACCAGTTGAGATAACAGAAGAGCTTCAAAAGTCGTACCTTGACTACGCAATGTCGGTCATTGTATCTCGCGCTTTGCCTGATGTCCGAGACGGCTTAAAACCGGTTCATCGACGAATCCTTTATGCAATGTATCGAGTAGGTTTGAGGCCAGGCGGTGGGTTCTCAAAAAGTGCAAAGGTAGTAGGAGAGGTTCTTGGAAAATACCATCCCCACGGCGATATGCCAGTCTACGATGCCTTGGTTCGCCTTGCGCAAGATTTCTCAATGCGTTATCCCTTGGTTGACGGCCAAGGAAACTTCGGTTCGGTCGACGGTGATCCACCCGCTGCCATGCGATATACCGAAGTACGACTTTCCCATATTTCCCTTGAAATTCTTTCAGATTTGGATAGCGACACTGTCGAGTGGCTTGATAACTTTGACGCCACGCTCAAGGAGCCTGTATATCTCCCTGCGAAACTTCCAAACCTTCTTTTAATGGGGGCGGACGGCATTGCGGTCGGAATGGCAACTAAAATTCCGCCTCATAATCTTCGAGAGGTCGTAAAAGCCGCTCTTGCCACGATTGCACGAGGGACACTTACTCCGGTAGAGAACGGCGAGGAACCGCTCGCGACCTTCACCTTAAAAAAAATTGAACTCGAGGTGAAAGAAAACCAAGAAAGCGATATTCCCATTCCAAAGCTCCAGTTTGCCTCAGAGATTACCACAGAAGAGCTTGTTACCCACATTCCTGGTCCTGATTTCCCCACGGGAGGCGCAATCTACGACGCGCACTCCCTTATCGAATTGTACGGGAGCGGCCGAGGCAAGATTATTGTGCGGGGAATAGCAAAAATTGAAGAAGGGCAAGGGGGCAAGTCGCGAATTGTCGTGACAGAAATCCCTTATCAAGTGAATAAAGCACAGCTTGTGGCACGTATTGCACAACTAGCACGCGATAAGAAAATCCAAGGAATCTCGGACATTAGGGATGAATCGGACAGGGTAGGGATGTCAGTTGTCATAGAACTCCGCCGTGACGCAAAACCCAAGGCGGTGCTCAATAATCTCTATAAACACACCACACTTCAAACCAGCTTTCCTGCAAATTTTGTCGCGCTGGTAGACGGAGTACCTCATACCTTGGGTCTTAAACGTATTCTTACTGAATACATTGACCACAGACAGAGAATTATTGTACGACGTACGGTATTTGAACTGCGAGAAGCACGGCGTCGAGCACATATTTTGGAGGGCTTAAAAATCGCGCTTGATAACTTGGATGCCGTCATTGACACTATAAAGAAAGCGGCGAATGCAGACGAAGCAAAACAGAAATTAATGAGCCGCTTTGCACTCACAGAAGTTCAAGCAACGGCAATTTTGGATATGCAACTGCGGCGCTTGGCTCGTCTTGAACGAGAGAAAATTGAGCAGGAATGGAGGGAGCTGCAGGAACTTATTAAAAAGCTAGAAGGAATTTTAACGACCCCCCAAAAAACACTCGATGTCCTTACGAACGAGCTAGAAGAGCTTGCAAAAGTATACGGTGATATTCGGCGCACGAAAATCTATCAAACGAAACTGGGAGAATTCTCGCAAGAAGATCTGGTGGCAAAAGAGGAAACATTAATCACACTGACTGCCGGCGGGTATATAAAGCGAGTTCCATTTTCTACCTATCGCCAACAAGCACGAGGCGGAAAAGGAGTAATGGGGACCGCAGTAAAACGTGAGGATGAAATCGTGTATTTCACCTCTGCCTCAACGCATGACCTCCTTCTCGTATTTACCGATAAGGGACGAGTTTACGCAACGCCCGTGTGGGAAATTCCTGAAGGCAGCCGACTCTCCAGAGGCCAAGCGATTATTAATTTAGTGAACCTTGAAGCTGAAGAAGCAATTCAAACAATTCTTCCTTTGGCCAAAATGGGAGATACAAAGTTCCTTTTTATGGCAACCAAAGGGGGCGAGGTAAAAAAGACCGGAATTCTTAAGTTCGCAAACATTCGGGGACGAGGAATCGTGGCAATCAAACTAGACAAGAATGACCGATTAGCATGGGTTAAGCCAACAACAGGAGAAGATGAAATTTTATTGGTTACACAAAAAGGGAAAGCAATCCGCTTTAAGGAGGCATACATCAGACCAACAGGACGTGCCACAATGGGAGTACGGGGTGTCAGACTTGGAAAAGATGATTCTGTTATCGGGATGGAGGTAATTTACAAAAGAAAAGATGTTGATGGTCGGAAAAAACCATTCACTGATATTCTCGTGGTCACCGAACGGGGATTAGGAAAACGAACTCCTGTTAAGCTATTCCCGCTTCAAGGAAGGGGAGGAGCGGGAGTAAAAATTGCAAACATTAATAATAAAACTGGCAACATAATAACAGCGCTCTTTGCGGTTGAAGATATAAAACAAATCATTATTACCTCAAAAGCAGGTCAAGTCATTAAATTACCCATAAGAAATGTCCCTCAATTAGGACGTGCAACCCAAGGGGTAATCCTTATGCGGTTTGCAAAAGCAGAAGATGGAGTCGCCGCAGTCGCAACAGTTGATGAAGGTGAAGAATAAAGCTATACTGAAATTAAAACATGCTTCAATATGCCAAACCATTGCTGACCGCAATAGTCGTCTTTATTCTTGTAGTGCTTTACAGTCGCTTCGGCCCCGGTCTTCCCGTTAATGTGGTCTCCACGCAAAAAACCGATCTTTTCAGCGTAAGTGGAGAAGGGAAGGTAACTGCAATACCTGATACGGCAAAAGTTATGGTTGGTGCGACCATTGAGCGGCCGAATTTGAAGGCAGCACAAGAAGAGGCAAATAATGCCATAAATCGTATAACTGCCGAGCTGGTTAAAATTGGTATTCCCAAGGAAGATATTAAAACCGTAAACTACAGTATTAACCCAACCTATGACTATACTAGTAGCCCACCTCGTTCAACCGGCTTTACTATCACCATTAACCAAGAGATCGTAATCAAAAAGCTTGAATTGACAAGCCAAGTAATCGATACGGCAACATCATTAGGGGGAAATTTAGTCGGCGGACTTGAGTTTACCGTCAATCCTCAAAAGAAAAAGGAACTTGAGACAGAAGCGCGGAAACTTGCAATTGAAGACGCAAAAGAAAAGGCAGGACAGATGGCCGATGCTGCTGGTATTTCACTGGGAAAAGTAATTAATATTCAAGAAACCCCGTCAGAATTTCCTAGACCAGTGCCACTTCGCGCAGTTTCAGAAGGCGGCGAAGGAGGGGAGACACAAGTCCAACCCGGGACTTCTGAAATCGTTTCAAACATTACTCTCACCTTCGAAACACGGTAATCCGTCTACTTATTCCCCCTATGAAATGCCTCATGCACATCTCGTAGATGTTTATTCGTTACGTGAGTGTAGATTTGGGTTGTTGAGATGTTTTTGTGGCCGAGCATTTCCTGGACTGAGCGAAGATCCGCACCAGCCATCAACAAATCGGTGGCAAACGAATGACGCAAGACATGTGGCGTTGCCTCAACGGGCAATTTTATCTTACGAACATATTTCTTAATCATGCGCTGAATTGAGCGAGGAGTTAAGCGCATACTCTCGTCACTTCCTGTTAGTTCTTTTTTACCTGCATACCGAATGAATAACGGCTTATACGGATCATCTCGCGTGGTTAGGTAATCAGCAAGATATTGTCCGGCACGCCGAGACACGAATACAACGCGCGGCCGTCTTCCTTTCCCAATAATCCCAAACTCTCGGGAATCAAGATCAAGTTTGTCGCGATCAATCGACACCAACTCAGACACACGAAGACCCGTTGAGAACAACAGCTCAAGGATGGCCTTATCCCGTTTCCCTTGCGGTGTAGACAATGTGGGCGCGCTAAGGAGTCGCTCAACCTGCTCACCATTCAAAAAGTTGGGTGTATGTGCATCTGCTTTAGGTAAATCAAGTTTCTCAGGAGCGAGTGCCTCGTGGTCGTTCTTCCGAAGCCACTTCAAAAACGCTCGAAGAGCAATAATATGGTAACTTTGGGTCTTGCGGGAAAGTGGTGCGTTATGAGAAACAAACCGAGATAAATAGACGCGATATTGTCGAACATTCTCATTGTTAATGTCAGAGATGGCTGGCGATGATGTTTGTTTTGCAAGCCATTCCAAAAATCTTCGAAGATAATGGCTATAGTTGCGGATGGTCAATGGTGAAACATTCCGTTCGATCTCTAAATACTCAAAGAATTGGTTAATGAGATTTTTGAGTTCCATTAGACAGTTATACATTTAGTTTACGCTTCGACAAACTCAGTGTCAACATTGTGCGACACATTATTTTCAATTTTCCCCATAATTTGCTTTTAAAACCGTAATTTTATATAATGTCGCTCATGGAAAGCAATCTTAGACGGGATCTAAAATTCGAAAACATACACACATTAGTTACAAATTACTACGAGGGCGTCGAGCAAACCACTCTTGTGAGGTCTTGCGAACGTGCTTGTTTGACCTACCGTGATACTCTCTATCTTCAAAATCTTATAAACACCCTCTTAGAAGATGGCGGAAGCGTTGGAATAGTTGAATGGCCTAGAGAGAACAAACCAATGCAGGCAACCGTTATACAAAGAAATTCAATGCAGAGAGCAATAAATTATAAAAATAAATTTCTCCCTTCTGAGGCCTCTTTTATTCCTGAAGAAGATACATACGAGATACATATTGGAATATCACCAAAAGATTTCATTCTAGTATTTAAGTCTGGGAGTTCTGAAATAACTTTCGTATTTGATAACAATCCAAAAAGTAAACAAAGAAGGGGTGCTCTTCTTTATAAAGAGCCGGGCGGTAAGTGGCAACCCTTGCTCGGAGTCAACCTTGTAAGAAATCAAATGAATTGGGTACTTTTCGAGGAAGGGACACCTGAGCTATCATTCACCTAAATTGATAAATTGTCAGAGATAAGACCTATTTTAAGCAAAGTGAAAAACAGGACACATATGGCCTATAGTAGGGGAGTGAGATTCGGGTAAGGTTCGGAAAGCATATAAAGCCATTGGGCGTCTCCAGAGAGAAATAATAAGAAAAATAAGATAAAAAAATAATTGTTAAAAACTTCTTTTAGGAGAAAACAATAGCGAACTTACTTCCTTCTCCACGCGCTCATTCTGCGTCGTAAAAGTATTATTGTGCGACATATTATAGCCCTTACTCCCTAGGTTAAATGACTCTTTCTTTTTCTTATTAAGAGAGTAGGGTTGAAAGTAAACACTACAAGAACCCCCGAGCAACTATACTTTTCTTCCTGCATTTCTTCTTGTATTCGTTTGTACTCCATATATGACTCTCCTCCCAAACTACTCTCTGAGTTATCCACACATTAAACAGGGGCGAGCGTAAAAGACGCATCAAACTATATCATTTGAAGCTAAAGAACAACTTCGGGTTTTCTTCCCGCAAGCTCATTAGCAGCTTCTTTGTCAATCTGCGTGAAAAGTTATCCTATAATGTGTGAAAACCCTATAGTAAACTATGGGGTAAATCCTGAGCAGAGCCGAAGGACTCCCCTTCCCCTGCTCGTCTCTGGTAAAATTTAGAATTTATAATTTAGAAATTTTTAACTATCCTCCCCATTTCGAGCTCAAATAAACGGCAAGAAGTACGACGAGCCCTACCAAAAGATACTCCTTCACTGTTCGAGCAAACAATCGGCCAACAAGCTCAGCTTGGAGAAGCCCAAGGAGTACATACAACACTGTCGTCAGAAAGAGTGACGCAACAACCACCGTCACCGGCCAGAGAGATATCATAAACCCAATCTCCCCCAAAACGGCGCTCACTACCACAGACCACAGTATCAAGCGACGACTCAGTCGCTCCTCAAGCTCTATAGACCATACGCTCTGTAAAACGAGTGGAAAGGAGAGAAGCAGTGTTCCTCCCCCATTCACCCAAGGAGTAAGCCGAAATGACCATAAGGTATCAAATAAAAAGAAAGAAGCCGCGAGAGTCAATAAAAATCCAACTGCGTGGGCTGCTCGAAGAAGCGCAATCGTACGAATTGCGGCAACGTTATAAATATTTGCAGTTAAAAGCAGCGCATACATCCCCAGACCGTAGAGAAACACAACAGGAAGCCGCGCCAGCAGTGCGCTCGGGAGCAAAAAGTAGAAAAACCCTACCCCCGCAGTGAATGCAACCGGCAAAACGAGCGTGAGAAGTGTCGCATTCCGACCAACTGCCTCTCGAAGTGACCAAAGTGAAAGAATACCCGAGCCCACAATAACCGCCACAATCGCCTCATAACGGAACAGTACATCGGTTAATTGGATAATTAAGAAAGCTCCAGCTAAAATTATTGAAGTGAAAATAAATTTTCTTCTTTTAGACATGGCTCTTTAATATAGATTAAAAAACTACCCACCCTATTTACCTATTTGTCCAAGAACTTCTTGCGGGATATCAATATTCGCCCAAACATTCTGTACATCATCATGTGCCTGAATATTCTCAAGGAATGAGACTACTTTTTGAGCACCACTCTGATTATTAATTGTAATGAGATTTTTGGGGCGCAAAACGAACTCTGAACTTACCACCCCAAACCCTAGCTCATTTATCTTCTCTCGCAGCGAAGAAAGCTCGCGAGTATTTACAAAGATTTCGATTCCATCCGGTGTCTCTTCTAAGTCTTCCACTCCTGCATCAATAAGTGCTAACATCTGCTCTTCTGGCGAGCTGGTTTTTTGTACCAGGAGCTGTCCAAGCTCCTCAAATTGATACGAGACACTCCCGGGATTCCCCAGTCTCCCCCCTCCCCGCTCAAACAGATTTTTAATTTCCTGTGCAGTTCTGTTCTTATTATCTGTTACTGCCTGAACTACCACCGCAACCCCCGAAGGACCATAGCCTTCATAGGTCACCTCTTCAACCGCCGCTCCCCCAACGGCCTTGGTTATGGCTCGTTCAATATTGTCCTTGGGCATGTTAGCAGCTCGCGCTCTGTCAATGGCAAGCCGAAGCTTGAAATTGGCATCTGGGTTTACCCCCTCTCTTGCCGCAATTGTTATTGCGCGTGCAAGCTTTGAAAACAGGAGTCCCCGTTTAATATCAGTTGACTCTTTTTGCCGCTTAATTGTTGACCATTTACTATGACCAGACATGGTAGGAATAGTATAGCAAATTAAGCACCGTTCACCTACTATGATATATTTCTTACTCTTGACAAACTATAAAAACACTTTATATTCATTACAGGATGATTAATAGTCTACAGCGGACCGTCTACGGTCTACAGCAGAAAAAATAAGCGGTAGTCTATAAGCAATTAGCTATCATAATGAATCCTAATCTTGCTCAACAAGCGATACGAGCAGCGGTAGAAGGCAATTGGCAACACGCCGCTCAACTCAACCGCACCATTCTTCAAGAAAATCCTGCCGATATTGAGGCAATGCTAAGGCTTGCCAACGCCCTCACCCAACTCGGGAAAACAAAAGAAGCCGCGTCTATCTACGAAAAAGTGTTAAAACTCGACCGCTACAATACATTTGCTCAGCGAGCGCTTCTCAAATTAAAAAAAATGAAAAGAGGGAAAAAGCGGGTAACTCCTGAACTGCATGGTCTTGAAACTATGTTCCTTGAAGAACCGGGTAAAACCAAAACGGTGGGATTGGTTCATACTGCACCGCCGGCAGTACTCGCGCACTTGGATGCAGGACAACGGGTACTTCTTGTTCCTCGACGACACCGTATTTCAGTCACTACCGAAGAAGGGGTATATGTGGGCCGGCTTCCTGACGACTTATCGGTGCGGCTTCTTGGGTTTATTTCAGGCGGCAATAAATATGAGGCAGTGGCGAAGGGGGTCAATACCACGGAAGTCAAGGTCTTCATCCAGGAAACCTATCGATGCCCTAAATTTGAAAAAACTCCTTCTTTCTTCCATGAAGGAAATAACTCCGCAGGTGAGCAGTTGTAACATCGAAGCAGGTTATTATGGAGCGGGCAGGGAACGAGCAAGCCCCTCGTTGACAACCAGCTCGACCGGTGCAGAATCAGCATCCCCAGTAATAATGCACCCAAGAAGTTCCTTGAGCCGTCTTACAGTCAAGGTTTCCCGTGTCTCTTGCCGCGTCCGAAGCGTACAATGCTCTCCGCCCCCGCTTCCCGCTCGCACCCACACTATACGTGCGCCCATCCCCTCTACAACTGCGGCAATTTGCCCTCCTGCACCTGTTTTATCGGTTGTATTGACTACTCCTATCCCAACCCGCTCCTGTGCAACCAGCACATCCTGAAATTCACGAAGCGTCAATTCTTGTACTCTCTCCTTGTCAAGGATAAACCCCATGCTTCCATCGGCACGACGAACACTGCGCACGATACGTCGTTCTTGT
>ERZ1292629.2305-Hain-H43-01um-R1-2305-length-16374-cov-5_pt1 | contig 14573 bp, 22 predicted proteins | sample MGYA00564399_ERZ1292629 | MGnify/ENA primary metagenome ERZ1292629 (study PRJEB36523, sample SAMEA6512636) | groundwater metagenome | collected 2019-01-08 | study: AquaDiva: Metagenomics assemblies of 32 groundwater samples
TGTTTAGTTACCCTTCAAGGGTGACACTGTGGATAAATAATAATTAAGCTTCTCGACCGGTATCATGCCGTTTAGATATTTTCCTAAGTGTATGCGTTCGTAATTGTAAAAGTGTAAATATTCCTCCAGCGTTTTCCATGTTCTTGTCGGATTCAGATAATACTCTTGGTCAATCACTCCGTGAGCTCTCTCTACCGCTCCATCCCAGTTGGGAGAAGATTTTGGAATGAAGTAGTGAGCGATTCCTCTCTCACCTAGATACTGATGAAACTCCCCGCGGTTTTCACTGCCATTGTCGCTTTGGATTCCGTTGATTTGGAACTTAAACACTTTTTCCGTTTCCTCAAAGGCATGAATCATGGAAATTGAGTCTAGGCGGTCAGTCACTACTGCATGCTGGAATCCCGTGTAAATATCAACGAATGTGCGCTGATATTTCCGTTCATTGCCTTCCCAAATATATTTTGCATCAGCTTGCACCACATCACCAGGCGCTTTTGGGATTACGGGGTCTTTTAGCGGTTTGTACCAGGGCAACTTCTTCTGCGGCCTCCTCACCAGTCCTTTCTTCTGGTAGAACTGGTAAATTGAAGTAGTGGAAATCTCCACACCGAATTTTCTTTTTATCAACAAACTCATTTTCTTCGGTCCGTAATTCAAACGTAGCTTTTCTTCCGATATACAGATTCTGACTTCACCTTTAATTTTAGTTTCCGGATGCTCTTTCTTTGAAACATACACTCTTGAGCCACAATCAATGCTTCTCCATTTGTAATATGTTTTTCTGGAGATTGCATACAAGTCACAGACCTCATTCACTGTTTTACCCGCTTTCTCGACCAAGAAATACCACTTTTGTCTGATTTTGGACGGATATGCCGCCGCTTGATTTTTGTTTGCCATATATGTGAATTCTACACGGTTACCCTTTGTCACCCCAATTCTTCTAAACTGTCACCTCATAAGGGTAACTGTACACGTTGTTGACATTTCTTTGTGCTTTGTTAATATTGTTTTTATACGCGTTTTTGCGTTGTTTTTGTTTGTTAACCAATTTAAATTAGCTTTTTAAACAAGTCGAAATTATTATCATTATCACTAGATAGTTCTCGCTAAATTTTTTATCTAAAAACTTAGGCGGGAGAACAAATATATGGCAGAAGAATTTAAAAGAGACAAGCCGCATATGAATGTAGGCACTATCGGTCACGTTGACCACGGCAAGACTACGCTCACGGCCGCTATTACTCATATTTTGGATATGGCCAAAGCAGAAGGGTATAAAGCTCGCGTCGAATCCGTGGACAAAATAGACAATGCTCCCGAAGAGAAGGCGCGCGGTATTACTATCGCCCTTCATCACTCTGAATACGAAACGCCGAATCGCCACTATGCTCACGTTGACGCTCCCGGACACGCTGATTATATTAAAAACATGATTACAGGCGCCGCTCAAATGGACGGCGCGATTTTGGTTGTAGCCGCCACCGACGGAGCTATGCCCCAGACCCGCGAGCACGTACTCTTGGCAAAACAGGTTGGCGTGCCAAAAATGGTTGTATTTTTGAACAAAACAGATATGGTTGATGACCCGGAAATGATTGACCTTGTTGAAGAGGAACTCCGCGAGTTGCTTGAAAAGAACGGCTTTGACGGCAAAAACGCTCCTATCATCCGCGGTTCCGGGCTTAAGGGCCTTGAAGCCAAAACTCTTGACGACCCGTGGGCGCAGAAAGTTCTCGATTTGGTGAAAGCGCTTGACGAATACATTCCCGTTCCGGAACGAGAAATAGCCAAACCGTTTCTTATGCCGGTTGAAGATGTGTTTTCTATTGAAGGACGCGGAACCGTTGTTACCGGCCGAATTGAACGAGGTGTCGTAAAAGTAGGCGAGGAAGTTGAAATTGTTGGGCTTAAGCCGACGACCAAGACTACCGTTACCGGTATTGAAATGTTCAACAAGTCTCTCCAGGAAGGAATGGCTGGTGATAACGCGGGCATTCTTCTTCGCGGGACCAAAAAAGAAGATGTTACCCGAGGTCAGGTTATCGCCAAACCCGGTTCGGTTACTCCTCACAGCGAATTTACCGCCGAAGTTTACATTCTGAAAAAGGAAGAAGGCGGCCGCCACACCCCTTTCTTTACCGGCTACAAACCGCAGTTCTATGTCCGCACCACCGATGTGACGGGCGAAGTTACGCTTAATCCCGGAGTGGAAATGGTTATGCCGGGCGACACGGTCACGTTTAATGTTAAGCTTGTGGCTCCTGTTGCCTTGGAAGACCATCAGAGATTTGCCATTCGCGAAGGCGGCAAGACTGTCGGCGCGGGCGCGGTAACGAAGATAACGAAGTAGGCCACGCAACACGCAACAAATATCAATTGATATGTGATTCGTGATACATGATTCGTGATACATGACTATGCCTGTTCAATCAAAAACAAAAAAGTCTCCGGCGAAGGAAGTCGCGCCGAAGGCAGTGAAAGCGCCAAGGGCGAAGGCTGTTAGGGCGCCGAAGGTGAAAGCGGAAGAAGTTGTTTCAAAACTTCGTATTCGCGTTCGCGCTTACGAAAACAAGGTTTTGGACGCGTCGGTCAAGCAGATAATAGACACAGCTCTCCGTTACGACGCAAAAATTATCGGACCGATTCCTTTGCCTACGGAAATAAAAAAATATACCGTCAATCGGTCCGCCTTTATCTACAAAAACGCGCGGGAACAATTTGAAATGCGCATTCACAAGCGAGTGATAGATATCTTAAACCCAAGTTCCAAAGTTATCGAAGCTCTGACCAACATGAGTTTGCCATCCGGCGTGGATATAGATGTGAAAATGCTGTAGTAGCCGCAGACTTACGCGGACGGATTTAAGTGATTAAAAAATTCGAGGGTATTCGCATCATTCACTCTCATTCGTAACAATTTGTGTTTTTTGACTTATTTTTTAGTTTTGTTACCATTGTTATATATGGTAACACTTTCAATTTCACCCAAAATCATTAAGGGCAAAGATATTGTGCTCATTTCTCGCAACGAGTACGAATTCCTTTTACATGCCGTTAAAGCCAAGGGAAATATTGAAGCAAAAAAAATACCTGCTTGGCTAAAAACGAGTCTGGAGGATGTTAAAAAAGGTAGAATTTCAGGCCCATTCAATACCACAAAAGAACTCCGCGCCTCTCTTGAATCATGAGAATTACACATACCGAGCGTATCAAACGAGAGCTTGAAAATTTTTCATTAGTAGTTCGAGGGGCATTTTATAAGCAGGTTCATTTTTTGAAACAAGATATTCGCCACCTTTCTTTACGCGCCAAGAAATATGGCGGAGTAGAGAATATTTGGCAAGCGCGAGTGAATCGCAATGTCCGGTTCTACTTTCTCGTCAAAGGAGATACTTACATTTTGCTTAATATTAAAAAACACAAAGATTAATTTGCGAACCCGTCTGACTTCTTGGTCTTAAATCGCTACAGGTGTTTTAATTGGTGAATTATTGAATAAACGCGCGTGTATTCTTTTCTCATGAGTGAGTACTTTTTTGTTTTAGTTTAAAAATAAAACCCGGGTAATGCCCGGGTTGTAGAATTCAAACCGTGGAACAAGTGTTTCTTTCGATGTCGTGTAAGTACCCGTGTCCGCATCTGACACTATCGTCGTCTCTTGGCGGTAGAAATATCTCTTTGTGGAGGTATTTTTCGGCAAAGTATGGATACAAACCGCCGACTAGTTCTAAGTGCGTGACGACAATTACAGCATCGTATTTTTCCGAGAGTTCAAGCAATCTCTCCGCGCTTTTTTTGGTATTTCCCGCACGCTCGTGATCAAACTGCAGATGTTCGCACTCTTCAACAGAGATGTTCGCAGTTTTTAGGGTGGATGCCAAAAAGTTAGCACTCTCCGAAGCGCGTACAGCCGAAGAGGTGAAAACTATTGCACACAAATGTCCTACTAGCGGGTTCAATTTTTCTGCTAATTCCCGAAGGTGCAAACGGCCTAATTCTGATAAACGAAAGTTGTCGCCATAATCTCCATGACGTATTTCCGCGAATATTTTCATCCTCATGATAGATTTCCTTTTGGGTTGTTACCTGACTAGAATCTATATTACTGTCGGCCAAAAGGCAAACTTGCATTTATTTTAGGTTAGTGTAAGATGCTTTCTATTGTGATCTGTGAACCAAGCCCTTTTTGCACAGAGCTCGGGTCCGCCAGACAAACAACATTTGCGTTGTTTCTCTTGGTGGCGTAGGCCACTTTTTTAGTGAAAAATAACGAGTGAAGCGAGTATATTTTTCCTAACCCCTCCCTTGTGCCGTAAATGGGGCGGAAAAGAAATGTTTTACGTATTACGTTCTTTTTGCGAGCAAGGGAGGGGTCATTGTTTTCAAAGACTCGCTTTGCTCGTTAAGAAAACATATGAAATTTATTCTTGGAACAAAACAAAATATGGTGCAGTTTTTTGACGAGAACGGCAGAGCTTTTGCCGCTACCCTTGTTTCAGCCGGGCCGATGGTTCTGACGTATGTCAAAACTAAAGAAAAGGACGGCTATACTGCTTTGCAGTATGGTTTTGGAACAAAGAGAGAAAGTCTTATTCCCAGAGCTCAAATAGGGCATTTTAAGAAATTAGGACTATTTCGTCACGTTAAAGAAGTTATTGTTCCCGAGGAGATATTAGCGGAGGCAAAAACCGGCGATATCGTAAATGTTTCGGTATTTGAGAAGGGTGATATTATTGATGTTTCCGGTATTTCAAAAGGCAAAGGTTTCCAGGGCGTTATAAAAAGACACGGTTTCCACGGAGGGCCTAGAACTCACGGCCAGAAACACTCCGAGCGCGAGCCCGGTTCTATCGGCGGAGGGCTTCGTAATCGCGTGCCAAAGGGAATGAAAATGGGCGGTCGCATGGGTTCGGACCGCGTTACCGTCAAAAATCTAAAAGTTCTTGATGTGGATACGGAAAACAACATGCTTCTTTTGAAAGGCGCGATCCCCGGTAAGCGCGGAACTTTGATTGAAATAAGAGGGAGCGTGGGGAATAAGTAAAACTGAAAATGAAAAACGAAAAAGTAAAAGAAAACACAAATAACACAAATAATGAAAGTTTTTATTTTTTAACTTTTATTTTTTAACTTTTAATTATGGAAGCCAAAATTTACAACCAAACGGGGAAAAAAGTGGGGAGCATCGCTCTTCCCGAAGGTGTTTTCGGCGTGAAGAGAAACGATAGGCTTCTCCACCAGGTTGCGGTGTCTATGCAATCCAATATGCGCGCGGGCACCGCCCACACCAAAGGACGCGGTGATGTTTCCGGAGGCGGAAGAAAACCGTGGAGACAAAAAGGCACCGGTAGGGCGCGTCACGGTTCAATACGTTCTCCTATTTGGAAAGGCGGCGGAGTTACCCACGGCCCTACCTCGGACAAAAATTACGGCAAGAAAATAAATAAAAAGATGCGCGCCAAGGCTCTTTTTACGGTTCTTTCTCAAAAACTTAAAGAAGAAGAACTTTTTTTCGTTGACGCTATCTCTCTTTCGGAACCCAAGGCAAAATCGGCCAAGAGCGCTATTCTTGACTTGGCGAAAATTCCCGGAGCGGAGAAATTGGCTACACGCAAAAGAAACGCGCTTTTTGTTGCTGTTTCCAAAAAAGACGAGAATGCCGAGAGGGGATTTCAAAATTTCAGCAACATGGATTTGGGCGATGTCCGCAGTATGAATGTGCTTGATGTTTTGAAATACAAATATGTGATAATTTCCAATCCGGAAGAAAGTGTCAAGGCGCTTCTGGGGAGAATAAAGTAAAACTAAAAATGAAAAATGAAAAAGTAAAAGAAAATACGGGTAACACAAATAATGAAATCTTTCATTTTTTAACTTTTAACCATGACAACAAATAGCAAAACAACTAAAAAAAGTCTGTCTGGGGCGCTTAAAAACCAGAGAATAACAGAAAAAGCATCTCTTCTTTCCGGGAATAATGTTTATACTTTTGATGTCCCGAAAGATTTTAACAAAATTGAGATTAGCAAGGCCATAAAAGCCGTTTATAATGTTTCTCCGGTTCAAATTAGAACACTCGCCGTGCCAGCTAAAAACATTACTTATCGTGGCAAGCCGGGCGTAAAACAGGGCGGCAAAAAAGCTCTGGTTTATTTGAAGAAGGGAGACAAGATAGAATTCGTGTAGAAAAGTAAAAACGAAAAGTGAAAAATGAAAAACATTAGAATCAAAGTTTAAGTTTTTAGCTTTTAATTTTAAATTTATGAAAAGTTATAGACCCACAACCCCATCCCGTCGCCACATGACCACTCTTTCTTTCAAGAGGTATTTGACTCGCGGCAAGCCGGAAAAGTCTTTGACGCGAGGGTTTCGGCGCGGGTCCGGACGCAACAACGCCGGCCGCATCACCACTCGCCATAAAGGAGGCGGACACAAGAGGGCTTACCGCTTCGTTGATTTTAAGTGCGACAAATTCGACATTCCGGCTAAAATTGTTTCCGTTGAGTACGATCCAAATCGTTCCGGGTACATCGGCCTTGTTGTTTACAAGGATGGGGAAAAGAGATACGCTCTTTTGCCGAAATCCGTAAAAGTTGGGGATTCCTTTGTTGCCAGTGAAAAGGCGGACATTTCTCCGGCTAATCGTTTGCCTTTAAAAAATATTCCCATTGGCACGTTTGTTTACAATATTGAGCTCAAGCCTAAAAACGGCGCCAAAATAGCCCGCTCGGCCGGTGTTTTTGCCGAAGTGGTCGCCTTGGACAAAGGATACGTGCATCTCAAAATGCCATCAACGGAAATTCGCAGAGTTTCCGAAAACGCTTGGGCTTCTGTGGGACAGGTTTCAAACGAAGAATACCGTCTTGTTAACATCGGCAAAGCCGGTCGTTCGCGCTGGCTAGGCATTCGTCCTACGGTGCGCGGCAGCGCCATGAACCCGGTTGACCATCCTCACGGGGGAGGCGAAGGGCGTTCCGGCCGCGGTCTGCGGCGCGCCAAGAGCAAATGGGGCAAGCCTACAGGCAAGGGACAAAAAACCAGGACTCCTAAAAAATACTCTAATGTCTTTATTGTTTCCAGACGCAAGGTCGGTAAAAGCAGAAAAACGAATTAAGAAAAAAAGCCCCGCGCTATGCGGGGCTTTTTAGAGGCATTACTTCACCTTATAATCTCCCATTCGTGAGTGCAATATTCGCACTGAAGCGTGTGAATGATTCTTATTCCCACGCGTCTTTCAGCGTATCCACCGCCCCGTTTTTTCTTTACCTTCCCTGTAAGACGGTAGCAGGCCAGGCAGGTTGAATAGTTTCGCTCAAGCCTGTTGCCGCTTAAATCTAGAATTTCCAGAACATTATTCCCGGCGTTGAAAAATCCCTTATCACACCGAAATTCAGGAAGGCGCACCTCGACATGCCCGCCGGGTATAAAAAAGGCTTCCGCGCCGGGAATAGTTAGAATGGTGACAGGCCTGTGGTACCTTCGAACCTTTTCTGTTACTGCTGTGTTATATGCAGAAAGTATTTCCGGGAAAAAACCAGTTTCCCGCGGATAGACAAGTTTAATACCAGCTTTTTTCATGGCCAAACTCCTTTGTGTTTAGCGCCAGTTTTTGGGGTACACTAACCCGCATACTATACTTCTAGGGTTTATTTGACAAGGAGGGTTAATTCGTCTACTATCATACAAAGCTCGTTTTTGGAGCTGTTTTTAGTTAGAAGTTAGGCATTTGAAGTTGGAAGTTAGACATCCAACCTCCAATTTTTAATTTCCAATTTCTAAATAAATGACCAGATCACTAAAAAAAGGACCTTACGTTGACCCGAGGGTCTTGAAGAAGATTATAGGCAAACGCCCGGGAGAAACCGGCGTTATTAAGACATGGTCAAGAGCCTGTCAAATCTCTCCGGAGATGGTTGGTTTTACTTTTGGTATCTATAACGGCAAAACCCATATTGAAGTTTTGGTTGCCGAAGACATGGTTGGGCACAGACTCGGAGAATTTTCGCCAACGCGTAAGTTCATAAAACACGGCGGCAAGATACAGAAAGAAATTGAGCAGAAGAAAAAGGAAGCAGAAATCGCTTCGGCTCAAGCGGTCAAAGCCGCGCCGGCTGCCGACACCAAGAAGTAAAAAACTAAAAATGAAAAGCGTAAAACGTAAAACTGCGCAATCCCCCAATTTTTAACTTTTCGTTTTTAAATTTTAATTTTTCCATGAAATCCTCTCTTCCAAATTATCGTCAATCTCCCCGCAAGGTTCGCTTGGTCGCGGATTTGATTAAAGGGAAGAGCGTGGCAGAAGCCTTGGTCGCGCTTGATATTTTACCAAAGAGGGCAAGCGCTCCGCTGAAGAAACTGGTTCTGTCGGCTGTTGCCAATGCCAAAGAAAACTTTAAAACTGATGCTGGCGGATTGATTGTCAAAGAGTTCCGCGTGGACAAAGGCGTAGTGCTCAAGCGTTCTATGCCAAGGGCTATGGGCCGTGCATTCGGAATCAAAAAGCGCACCAGTCATATTCATTTGGTTTTGGGCGAGGGAAGATTGAAGGTGGAAAACGGGGAGTCAAAAACACCAACTAAAAAACGCAGGACTAAAAAATAAATTAACTACCCACTACCAACTAATTATCATGACCCACGTCGTACACCCATATTCACATCGTTTAGGAATTCTTCGGGATTGGAAATCCAGATGGTTTGGCTTTGGCGAAAAATATAAAGAGATGCTAAGGGGGGACATCCTTCTTCGCGGATACTTGGACAAGCGTCTTCGTGGCTACTATGTTTCGGGCGTAGACATTGAACGCGGTCCGAAACTTATAAGGATAGCGATAAGGACTTCTCGCCCCGGAATGATTATCGGCCGTTCGGGAGAAGGCGCGACGAAACTTCGTCAGGACGTTTTGGCATTTTTTGACCGCGCCAAGCTCCGCGTTCCGGAAGAATTTAAAATTGATATTGAAGAAGTCCATTCTCCGGAGAGCAACGCTTCTATTGTCGCTCAAATGGTTTCCGAAGGGCTTGAAAAAAGGTTACCGTTCCGGCGCGTTCTCAAACAGACCATGGACAAAGTTATGGCTAATCGCGAGGTTAAAGGGGCAAAAATTGCTTTGTCCGGTCGTTTGGGGGGAGCGGACATGGCTCGCCGCGAGAAGTTAAAAAAAGGCGGGATACCATTGCAGACATTTCGCGCCGATATAGATTTTTCCCGCAAAGAAGCCCATCTGCCTTACGGAGCTATCGGGGTCAAGGTCTGGATTTATAAGGGAGAGGTTTTTAACGAAAGTAGAAAGTCGAAAGTAGAGAGTAGAAAGTAAAAACACAAAATGAAAAACTTGAAATTAAAGAAAGAGGATTTAAACACTTTTAATTTTTAACTTTACACTTTAAATTTCTAACATGCTATTTCCCAAAAAAGTAAAATTCAGAAAGTGGCACACCGGCCGCAAGAATCCGAAACGAATCGCGGCTTCTGTTGAGACGCGCGGCGTTACCCTTTCCTACGGCTCTTTTGGGCTCAAGGCTCAAAGCGCCGGACGTATTCGCTCAAACCAAATTGAGTCGGCTCGTCGCGCCATGGCGAGACATTTGGGTAAAACCGGCCGTCTTTGGATCCGTATTTTCCCTGACAGACCAATAACGCAGAAAGCAGCCGAGGTGCCGATGGGCAAGGGCAAGGGCGATCCGGTCGCTTTTTGCGCCGATATCAAATCCGGTCGCATGTTGTTTGAAGTAGACGGCGTCGCTCCGGAAGTCGCCAAAGAATCTTTGCGCAAAGCGGGAACAAAATTACCGGTCAAAACCAAGGTGGTTGCCAGAAAGAATTAATAATATGCCAAAGAAAAAAAACGAAATTAAGACAGCGAGTGTTGCCGATTTGGACAAGCTTGTAGCCGAAAAGAGAGAAGCACTTCGTCTTTTTAGATTTGGCGTTGCCGGCAGCAAGGTCAAAAATGTAAAGGAAGGATCGGCTTTAAAAAAAGAAATCGCTCGTATTTTGACGGAAAGAACCTTGCGAAAAAAAGAAGGGCGTGATAGAGAATAACTAACAACCAACGACTAACAACAAAATGCAGATGAAACAAAAAGTTGTTTAGATTTATTGTAGTGTCGTAGGTTGTAGGTCGTAAGTTAATGACATGGCAAAACATTTATCAAAAGGAAAGAAACTTATAGGCAAGATTGTCTCTGACAAGATGGATAAAACCGTTGTTGTTTTGGTAACGCGTTTTGTTAAGCACCAGAAATATCAAAAATACCAGAAGAGGTCGAAACGTTACAAGGTTCATGACCCGGAAAATCGCATGAAGGGGAAGGTCGGAGAGAGAGTAACTATCGTTGAATGCCGTCCGGTCTCAAAGGATAAGCGTTTCGCGGTTATATACGCGTAAGAAGGTAAAAATGAAAAACGAAAAAGTAAAAGAAAATACAGAAGTTTTTTATGAAATTTTTATTTTTTAGCTTTTAATTTTTTAATTATTCTATGGTTCAAGCAGGAACAACAGTAAAAATTACGGATAATTCAGGAGCCAAAATCGGCAAGATTTTCAAAATCTTGGGCGGCTCACAGCGTCGCTACGCGGAGATCGGGGACGTGGTTATTCTATCAATCAAAATCGCCGAACCTCGCAAGATGATTAAAAAGAAGGATGTCGTCAAAGGAGTTGTCGTTAGGCAGAAAAAGCCCTTCAAGCGGGCCGATGGTTCATATATTTCTTTTGACGACAACGCCGTTGTTTTAATAGAAAAAGACAAGCCGGAACCGAGAGCTGGGCGTGTTTTCGGGCCAATTCCGCGCGAACTTGCCGAGCGCGGTTACCAGAAAATTATTTCTCTGGCGCCGGAAGTCGTATAGAAGCTAAAAATGAAAAACGAAAAATTAAAAGAAAATACAGAAGATACTTTTTATGAAACTTTTAGCTTTTAGCTTTTAATTTTTAATTTAAAATATGCAAATCAAAAAAGGTGACAATGTAATAATTATCGCGGGCAAAGACCGCGGTAAGACCGGCAAAGTGGCCAGGGCTTTTCCCGGAGAAGGTCGTGTGGTTATTGAGGGTGTAAACATGGCCAAGCGCCACCAAAAGCCCCGAAAACAAGGAACGAAAGGCCAGGTTGTAGAGGTAGCCATGCCACTCCACATTTCAAACGTAATGATTGTTGACCCAAAAACGGGCAAAAGATCCCGTATTGGCAAGAAATTGGTGGGAGGCAAATATATTCGCGTGTCCAAGAAAAGCGGAATCGAAATTTAAAAAACTAAAAATGAAAAGCGAAAAAATAAAAGAAAATACGGGGAATACATATAATAAAGTTTTTAACTTTTAACTTTTACTTTTTAACTTATTTATGAAATCAACATCAGCCAAAGAAAAACAAAATAAGGCCTTTGAGAAACTAAAAGCAACTTTTAGCTACAAGAACGCCATGGCCGCGCCGAAGCTAGTCAAGATTTCCATTTCTTCCGGCACCGGTTCACTTATCAAAAAGGACAAGAACAAGGGAGCATTTGTATCCGAACGGCTGGCGAAAATTACCGGGCAGAAGTCGGTTGCCCGCGCCGCCAAAAAAGCTATTGCCACATTCAAAACCAGAGAAGGAGAAACGCTCGGATATTTGGCAACTCTTCGCGGGAACCGCATGTATTCATTTTTGGATAAGCTTTTAAACATAGCCCTGCCGCGGACAAAGGACTTCCGCGGCATTTCACGCGATGCCGTTGACTCTATGGGAAATTTGACCATAGGAATCAAGGAGAATAATATTTTTCCGGAAACTTCAGAAGAGGAACTTAAAGATGTATTTGGTTTTGCCGTCACGCTGGTTTCAACCGCCAAAAATAAAAAGGAGGGTTTGGCCTTTTTTGAACTTTTGGGGGTGCCGTTCAAGAAACAAGTAACAAATAACAAATAACTTATAATAAATAACGAAAGAAAAATACCGCTAACGAATGGTATTTTTCTTTTTAACATAATTTAACCGTACGAAATTTTTAACTCCAGCGTGTTTTTGCTAGTCCCACCATCAATATATTTTTGAATTCTTCAAGCGGTATTTTTGTCGGTTCAATTGTTTTCGGATTGAGTCCGCCGTTTTGCAGAGAGTTTGTGGCGCGGTCGTAATACCATTCCGGCACTTCCTTTATTCTGCCCGAGCTTGTCAAATAATACTCGTCCGCTTCAAATTGCTTCCCTCGTTTCGTAGATTCTTCCAATCTTACAATCATGGCAACGGCGCGGAGTTCAACTCTTTTTGTCGGGCGAGTGAGGATATTTATATGTCCCGACGAGAGAGCTTGAGCCACGACATCAAAACGGCCTCCGTTTTGCGAACGCAAATAACCCGCCATGCTTGGATTGTCGGAGCGCAGGATAACCGCCCTTAAGTTTTTGTCGTTTTGGCGGGCGGTAAAGATGTCGGCTTCCCCGCGTTCTTTGATTTTTTCGAATTCCTCCGGAATCTCTTTTGTCCTCCTGACTTCTTCGTTGTAATGCGCGAGAAGGATTGGAAGAATAATGTTTACGGCTTTGTCGGGGTCGCGCGGATGGTCCTTGCTGACGTTTGTTATAAGGGCCGAGAGGCCGAAAGCCCGGTCAAGCGGGTCTTCGGACACCGTGCCCTTGCCGAAGAAATCGTCCCGTTCGGCATAGGCCAGAAGTTTTTGGAGTTCCGGTTCTTTATCAACGCCGAGGTGCGTTGATACGAGTTTGGAGGCGGTCGTTTTTGGCGTTTTGTTGTGGTGGTCAAAAGTTCCCCCGCCGACGTCAATCAAAAGCGCTCCTTTGCCAAGAAGGCTTTGCTCCGTTTCTCCCTCCGGCACCTCTTGCCAAATTTCCACTGTCGCCACGTCTGCCCCCGGGAATAATTCCAGACCCAATTTTTTAAGTATGAAAATAGCCACAATAGTATCCGGCTGGCTTCTGGTCGGCAGAATTATTTTTGAGATACGAATCGGCTGCATAGTTATCATTATATATGACTTTTGGGCAAACAAAATGCCCCGCGGATAGCCGCGGGGCGAAGTGATACAAAGGATTCAAAATGGCGGCTGATTACTTCGCCTTACGTGCCTCGGCTTCAAACAGGCCTGGCGCTTCTGCGTTGATCGCCGCTATTGCGTCGAGCTGCTGCATTTTTTGGTAGGCGGCAAAAACTGCCGGCGCGAACTCGGCGTCGTATTTCGCCAGCTCGCTTCCGTCACGGAGAAGTTGTTTTTTGATCTTCTCCACGGTCACGTTACCCCGCAAATCGAGCTTGAGCGACAGCCTGTCCTCGATAACGAGGTAGTTCCTGTTGCCGAGGGCCTTCTCAAAACGCCGCCCGGCCCGCTGAACTTCCAGTCGGCCGTTGCAGTGGAGGTTCATAATGAACGACCCCGGCGGCACAACCTGACTATTCAGCATTTCCCCACTCGGGATAACTTTCACCTCTGAAACCTTGTCGAGTATTTTCTTGTCCTTGTCGAGGAGCAAGGTTACCTCGAACTCAGTTGGTTTCGGCGTGTTGAGACGCAAGGCGTCGATTTTACCGCCCGCGAGGTAGAATTTCACCCCCGGGGCTTCGATGTTCCGGCGCCCCTTTCGATCCGGGACAACCTTGCCAAGTTCATCGATGTACAGTGAGACAGTTCCCCGATTAATGATATCGTAGTCGTCATTTTGGGTGATGGCGACTCCGGCGGCTTCCACCAGACGGACTTGTCTGGCGACGCGGCGATTTCCGTTTTGGGGGTCAGTCGCCGGAACGAATTCCACTTCCCAGTCGGGAAGCAGAATCCGAAGCGATGTCCCCGGCAACGGCTGGATGTCGGAGAAGTGCACAAAATACTTTTCCCCGGATCCGTTTTTCGTGATCATGCCGAACCCCAGCGCGTGGCTGAAATTCGCCACGACGCCTGCTTTGAAATGAGTTTCCGTGATGGTTTCCACCAAGCGGGGGACTTTCCCCACCAGCGGTTCGAGTTTGTCGGCCATCGGTCCGAGTACTGCGGCGCGTTGCTGGTTCATTTTGTTTTCCTTTGTATTCAGTTTTGGATATCCCGTATAAATACGGGGGTTTTTTGAACTCTTACTACCTTCGATTATAGCAAATATCATGCAATTTGTCAAGTTTACAAAAGCCCCCCTTCTGCTAATATGCAAGGAAGCTTATTTAGGCTTATTTCGCCTAGCGAGGAGCATGTGAATGTGTAATCACATTCACAATGTCCGAGCGACGGCGAATCAAAGGGTAAATACCCCGCCCCTTGGGGCGGAAAAGAGTGAGCGAAGCGAACACAAAATGGGTGCAGGGCTTGCCCTGCGGTTTAATACCCTTTATTTTGCTTAATCCGCCTTTCTCCTTTCGCGCTTCGCTTAAGCTCGGAAGAAAAAAGGCGCGATATTGGCAAAGAACCCGAGCCTATAGCTGTTAGCGTTTAGGGGTGGCGATAAAAATAAGGAATGGCACCCCTCGGGGGTACTCGGGATGCTCATTTTTTACAGTCGTTTCACTTCTTAAATAAAGAATGGCCTCCCTCGGGGGTACTCGGGATGCTCATTTTTTACAGTCGTTTCACTTCTTAAATAA
>ERZ1292629.2687-Hain-H43-01um-R1-2687-length-14571-cov-9_pt1 | contig 14571 bp, 21 predicted proteins | sample MGYA00564399_ERZ1292629 | MGnify/ENA primary metagenome ERZ1292629 (study PRJEB36523, sample SAMEA6512636) | groundwater metagenome | collected 2019-01-08 | study: AquaDiva: Metagenomics assemblies of 32 groundwater samples
ACTCAAAGGTAATCTTGCTGAGAGCCTTTTCGGGTGAAAGCAAATTAATGTTACCAAGGTTTTTCTGTCCTATCCTTATCTTATCTGTGAGTTGTATTTTATATGTGCGATCAAAAAGCTCAAGTTTTGAGTCAAGCATTTTGATGATAGCTTTTGGACCATTTTTTGTTCCTTTCATACTTGAAACCGTTCTTTCATAAGGGACACCAATAATAACCACGTCTGCGTCGTTTATTTCCTTTACATTTATGATTGAATCTATCATTTCAGAAGTATATCAAATCTAGGCACAAAAAAACACTTTGAATTTATTCTAAATTTTCTTTTATGTTATAATAGTAGTATGGATAAGAAGTCAAAAATCTTGGTGGTGATTTTTATCGCGATGATGTTGGTTTCTGTTTTCTTTACTTATAAACGATCTTTCCTTGATCATAATTTTTCAATTATTCAAGAAGAAACAACTGGAGAGGATCAATAATTTATGTCAAACTGGTTTCTTTTAGCGTTAATAGCGCCAATTCTCTGGAGTATAGTTAATCATATTGATAAGCACATTCTATCTAAGTATTTAGAAGGAAGGGGGGTAGGTGCAATATTGATTTTTTCTTCCCTCTCCTCGATAATTGTGTTGCCATTCCTGGCTATCTTTTATCACTCAGAAATATTTAGTATTTCTTTTACAGATTTTTTCGCTTTATTTATTATCGGTCTTTTGAGCGCATCAGGTTTTTATTTTTATTTAAAGGCAATGGAGGTAGAGGAGGCTTCAGTGATAATCCCTCTATTTCAATTTGATCCTGTTTTTGGCTACCTTCTAGGCTATTTTATTTTAAGAGAATCCCTTACTGTACACCAAATTTTATCTTCGGTACTAGTTTTAGTAGGCATTATATTGCTTTCTGTTGAAGTTGATATTGGTAATAAGTTTAAATTGAAGAAAAAAGCTTTAGTTTTAGTAGCCATTTCTTCTTTCTTATTTGCTTTAAACGGTGTTTTGTTTAAAAAATTTGCTTTGGTGAATACTTTTTGGGTTTCAATTTTTTGGCAATATGTGGGATTAACTGCTTTTGGAATTTTGGTTTTAATTTTTTATAAAAAATTTAGGCAAGATTTTATCATGATGGTTACTACACCAAGATTGAGAATCTTATCGCTTAATGTAATAAGTGAGATTTTATATATTATTGGCGGCTTGGCAAATAATTTTGCATTACTGATTGCGCCAGTAGCACTTGTATTTGTGGTGAATAGTTTTCAACCACTTTTCGTCTTTATCGCAGGTGTTTTATTCACAATATTTGTTCCAAAGTTCTCATCAGAAAAAATATCCCGAGGTCATTTTTTTCATAGATTAGTTTCTATTATTATTATACTAATGGGTAGTTATTTGTTATACTTATCGTCAAGTTAATTTTATGGAACAACTTTGCCCATGGGAATCTGCTCAATATTTTATTTATTCAAGTAATGTACCTACTCTCTTTTTCTATTCCCACACTCCAGCAATAGTTGTCGCTTTATTTGCAGGCCTTTTTGTATTTTACAAAAGCGGCAAATCTAAAATTGGGGCTTCTCTTCTTGCTATCAGTATCTTGTTTTCCTTATGGTCTATATTTGATTTGATAATATGGGCCACCAACCGTCCCGATGTTGTACTCTTCTATTGGTCCCTTCAAATATTATTAGAGCCGTTAATATACCTCCTATGTTTCTACTTGGTGTACCTTTTCATCAAGAACAAAGATTTGGATTTCAGATGGAAGCTTGGGGGGATCTTATTCTATCTGCCGGTAGTGATACTCTTACCAACTTCTCAAAATCTAATCGGCGTATACGTGGATTATTGTAACGCAGTAGAGGGCTTCATTGCCCAGTATTTCACTTACATTCTAGAAGCGATGTTCATCTTACTTATTTTATTTCTGACTATTCTAGAGTATAGAAAAATCGCTCAAGCGGCCAGAAGAAAAGAAATTGTGTTCTTTTCTTTGGGAATCATGGTGTTTCTGGCGGCTTTTTCTTCTGGCAATATAATTGGGAGTTTTACGGAAAACTGGAATTTAGCACAAGCAGGTCTGATAGGTATGCCTATATTTATCGGATTTCTGGCTTATTTGGTTGTTCGTTTTCACACTTTCAACATTAAACTCTTTGCCACACAAGCACTGGTATGGGGTCTTTCAATACTGATCGGCTCTCAGTTTTTTTTCATCAGAAATCCGATCAATCGGATTTTAAACGGCTTTACTCTTGTCGCAGCAATAATCTTCGGATATTTTCTCATTAAATCCGTTAAAAAAGAAATTGAACAAAAAGAACAGTTGGCAAGTCTGAATATCAGTTTGCAAAACCTCATCAAGCAAAGAGAAAGTCTGGTGCACTTGGTTACCCACAAAGTCAAAGGCTCTTTTACCCGCATCAAAGTCATTTTTGCCGGGATGTTGGACGGCACTTTTGGCGATATCTCTCCGGAGATAAAAAAGAGAGCCGAGCAGGGGCTGGAATTTAACAATGCCGGTGTGCAAACGGCTGATTTGGTTTTGAATGTGGCCAATATGCAAAACGGCCTTATCAAATACGACATGAAAGTACTTGACTTTAAAGATATAATTCTTAAAACTTTTGCGGAGAAAAAAATTCAGGCGGAAGCGAAAGGGTTGGTGATGGAAAGCATTATTCACGCTGATAAAAACGACATATACAATGTTGTGGGTGATGCTTTCTGGCTCAAGGAAACCGTTAGTAATTTAATTGACAATTCCATTAAATACACCAGAACGGGAAAGATAACCGTCGGACTGGAGGATGGCGGTGGAAAGATTAAATTTTATATCAAAGATACAGGCATCGGCATCACCAACGAAGATAAAAAGAGATTATTTACTGAAGGCGGGCGAGGACAAGATGCAGTCAAAGTGAACGTAGACAGCACAGGTTATGGTCTCTACTCGGTAAAATTGATTGTAGAAGCGCATAAAGGCAAAGTCTGGGCAGAATCGGAAGGCGAAGGCAAAGGTTCGGCTTTCTATGTAGAAATGGACGCAACACCCAAAAGCTAAAGGCTCTTGTTAGTGTTTAATCTGTCGAGATATCTCTGAAGAATGAGGGCGGCAATAAACTTGAAATAAATGCTAAAAAATGATATGTTTACAACATGGACATTGTGACCTTATCTAGAAGTAAATACATGGAAATTTTAGATACTCAAGAAAAACTTCGGGACGATTTGACTCATTTGCAAAAAATAGTTTCTTATATTGCTCAAGATGAAGTAAGTCCTATATATATGGCAAAACTTTCTAAAATAGAAAAAGGGCTTTCCGCCGGTAAGGGTATCCGATTTAAAAATAAAAGCGAAGTCAAAAAATTTTTCCGCTCTCTTTGATTATGGAAAATAAGAAAATGAATTTCGTCTTTTCTATAGAATTTAAAAAAATTCTTGAGAAAATGGCAAGGAAAGATAAATCAGGGCTAAAGAAAATAGAAGATCAAGTATATAAAATAATCTCCAATCCGCTTGTTGGCAAACCTTTGCGCAATATTATGAAAAATTACCGCCGAATTCATATCGGCTCATTTGTTTTAGTTTATAAAATAGAAAACGAAAAAATCACCTTCGCAGATTATGATCATCATGACCGTATATACAAGAAATATCATTCTAACTAAAAAAACAATTTCTACTGAAATTACAGCGTTTTTTTGTTATTAACCTTGTCTAAATATCTCTGCAAAATAAGCGCGGCGGCGGAAGCATCTATCCGACCTCTTTTTATTTGCTTCACTTTGCTATGTGCCTGTGAAGAGTTTGATTCAGATTTTCTATTCGGAGACTTGCGCGCTTCTGCTGATGTCAGAAATTCTTTTTGTTTATGAATCGGCAGTTTAAAATTTTCTTTTAATTCTAAAACAAAGACTTCAATGCGGGCTGATAACGCATTTAATTTTCCGGAAAAGTCCACCGATTCCCCTATTACAACTTCATTTATTTTTTCTTTATTTATAATTTCACCTAATCTTTTAAAAGTGTCGGCGTTATTTAAAATAATTTCTTTCGGAAAAGCCAAACTCCCGTTTTCATCCGAAACGGCTAGCCCAATTCTTTTTGTTCCGTAATCAATGCCTAAAAATTTCATCTGGCGGAGGGCAGAGGAGTCGAACCTCTAAGGGATTGCTCCCGATAGTTTTCAAGACTATTGCCATACCATTAGGCGAGCCCTCCTTTCAAGTATCAGTTTAGTATATCTTTTTTTGTCCCTTTTTCAAATCTATCTTCGAGCTAACTTGTTCTTTAAAATAGTAAAGTTGGTTATTTTGGCTTAAAAAACAACGGCGCCGATTTTCAGTCGGCGCTTGTCGCGTTTGCCAGCAGGAGTTACCTCCTAGCTAGCGATGAGGGGTTGCCTTTCTTTCAACCCCGAAGCTCTTCCTGACTTCCTCCACTAGACGTGGGGTAACTCTGAAAGAGCCATAGTTTCGTTTCACCCACCGGGTACTCCCGGCAGGATTGGTTTGAACAGAGCGGTTTTCCGCTCTGGATTTTTTCGCGGGGGTCATCTTCATGACAGTTCCCGGTGTTGGAGGTTGATCTTCCTGACCAACCCACCGAGCGTCTTCGTAACGCTCTTTTGTCGCTCGATGGCCTCGCATGCCCAGTCCCCGATTTTTGTGCGAACCATGCCCGGAGGAAGCCCCACATGTCGTCGCAACAGAACCAAAATGCCCACCCGGCATGAGAGCATTTGCTGATACAGGAAACGGGAGAAAACTCCCATTTCCAAACCCAAATAACTAAGAACAGTTTTCATACGATTTTATTATACACCCTATTGAATAAACTGTCAATCATGCTTTGATTCAATCGCAAGAGTATAATTAAGAAATGGAAAGGTTGGAATGGTCTGCTTTGGAATATGAGGAAAAAGAACGAAGTGCCGATTGGTTCTGGGCGCTCGGGATTATTGTCGTAACCAGTTCAGTTGCTTCAGCCATTTACGGCAATTATTTTTTTGCCGCCCTTCTTTTTTTAAGCGGCTTATTGTTGGGATTCTTCGCAGTCAAAAAACCGGAAATAGTTTTTTACCAACTGAACAATAGAGGACTGAAAGTAAGAACTCATTTATACCCTTACGAAAATATAAAATCTTTCTGGGTGCAGATAGATTTAACTGGAGAAACAAAATTGAAGTCTATCCTTTTTATAAAATCGGAAAGGGCCTTTATGCCAATCCTTGCAATCCCGATAGAAGACACGGTGGCTTCCGATATTCGCTCCGTAATGCTTTCAAAAAATGTAGCGGAAGAAGAAATGAGGGAGCACGCGTCTCTAAAAATAATGGAGTTGCTGGGCTTTTAATCCCGACGCTCGTGGTCGGGACCCCGACTTTACGTCGGGGTCCTAAACTGCTAATCTGAAAGAATTGCCCCCGTCGTCCAATGGATAGGACGCAACCTTGCGGAGGTTGAAATGTAGGTTCGATTCCTACTGGGGGCACAAGCACGAAAAGCAGATGAAAAGTTTCATCTGCGAGTGCTTGTGCCGACCGCAGCGATGTTTTGCAAGCTTGCAAAACCGCGAGGGGTGGGCTGCGAAAATTTCGAGCGACGGCGAGAAATTATTTGTAACCACAAAAATGAAATGGGAAATTCTATGAACAAAAAACAAATCTTTCTCTGGTCTCTGTATGACTTTGCAAACTCTATGGAATGGAACTTATTGCAACTATCCTTTATACCCTCTCCAACTACGCCTACATGGTCTGTTTCTGTTATTTCACACCAATGCTCAATGATTTATCGACGAACGAAAATCGATCACGCGTGTCGGGAATTGGGCAAGGCGCAAATTCTTTTGGCCAAGTCATAGGAGTCCTTGTCACTCTCCCTTTTGTAAACGGTCTGACACTATTCGGTGATCCGGGCAGAGTTCAAGCTTTGTTCCCTGCGACTATCCTCTTCGGGTTATTAGCGCTACCAATGCTTGTGTTCTACAAAGACAACCAGAACGTCAACTTGAATACTGATCAGCCTAGAAACTCAAATAATTTTATCTCGCTGTTTAAAGAAGTATTTGGTTATAGACCTTTAGCCCTTCTTTTGATAGCCTACTTCTTGTTCAATGACGCCATGCTGACATTTGCTAACAATTTTCCCTTGTATCTTGAAATCGTGTATAAAGCGAGCGATACCACGAAGTCCATTTTAACCGCAAGCATCCTTATACTTGCCGCCGTCGGCGCAGTTGTTTTCGGCAAGATTGCCGATAAGAAAGGAAACCTGAAGACGTTAAAGATCGTCCTTTTTACTTGGTGTTTCATTTTCCTTGCAATGACAACAGTCACAAATTTTAAAGTCTCTATCCCAATATTTCTATTCGCCGGAATATTATTCGGCCCTGTGTGGGGTATAAGTAGGGCGTTAGTAGGTGAACTCACTCCCCTCCACCTCACAGCATCTTCTTTTAGTTATTATGTTATCGCCGAGAGATTCGCTACTTTTGTCGGTCCAGCTTTGTGGAGCCTCGCTCTTGTGACTATGGGTGAAAGAGTCCGTGGGTATCAAGCAGGACTATTTTCCCTTATGATACTCTTGGTGATTAGTTTTTTTGTGCTGAAGAAAATAAAAATAGATAAACAATTGGTTTCTAACATGACAATCTAATACTCTTAAGTAGAATACCCACAAACATTGAAATGTTAGATTACGGGCACTATTGACTTTTGTAGTCTAAAATGTTATAATAGAGATATGTTAAACAAGATAATCAAATTATGTCAAATAACTCTTATGGGAACTATATTGTTTAGTTCTGCTTTCTTCGTCAGCTATGCGTACAGTCCATATGTCTCTACAGGTAGCGCGACAGCCATTACTAGCAGTAGCGCCACCCTAAACGGTTCGATCAATGCGGATAATATGCCGACAAGCGTTTGGTTTGAGTACGGCACCGACAGTAGTTTAAAAAATTCTCTTTCAGTAAACGCTTATCGCTATAGCTCCGGATACAGTGGCAATATAGTCGCCAACATCGGTGGACTTTACCAAAATACAACTTATTATTTCCGAGCCGTCGCCCAAAATGGAGATGGGAGAGTCTACGGAAATATTTATTCATTTGCCACCAATTATAATTATCCGGTGATAAACGATATTTACGCAGTGAACACTCCCCTAGTCTTGACTGCCATAACAGAGTCGGCAAGTTTTATAGAGAACACAAGTGTTCAGTTGAATTCTTTGATTTACAACGAAGCAAGCAATCCCTCCAAGGCTTGGTTTGAATGGGGAACAACTGTGAATTTGGGCAATAAAACAGAAATGGTATCGATCGGAACCTTCCCGTCCGTTAGGCATGCAAATATAATGACCGGACTTTCGTCCGGAACAACATACTATTTCCGCGCGGTTGCGGAAAATTCCACTTGGAGAAATAATGGTTCCGTTTTGAGTTTTGTGACAAGCGGCGCAAAGCTCAACGTAGGCGCAAAAACATCTGCGGTAACCAGTACTGACATAATAACCACAAACACTCCAACAATAAAAACGGACCCAGCGCAAGCTTCTCTGGCAGCCAACGTTCTTGGGTCTGATTCTTTCCTGCCAGTCAATGTTTTCGGATGGCTTCTTTTGATTATCTTTATACTGGTTCTGATAATTCTAAGCAAGCATCTTTATCACAAGTTTTCAGACAAAAAAGGAGAAGGCTTGGCGGAAAAGATGTAAAAATCCATTTAGCGCATCCACATATGAACAAAGAAAGTATGCTAAAGTGATACCTATGCAAGAAAAAGAGGAATACTCATATCCGATGCGAATAAATAAATATCTGGCTCTTAAAAAAATCTCCACTCGCAGAGGTGCGGATGAGTTAGTAAAGGAAAAAAAAGTATTTATCAATGGCAGGCTGGCTGTACTTGGCAGTAAGGTGTTGGAAAAAGATATTATAGAAGTAAAGGGCGCAAAGAAAAAAGAATACAAATATTTTGCCTACAATAAACCAATTGGCATAGAAACAGATTCACCCAAAGAAGACCTCTTCCCCTTAGGCAGACTCGACAAGGCTTCCCACGGTCTCATGATTCTGACCAATGATGGCCGGATCACTGACCAACTTCTTAATCCAAAATATTTTCACGAAAAAGAATATCTAGTAAAGACTAAAGAAAAACTTCGCAACAATTTCAAGCAAAAAATGGAGGCGGGGGTAGACATCGAAGGTTATCTGACGAAAAAGTGTAAAGTGCAAATCATAAATGACTTTAGCTTCAGAGTCATCTTAACCGAGGGCAAGAAACATCAGATTCGCCGAATGTGCGCCAATCTTTTCCAAGAAGTCGCCGATTTGAAACGCGAAAGAATCATGAATATAAAACTGGGAAATCTAGCTCAAGGCGCTATGCGTGAGATAAAAGGCGAGGAATTGGAAATATTTCTTAAATCTCTAGGACTTTAGCCATTGTTGACTAAATAAAATTTAGTAGTAATCTCGTATTAGATATAGGTCATTGATAATATTGTTTGTTATGGCGTTCTTTAGGGGCCTTTTGGACTTCTAAAGAACGCTGTAACATCAAAACCTACACCGTTCATCAGGCATCTCGGGACAACCTTCCATTTCGGAGGATCCAGACATGCAGAGTTAGAAAAGAAAGATTGACCATGCAAGACATGCTCAAACACCTCAACCTCACGGCAGAGCAATTTCTTAATGTCGTGTGGCAGTTCATAACTATCCTGCTCGGCAAAGATGGACCCCAATGGTGGGAAGATTTCAAGAAATTCTTACGTAGGGAACTTATGACCTTCCACCATGACGACACCTTCAACATGGGTCTTTGTAGTGGAATGTATGCACCGCGAATCATATCTTACGCAACCGAAATGGGGCCGGGGCAAATTGAAACAAACCTCGTGAGGCGTGAATTGCGAATGGGAACACCCACAGAATTAATTGCATATGTGGGTTTTGTTAAGAGAGATGTAAGTGTGATGATCCTTACCACTTACGGCCCAAGAAATATTCCCTGTGCTGTGGTGTTCACAAGAAAAGGATCCGTTGTTCAATTTCGAATTATTCACAACCAAGAAACTGCTATCTGGCACTCAGGCTGTGAATTTCTGGTTTTTGATACAACATCTGCAAGGGAAAAATTTGAACGTACTCGGCAATAACCGAGTAAACAGGAGGAAGCTCCTAATCATTTTAACCAAAGCCGGCGACCGAAAGGGCCGGCTTTAAACTTGCCATAAAAGAGTCCGAACTACCGTAATTACAATTGTACTAATATCCGCTATAGCGTATATATGCACAACAATTAAATTCTAAGCAAGGACTACCCTTGCTCATGCATTTTCTTGATTCTCTGGGAGAAAAACTTTAGAATATATCTTATGTACGAATATCTGGCTGGTATTGTGATTATGTTCATAGTTTGGACTTTCTTTTTTATTATGCGAAAGGATCTTCGCAAAGTCATGGTGTGGAGTGGTATTTTTTATGTAATTATCTTAACAATTGGATTCTTTGCGCATTCACTAATTTCTAATGACCCGCTTCGAGCCATTACGCCTGGTTATTGGGCGCCTCAAACCTTATTTAATCTAGGTCAAATAACTGGCGGTTATGCAATAGAGGATGTTTTATTTATGTTTTTTGCCGGAGGCATAGCTACGGCGCTTTATGAATTTTTCTTTCATAAAAAAATTGTTATTCGGCCAGTAAAAAAATTAAAAAGAAAGCATGCTCTTCTGTTTGGAATTTTGGTCACCTTAATATTGCACCAAGTTTTTTATTTTAATGATATGTACTTGCTTATATACTTTAATTTCTTTGGGGCACTGGCAATACTCTGGCAGAGGAGAGATTTGATCATCCACTCGCTTGTCGGAGGACTATTTTTTCTTTGTGTGTATATTCTAGGATTTTTGCTTCTAATTCAAATATATCCGAATCTTGTCCAAGACATATATCGACTTCACCTTACGAGCGGAATTATATTACTGGGAATTCCCCTAGAAGAATATCTTTACGCGATAACTTTCGGCATGCTCTGGGCGCCTATTTATGAATACGAACACCGCTATAAGGATAAATAACAATTTCTCCAAGTAAATGAACAATGTATTTGTTTTTTTGTTGACAAAGTAGGTGCCTTTGTGCTATACTCATAAGACAAAGTAGGTGCGAGAAGAGTAATATAGAGTCGATTTCTTAAGTTTATCTATTTGTAATTAATAATTTTAGCTAAAAAAATCAATGACTGGTACTATAAAAAGACTCACTGATAAAGGTTTCGGTTTTATTACCGGAGAAGGTCTGCAGAAGGATTTATTCTTTCACAGCAATTCTTTGGTAGGCGTAACTTTTGATGAGCTCAAAGAAGGCGATGCTGTTTCTTTTGAAACGGCAGAATCTCCAAAGGGATTGAATGCGGTGAATGTTCAACGCGCATAAAACCTTAAAACAAAAAACCACCTCTGACTTTTAGTTGGGGTGGTTTTTTGTTTGGTGATTTATTTATTCTGAGCCCATTCTTTTAACTCCTCGTAACTCGCCTCTCCGCAAATCCATTTATTTGTTTTCAAATTATAGAAAAAAGGCACGCCGCCACAGAAATCTTTATCCAATTCAAGCAGGCGTTTTTCATTTTCTTTGTTATGCCAAACTTCCAGACTCTCTACCTTGATTCCTTTTTCTTTTTCTAATCTAGAAACGAGTGCGTGCATATTCACGCAGTGCGGGCATTCGGTTCCATAGAATTCTAGTAAATGTGACATATGAGAAATGATAGCATGAAGTTTTGTGTTTTAGAAAGCCTTGCGCAGGAGATTAGAAAATAAAAATAGTACTCTATTTATTATTTTCTTGATCGACGAGCAGTTCGCTGGCAAAGCTTTGCCTGATAGATTGCTTTATAAAATATAAAACTTTGTGCTATTTCGTTATTCTAGCGAGACGAGATTTCTTCCTGGCAGCATTGTTCTTTTTGATGACATTCTTCTGCGCCGCTTTGTCTATTACAGCAAAAGCCAAAGAAAGCATTTTGCTAGCTTCTTTTTTGTCCGTTTTGGCAAGTTTTTCAATCTTCTTTATGATCTCTTTCATTGCGCGTTTGCGACTATCATTAAAACCCTTCTTGCGCAGAGAGCCCCTCATTGCTTTTTTGGCTGATTTTGTTATTGGCATAAATTTAACTTAACAGAAAAATCTTGAAAGTGCAACCCCTCCTGGCCTCCCCTTGTCAGGGGAGGAAAAATTTATACCCACTGATAAGGGGGATTAAGGGGGTTGAATTTTATGATATGATTAACAGATGATCGGTAGCATAAAAGGGAAAATAATATTAAAAAAGGAAAAATATTTGGTAGTTGAAACATCTGGAGTCGGTTATAAAGTAAATGTATCTCCGGATACATTGTCTAAACTTGCCCCTCGCAAAAGCTCGGGACAAAATGACACTGAAGTGTCATTTTGGATTCATACCCATGTGCGCGAAGATGCACTCGATCTATATGGATTTTTAGACCATAGAGAATTAGAATTTTTTGAAATGCTTATCAGTGTATCCGGCATCGGACCAAAAGGGGCTCTTTCAATTTTAGGAATCACTTCGATTGAAACACTAAGAAAGGCCATAAGTACGGGCGATACATCGTATCTGACAAAAGTTTCCGGCATTGGCAAGAAAACCGCTGAAAAAATAATTATCGAGCTCCGAGACAAAATAGGCGAAGAAAAGGAGGGTAGCTCTCTGCAAGGAGAATTAGACGCACTGGAAGCATTAAAATCTCTGGGTTACTCTCAAAATGAAGCTCGTGAAGCATTAAAGAAAGTGCCGGCTGAAATAGACACGAACTCAAAAATCCGCGAGGCGCTAAAAATACTTGCAAGTAAATGATACGAAACTGCTAATGTAACGAATTATACGAATGGCTACGAATAATAAGGTAAGTGAAAAAGTTTTATATCCTGAATTATCTTATCAAATTACTGGAATACTATTTAGTGTACACAACGAATTAGGTCCATATGCAAGAGAAAAACAATACGGTGACTTGATAGAAGATAAATTAAAAGAATTAAAATTTATTTACCGAAGGGAAATGACTGTTGGAGACAGCGGTAATATCTTAGATTTTGTTGTGGAAAATAAAATAATACTGGAACTAAAAGCAGTAAGAATTCTGAGCAGAGAACACTACAGACAAATACAAAATTATTTACAGCAAACCAAGCTGGACTTAGGTTTATTGGTTAATTTTAGAAATAAATACATAAAACCATCCAGAATTATTCGTATCAATTCGTAAATTAGTATTATTCGTTAATTCGTATGTTTATCTAAAAAATGCCAGAGTTACCAGAAGTAGAAAACTTGCGCCGAGGATTGGAAAAAATGATTATCGGTCAAAAAATACTCGAAGTCAAAGTAAGTAAACCGAAACTGGTGTCGGGAAAAGGAACTGTCCGCGCGGCCTCAAAGAAGAAACAGGAAGAATTTGTTAAGGGTCTTGTTGGAGAAAAATTTTTTGCCGTAGCAAGGAGGGCAAAGAATCTTATTTTCCGATTAAGCAATGACAAAATAGTTCTAGCTCACATGAAAATGACCGGGCAATTTGTATATAAGATATCACGTGGCAAAAAGAAAGTAATGGGTGGTCATCCGATAGAAATATCAGAAAGCACGCTACCCAATAAGCACACTCACGTGATTTTTAGATTGGAACACGGAATACTGTATTATAACGATACCAGAATGTTTGGTTATCTCCTCTACCATCCGAATACGAAGGCGTTTGAGAAGGAAAACCATTTCACCGACCTCGGCAAGGAACCGCTTGTAAGAGACTTTACGATAAAATACTTCGAGGATGCCCTGCGCAAAAAGAAAAGCAAGATAAAAGCATTGCTCATGAAACAGAACATCGTTACCGGAATTGGAAATATATATGCTGACGAAAGCTTATTTGAGTCAGGGATCAATCCTCGCCGAAATGCATCCAGTCTAAAACCAAAAGAGGTAAAAAAACTTCATGAAAAAATAATAAATATCATGAAAAGAGCCATCAAAGCAGGCGGCTCTTCTGTAGCCATCTATCGCCTCCTGGACGAATCTAGGGGTAATTATGCCAGAGAACACAAAGTTTACGGCAAAGCAGGAAAAAACTGTCCCAACTGCAAAAGACCATTACAGAAGATCTTAATTCAGAGCCGGACGACAATTTTTTGTCCCAGGTGCCAGAAGTAAAAAAGGGAAACTGAAATATAAAGTTTGAAAAGCCTTTTTTACAAAACTCCAAAAAGCACAATCCCGAGAGCTACAGAGACATTCAGAGACTCTTTCTTGCCACGCATAGGAATTTCGGCTATGACATCGCACCTTTCGAGGATATTTTTAGGAATACCCGTAACTTCCGTACCCACCAGAAAAGCGTTCTTATTTTTTAGCCTTACTTTTTTATAATCTATCGATTTGTCATCCTGCTCAATAGCTACAAGGTAAAATCCTTGCTTCTTTAGCTTAGCTAAAAGTGGCGCGATGGTTTTAGTATATTCCCACGGGACAAATTCTTCCGCTCCAAGAGCGGACTTAGCAAGGTCTTTGCGTTTTCTGCCAAACCTATCCAAGGGCGTCGGGGTGTAACCAGTCAAATAAATCTTATTGATCCCAGCCGCATCGGTCGTCCGAAACATCGCGCCGACATTTTCGACACTCCGGATATTGTGCAGTATTAAAATATTGTCTCTAGTATGTTTCATTAAAAAAGTCTTTTCTGGACATCTTCCTGCCTCTTTTCTTTTGATGGACGCATTGCCTCTCTTTCTTTATTATCATCAAAACCACCCGAAACAACCTTTTGCAAAGCTGCTGGCAGTTTTTTGAAAGTCTCTTCAAATATTCTCATCATTTCGTTCCCTCTAAGAGCAGCGGCCGGATGAAGCATGGGCATTATAAAATATTCGCCTGCCTTAAAAAGTTTGCCTTGATCTCGGGTTATTTTCGCGACCGGAAGAAAATAATTCATGGAAAACCTGCCGAGAGGAATAATTATTTTGGGGCTGATGATATCTATCTGTCGAGCAAGATACGGCTTATAGGCCTCGATTTCTTCTGGTAAGGGATCTCGATTTTCTGGAGGTCGACGTTTAACAATATTAGTAATGTATACCTCTTTTTCTTGCCAACCTAAATTTCTAATATTCAAGCGCAGAAGCTGTCCAGCCCGACCAACAAAAGGTCGTCTTTGCTGATCTTCATTAAAACCCGGAGCCTCTCCGATAAAAAGCACATCGCAGTTTGGATCGCCTTCCCCAAAGACAAGATTTGATCCTAAAAGCGGCAAACGTTTATCACTTTCCACTTCCAGTTTAAGTTTTTCCAACTCGGCAATCTTATCCATAAAGAAAAAATCTACTCGCTGGAATAGTCCAGTTCAAAAACATTGTTGTAGGCTTTGACTACAATATTATAGGCGAATGCGGAACTTATTATCGTAAATATTAAAAAATATACCAAAGTTTTATTAAGGCTGTGCATATTTGTAGTATAACATTTATTTTGTGCGCCC
>ERZ1292629.2689-Hain-H43-01um-R1-2689-length-14562-cov-6_pt1 | contig 14562 bp, 12 predicted proteins | sample MGYA00564399_ERZ1292629 | MGnify/ENA primary metagenome ERZ1292629 (study PRJEB36523, sample SAMEA6512636) | groundwater metagenome | collected 2019-01-08 | study: AquaDiva: Metagenomics assemblies of 32 groundwater samples
TTAATCCTAAGGATTAATGCCCCCACGATTCTTTTAACTACTTCACCTTCCATCTCCCCTCTTCCCCACAATTCTCACAAATAATTTTTTTAATTCCTTTTTTTATTCTTATCTTCGGAGTTTTGTAAGAATTAAAACATTTCCCGCAAAAAGTTTTTCTTTTCTCACCTAATTTTATTCCGTATCTCATTCCTAATTTTTTTATTTTTTTAATTTCCTTCGGAGATTTATTTTTTATCTCTTCAAAAAATTTTTCAATATTTTTTTTAGCCTCGCTCTTTGAAATTTTTCCCATAATAATTTAAAGTTTGAGAATATATAAAGAATATGAAAGACAGCTTAATGGGTTCGCGCCTTGTCGGGCACTAAAACCAGCAACATTTGAAGCTTAACTTCTGTGTTCGGAATGGGAACAGGTGTTTCCAACAAACTATGGCCGTCTTCAAAAATAAAGATTTTTAAGAGTATTTAAATCTTATCTTTATTGTAAAATAAATCTTGTAATTTAATATTAATAATGATATAATTTAGAATGAAAAATGCTCTCCTCGCAATTTCGCACGAGTTATTGATATTTAATTTACTCTCTACCACGAAATTGCTCGCAACAAGTTGCTCGAGATAAAAACTGAAGTAGTGGAAGAAATAACCAGTTATTATTAAATTGCCGACGAGAAATTTCGTGGTAGAGACAAAGATTAATTATTAATCACTCGTGCGAAATTGCGAGCAAGAGAATTTAGATTACTTAAATTTTTATCAATCTGCGAATTTATGAGCAGTAAATTATTCAAATAATATTTTCAAAATCTTATGTTAAATTATGGACTTAATATTTATCCAAAATTTCTTTAATTTCCTTCACATTTGTCGTCGCAGTTCCAATTTTTCCGACAACAATTCCAGAAGCACAATTTCCCAACTTGATTGCATCAGAAATATTCAACCCTGAAGCTAAACCTAAAGCCAATGTTGCAGCAAAAGTATCCCCTGCACCAGTAACATCTGCAATTTCTTTTGTAACGGTTTCAATAAAATCAGTTTTTCCGTCGCAATAATTAAAAACTCCATCTTCTCCGCAGGTTATAATAATATTTTTTGATTCAATTCTTTTTGAAAGTTCCTCTGCCATTTTAATCAAAACATTTTTCTCATTTGAATATTTTATTCCAGTCATTTCTTCTGCTTCTTTTTTATTCGGAGAAATCAAAGAACATCCTTTGAAAAAATCAATGTTGCAGGGTTTTGGATCAACTAAAACAGAAACATTATTTTCCCTTGCTAGACTTATAATTTGTGAAGAAAAATTTTTTGTAAAAAAAGATTTGTCATAATCAGAAAGAATAACAAAATCATAATTTTTAATTTCTTTCCTTAAGCAATCAATTATTTTATTTTGCAGTTTTTCGTTTATCTTTTTTATTTTTCTTTCCCCAAAATCCATTCTAGAAATTTGCTGTCCGTGAGCAATTACTCTTTGCTTAATTATCGTGGGATTATTATTGAAAAAACCCATTATTCGAATCTTTTTATTTTCGCAGATTTTATTTATCATCTTTCCGGAAAAATCTCGTCCCAAAACACAATACAAAGAACAATTAGCTCCTAAAGAAGATATATTATTCGCTACATTCGAGGCGCCGCCCAAAACATAATTTTCCTTAATTATCCTAACAAGTGGCGCAGCAGGCTGTTCAGGATTAACGCGATTTATTTCCCCAAAACTAAATTTGTCAAGCATTACATCTCCCATAACAAGGATTTTTTTATTTTTGAAATTATCTAAGGCATCTATCAACTCTTTTTTCATGCATTAATAATCATTTTTTATTTTAAAAACATTAATGATTTTAGATATATATTCTAAATAGGTTATTTTTATTTTTCAGCTTCGAAAAGGAGAGAGTTCGTATGCAGTTTCATTCGGAGGCAATTTAAGAAACTGCTTTTCAGTGTCGAAAAGGAGATGCGGAAGACAGGGTTCGAACCTGCGCAGGCACTAAGCCATCAGCTTACTCTGAAATCAATTCGCATTATTATCATTTGCTCTCTCGCGAACTTCTCCACCTTAGGCTGACCCGTTTGACCACTCCGGCACTCCCGCATAAATCTGCGGAGTGGGAAAACTAGTTTGACCCGAACGACTTCGCGAGTTTCAGCGTCGGTCTTGATTCGAGTGAAGTTATGAGTTCTCCAGCACTCCCGCATTATATATAGTAATCTCTTTATTACAATATAATTTTAAACTATTTATTCATTTTAAAATATATGCCTGAGTAGCTCAGCCTGGATAGAGCATCACACTCCTAATGTGAGGGTCGTAGGTTCAAATCCTATCTCGGGCATTTGAAATATAAAAGAATAATATCTGTTAAGTAAAACTATGCAATTTAACATAGTTAAAAAAAATTGTTCACTCACGTTCATTTAATAGAATATTAATAATGCTAAAACAACTTCGACAAATCTAATAATTGGTAGTTCTTCCAATACTTAATAGAATTAATTCACGAGCCGAAGGCGAGTACAAAATATTAAGTTATGAACTTGACTTAACAATATCATAAACTTTATTAAAGGTAATTTTGATATTTATTTAAAGCGTTGGTAATTTAACGGTAGAATGTCAGCCTTCCAAGCTGAACACCCGGGTTCGATTCCCGGCCGACGCATCGTAAATAAATATGGAAAAAGAAAATAAACAAGAAAATATAACTCAAGAAAATAAAAAAATAAAATTTTCTTATGATAAATATTATAAAATTTTATTATTAATTCCAATTTTAATTTTAATTTTATCTTTAGTTTATTTGGGAGTTTTTTATTCAAAAAATAAAGATTTCATCTACAAAGATGTTTCTTTATCTGGAGGAACAACAATAACTCTGAAAGGAAATGTCGATTCTGTCTTGCTTGAATCAAAATTAAAGGAAAAATTCCCAGATGTTTATATAACAAAACTTAATGATATAACCACAAGAAAACAAATAGCTCTTTTAGTTGAAAGTTCAGCTTCATCAGATTCCTTAAAAATAGAGATTGAAAAAATCTTAGGTTATAAATTAGTTGAAGAAAATTCAAGCATAGAATTTACTGGTTCAATATTAGGTGAAAATTTCTATAAACAATTAATCTTTGCATTAATTATTTCTTTCATTTTAATGTCCTTTGTTATTTTTATTATGTTCAGAACATTCATTCCCAGCATCGCAGTAATTTTCGCAGTATTTGCAGATATTGTTATGTCCTTAGCATTGGTGGATTATTTTGGAATAAAAATTTCTGCAGCAGGCATCGCAGCATTTTTGATGCTTATTGGTTATTCTGTCGATACAGATATTCTTTTGACTTCAAGGGCAATTAAATCTCGGGAAGGTGAAGTGAACACAAGAATTTTTAGAGCATTTAAAACAGGAATTTTAATGACCCTCACAGCTTTAGTAGCAGTTCTTCCAGCTTTCTTTTTAGTTACAGGACTTCCAGATTCATTCAGGCAAATTTTCCTGATTTTAGCAGTCGGATTAACCGCAGATATTATCAATACCTGGCTTACTAACGCGAGCATAATTAAATGGTATTGCGAAAAAAAAGGAATAAAATGAAAAAAATAATAAATTTTTTGCCTCTCAAACACCGGAAGTGTTCAAGATGAAAATCGGATTGAGAATATATATTTTAATATTTGCACTTTTACTTGCTTTTTTAGCAATTGCTCCTTGGAAAATACTGGAAAAAGGGGTGTTAATTGACAGCGTCGATAAAAATTCCACAGCCTTCGAACAGGGATTAAGGCAAGGGCAGATAATAAAAGCAATAGACAGAGAAAAAATAAACAATGTAGATGATTTTTCAAAAATAATTCAGGAAAAAAATTATACTTCAGAAAAAATAAAAACAATAATCACAACAGATAAAGGAGAATTTATTATTTACTCTAATAAAACTCCGGAAATAACCATTTCTTCAATACCTAAAACAAAAATTAAAACTGGTCTGGATCTTGCAGGAGGTTCAAAAGCTTTAGTTAAGGCAAAAGATAAAAAATTAAATTCAAAAGAATTATCTGATTTAATTGCAGTAATAAGCAACAGAATTAATGTTTATGGAATTTCAGACGTTAAGATAGTTTCTGTCCTGGATCTTTCTGGAACAAATTATATGTCTATAGAAATTGCTGGAGCAACACCAAAAGATTTGAATGATTTGATAACACAGCAAGGGAAATTCGAAGCAAAAATCTCCAACGAAACAGTATTTATTGGTGGAGAAAAAGATATCTCCTCTGTTTGCAGAAATGATGCTACTTGTGCTGGAATTGAAAGCTGTCAAAAAGCAGAAAATGGAAATTATTTTTGTAATTTCAGATTTGTAATTTATTTAAGCGAGGCTGCTGCACAAAAACACGCAGACATAACAAACAAACTGGATGTAAATGAAACAAATCCACAATATTTATCTAAAAAATTAGATTTGTATTTAGACGACAATCTCGTCGATTCTCTTTTTATTAGCAAGGACCTCAAGGGAAGAGTAACAACACAAATTCAAATATCTGGTTCAGGTTCTGGAGACGACCAGGAAGTAGCTTATAATGACGCTCTCGCATCAATGCATAAACTTCAAACCATTTTAATTACTGGAAATTTGCCTTATCAATTGGAAATTGTTAAATTAGATGTTATTTCTCCCTCATTAGGAAAAGAATTCACCAAAAATATAATTTACCTCGCAGTTATTGTATTTGTAATAATTTCAATAATTTTATTTTTAAGATATAGAAGAATAAAAATAACTCTTTCAGTAATTTTAACAATGTTTTCAGAAGCACTTATCACTTTAGGAATTGCTGCTTTCATAAATTGGAATTTGGATGCCCCGAGTATTGCTGGAATAATTGCCGGAATGGGTACTGGAGTTAATGACCAAATAGTTATCATCGACGAATCTGTTTCAAATTTACATATAAGTTTAAAAGAGAGAATTAAAAGAGCTTTGTTCATAATATTCGGAGCATTTTTCACAATAATTGTAGCAATGTTGCCTCTTTTTTGGGCTGGAGCAGGAATGTTAAAAGGATTTGCTCTAACAACAATAATTGGAGTTACAGTAGGAATTTTAATTACAAGACCTGCATTTGCAGAAATAATTAGGAAAATAAACGAATAAAATGTATCCAAAACAACATTTATTTTTAGGAATTATCTTTGCAATATTTTTATTTATTTTTTTCTCTGAAATTGGAATAATAGGAATTTTAATAATTTTATTGTCAGCCATTTTTATCGACGTGGATCATTACATTTATTATGTTTATCAAAAAAACTATGCACTCCCTCGCTCGTTTTTAGGATTTGGAAATTCTCGCACACTTCGGTGTGCGATTTCTCAAGAATTTCCAAATAAGAAAAAAGATTTTAGCTTAATTAATGCATATGAGAATTCAATGGACAAAACCAAAAAATTTTTATTACTCCCAAAATCAGAAAGAAATAATGCATATCTGGGATTTTATTTTCTTCACGGAATCGAAATTTTATTTTTAATATTGGCACTTTCTTTTTTTTCAAAATATTTTTTATTTATTTTTGCAGGATTTTCTTTTCATCTTTTATTAGATATAGTTCATCAAACAACTTATTGGGATAGAATTGACAAATTTTCTCTAATTTATGATTATATAAAGTTTAAAGATAAGAAGTTTTTTCAACTCTGAATAAATATTACAACTCTCTTAAAAATAATTGTTCTTTTGCAAACCATAAATCTTCTTAAATCCCTATTTATATGGTTTAAAATGACTAATCTGTCAATAATTGTTCCTATTTACAATGAGAGAGAAAACATAAATATACTTTATAATGAAATCACAGAAGTTTCAAAAAAACTTATAAAAAATAAAACAATTTCTGATTATGAGATAATTTTTGTAAATGATGGTTCTAGAGATGGAAGCAGGGAAATTTTAAAAAAAATATCTGAAAAAGATAAACAATTTAAAGTAATTGAATTAAGGAAAAATTTCGGACAAACACCCGCACTAAAAGCAGGATTTGACAACTGCAATGGAGATTTAATTGTAACTCTCGACGGAGATTTGCAAAACGACCCAAAAGACATTCCAAAACTTATAGAAAAATTAAACAAAGGCTACGACGTTGTTTCTGGTTGGAGATATAAAAGAAAAGATTCTTTTTTTAAAAAAATAGCTTCCAGAATGATGAATAATCTTCGATATATAGTAATTGGTGATTATTTGCATGATTACGGATGCGCATTGAAAATTTACAAAAAAGAATGCGTCAAAGATTTGGAACTTTTTGGAGAACTGCACCGATATATTACCGCATATTTATTTATCAAAGGTTATAAAATTGGAGAGGTTCCAGTCAATCATCGCCCAAGAAAATTTGGAAAAACAAAATACAAAATATTTTCAAATAGAGGAATAAATGGAATTCTAGATTTATTTTATTTAAAATTTTGGAGCACCTATTCTAATCGCCCGTTGCATTTTTTCGGAAGACTCGGAATTTACCAATGGTTTTTGGCGTTTATTATAATTATAGAGCAGATAATAAAAGCATTTATTATTCAGAAATTAACTTTAGGTCCGTTGCTGATGCTCGCAGCAGTTCTAGGAATTTCCGGATTATTATTCATCATCTTCGGATTTCTTTCTGAAATAGTAATGAGAACTTATTTTGCAGATAAAACAATTTACAATATAAGGAAGATTTATTAAAATGGAAATAAAAAAATATTTTAAATTAGATTCTCATCTGCATATTTACACTAGTTGGAAAGATAATTTATGGGAGCCAGGACCAAGAGATTTAGAAACTTTTACAAGAGAATTTTCTTTAAGAGGTTTAGATTCAGCGGCTTTAACAAATTTTAATGATGATAGATATGAAACTTTTATGGAAACAGGAAAAAATCTTCCAAGGGATTGGGATTTTAAAGAATATGAAAGAGGCGCAATAATTAATTTACCCGACGGAAAAAAATTTTATTGGTTAAAATCTCAAGAAATCCCAACAGAGCAAGGGCATGTTTTATTTACTGGAGTGAGAAAAAATAATCATATTAAACCTTATAGAAATATAGAAGAAGTTTTTTCAGATACAGAAGATTCAATTATAATTGCAGATCATCCATTATGGATAATACCTAAAGGAAATCCCTTAGGAATAGGAGAAAAAAATTTAATTAAATATTCTTCAAAATTTCATGCTGCAGAATTAAATGGTTCGGCGTGGCTATTAGCAAGACATGCAAATCCAAATTTAGAAAAACTTGCAAAAGAAATAAATCTGCCCTTAATTGCAAATTCAGATGCATATGGTTTTACATTGCCTTTTATTTTTGGAGTAGCTCCTTTCTTAGATATTGGAAAAACTTACACTGAATTTGAAAGAAAAGATTTGCAGTTAGAGGATATAGATTCATTGATTTATTCATTAAAAGAAAATATTGTTGAAGGTAAATGTAAACCTCATTTAAAAAAAAATAATCCCTTAACAATATTCCAGCACGCATTTTTTACCTTGGGATATTCTCGTCTTAAAAAAATTGGGTTTAATATTAAACATCACTGCGATAAAGAAAATTAAAATGTGCGGAATAATCGGATTTAATTGGAATGATAATATTTTATTGAATAAATCATTAAAAGAAATAAGTCATAGAGGGCCTGATGCTTCTGGGAAATTCACCGACAAATATATTTCATTAGGACACAGAAGGCTTTCCATCTTGGATTTATCAGCGTCGGGAAAACAACCAATGTCAAACGAATCAGAAACTATCTGGATAATTTTCAATGGAGAAATTTATAATTTTAAGGAATTAAAAAATCAATTAAAAAGACAACATAATTTTAAATCAGAAACAGATACAGAAATTCTTATTCATCTTTATGAAGAGTCCGAATCTCCAGAAGAAATGCTGAAAAAATTAAACGGAATTTTTGCATTTTGTATTTATGATTCAATAAAAAAAATTCTTTTTATCGCGCGAGACTGCATCGGTGTAAAACCCTTTTATTATTACGAAAATAAAAGCAAATTTATGTTTTGTTCAGAAATAAAAGGGATAATCAAAAATGATGAAATAGAAAGGGAAATTAATTTTGAAGGAGTTTCATCATTCTTAACTTTTAGAGCAAATATCGAAGAGGAAACTTGTTTTAAGAATATAAAAAAATTAATGCCCGGGTATTACCTTATTTATGATTTGAAAAATAAAAAAATATCTGCTCTGAAAGACTATTGGAATTTGAAATACAATATTGAAAATAAATCTATAAATTATTTTGAGGAGAAATTAAAAAATCTTTTATTTGATTCTGTTAAAAAACAATTAATGTCCGATGTTCCTTATGGAGCATATCTTTCTGGAGGTGTTGATTCAGGAACAATTGTTTCTATAATGAGTAAATTCTGTTCCAAACCTGTAGAAACTTTTTCAGTAGGATTTGAGCAAGAAGAACATACGGAAATAAAAGAGGCAAAATTTTTGGCAGAGAATTTCAAAACAAACCATCACGAATTATTAATAAAAGAGGATTCTGTAAAAGAACTTCCAAAAATTATTTATCATTTAGATGAACCAATGTCTGACCCAACTTCAATCCCAATTTATTTTCTTTCTAAGTATACAAAAAAATATTGCACGGTGATTCTTACTGGAGAAGGAGTAGATGAATTATTTGCCGGCTATCCTCAATATAAATTTATGAAATTGCATAAAAATTTAATATCTTTTTTCCCAGATTTTTCTAGAAAAATATTTTCTTCATTAATAAAAAATATTCCGGGGAATATTTTAAATAAAGGATTTGAATATTCTTCAGAACTTGGAGAAAAAGGAATCGAAAGATTTTCTAATTTTATTAATTCCAATAAATTAAGCGAGCAATATTTAAATCAAATTTCTATTTTTAACGAGCAGGAAAAAAATAATTTATTAAAATTAAAATCTCAAAATTTATATTTAAAATATTCTAAAAACTTTAACAAGAAAAATTTACTGAATAGTTGCTTAAATTTTGATTTTAAAGGAAACATGGTGGATGATTTATTGATGAAATTAGATAAAAATACTATGGCTTTTTCTATTGAAGGAAGAGTTCCATTTTTAGATTATAGAATAGTTGAACTGGCTTCCAAAATTCCGGAAAATATGAAATTAAATTTCCTTAATCAAGATAAATTTATTTTAAGAAAATCTGTAGGAAATTTAATTCCAAAACAAACAAGCAACAGAAAGAAAAAACATTTTTTTGTACCAATAAATAATTGGTTCATGAACGAATTATTACAGTTAAAAGAGGATTTGCTTTCTAAAGAATATATAAACAAACAAAATATTTTTAATTATAATTATATATCAAAAATAAACAAAGATTTTAAAAAATCTAGGCTTTTTTATTCGAGACAGCTTTGGTCTTTAATAACTTTTCAGATTTGGTATAAACAATTTATAGAAAATGAAAAAATTAAAATATAATTTAGGCTCTCAAGACAGATTTGGCTATGAATGGAACAAGTTTAATAAAATCATTCCCGAATACGAGTTGCAATTTTTAAAATGGGTTCATCCTCTTAAAAAAGAAGATTTCAAAAATAAAAAAATTTTAGATGCTGGTTGTGGTATAGGAAGAAATTCTTACTGGCCTTTAATTTATGGAGCAAAAGAAATTTACGCATTTGATTATGATAAAAGAACCGTCGCAGTTGCCGCAAAAAATCTTTCAAAATTTAAAAACTCCAAAATAGAATTTAATTCAATTTATAATTTAAATTTTAAAAATAAATTTAATATCGCCTTTTCAATCGGCGTGATACATCATCTCGAAAATCCGCATTTGGCAGTTCAAAAACTGGCAGATTCTGTAAAGAAAAATGGAATTGTTTTAATTTGGGTTTATGGCTATGAAGGAAATGAATGGATTGTAAAGTATATTAATCCAATAAGAAAAATAACTTCCAGACTTCCGTTAAAAATAATAAATTTAATAACTTATTTATTTTCAATACCTCTTTACACTTATACAAAATTTATCCCGCAAAAATCTCCATACTTAAAACAGCTTTCTGGATTTAAATTTTGGCATACCCACAGCATCATATTCGATCAGTTAATTCCAAGAATTGCAAATTACTGGAAAAAAGACGAAGCAATTAATTTATTAAAAAATAAAGGGCTATCTGATATAAATGTTTACAGAGTAAACGAAAACTCATGGACTGTAATTGGAAAGAAAAAATGAAATTAAAAGATAATCATTTATTAATAATTGCAATAACCCTGTTGTTTTTAATTACAATTTTGACTCAATTTTATGGAAATGCAGATATTGGGGATTATGCTAATGTTGCAAAATTTTTCTCTGGAGATTATAAGGCACAAATACGTTCATCACATTCTTATTTTTACGGATTTCTTTCATCACCTTTTGTAAAAATTACTGGCAATTTTTTTGCAATGAAAATTATGAATCTTATTTGGCTAATATTAATTATTTTAAGTATTTATTATATTTCTGATAAAAACCGGAAAACACTTTTATTGACTATAACTGCCCCTATTTTTTGGTATATGGCTCCGATTATAAATCCAATCCAAATCTCAAGCTTATTTTTTTTGTGGGGATTTTATTTTTTAAGAAAATACGACGATAAAGGGAAATTTATTTTTTTATCTTATTCTGGGATTTTTTTTGGATTAGCATGGGTTTTTTGGGACACTGTTCTTCATTTGGGAATAATTCTAACACTTGTTTTCTTTTATAATAAAAAATTCTCACATTTAATCTATTTCATCTTTTTTGTTTTTATTGGACTTATTCCAAGATTAATTTTAGATCAAATTCTATTTAATTTCGCATTTTTTACAATTTTAAAGAGTTTCACTGGAGGATTCGTAAATCTTTTATTTTCTGGTTCCATAGGTAGTGGGCATTCTGCTAAAACATTTATGAATATTTTTTCTATGTTAATTTTTCTGCCATTATTTTCTTTTATCTTAATTAAAAAACAAAATTTTTCTAAGAATAAAAAAACAACAATTTTTCTGATTTTATCAATATTATTATTTTTAACAAATCCTCAGCCAAGATACCTCTTAATTATAATCCCCCTAATTTTATTGGATTTAGGTAAAATTATTTCTCAAAAACAATTTAAAATACAAATAATTTTCTCAATAATCCTTTCATTATTAGTAATCACCCCATATGTAATTCAAATAAATTATTATACTAACTCTCAAGAATTTACCTCTTTAATTACAAATATAAATAAAGTTGAAATTTCAAAAATAAATCCCAATGAGTTAATTATAGAAGATTTAAATCAGATGGGTCGAGATTACCCATCCCAAATATTTTTGGTAGGCCCGAACTCAGACGATTATGCTTTTTTAGCAAGACTTTATTTTGGGGACAAAATAAATGAATTTGTCAGCATTCAGGATTATAATTTATTTTTGCAGAATAAAACAACTCTTTTTGAAAAAAAATTTCAACCAGTTCCAAAAATAAATGAGAGAAGACTTATCTGGATTGCCGGAGGAATAGACGCAAATTTAAGAGAACCCCCCCTTTATGAAAATATAAATTATGCAATAAGTATCAACGAATCCCTTAATTTGCAAGGATTTAATTTAGAAAAAAAATACAATTTTTTGTATCTTTATAGAAAATTAGATTAATATTTTAAATGTTATTTTCTTGTTTAAATTATAATGATAAAACAAAACTAAAACTATTGCCACCCCCTTCGAAAACATGTACCAAATATTAAATAATTCAACCAGGACATATAATATAATCTGAGTGAGTAAAAGTCCGCTTAGGGAAATTATTAAAAAAATAGAGAATTGAGAAAATATTCTTTTATTTTTATTTTTAAAATTAAAATATTTATTCAACACATAATGAGGAACTACCGCAACAAGATAAGAAACGCTTGCCGAATATAAATACCAGATATTAAAAAATTCAGTAAGAATATAAAGCAAAGAAACATCAATTAATGTAGCAAAAAATCCGATTAAAACATATCTAAAAAATATTTTTGTATTTTCTTTCATGACTATTTATTCTCCGTAAATCTTTAAATAACCTTCTTTTTAATATAATTAATGAACTCTAAAATAGAACAAAAAAAAATAGATAGTAATTTAAAATTAATAGTTAAATCTTCTTTTATTATTTTTATTGGTTTATTTTTATCAAAAATTTTTACATATTTATATAGAATTATCATCGCAAGAAATTTTGGTCCCGAAGTTTATGGATTGTTTTCCATAGCAATAATGATTCTGGGGTGGTTCGTTCTTTTTGGTTCTTTAGGTTTTTCAGAGGGTTTGATTAGATACCTCTCTTGGTATAGAGGAAAAAAAGATTATAAAAGAATAAAATATCTTTTTAATATAACCATCTTAATTAATTTATTCATTGGAATTATTTCAGCAATTATTTTATATTCCTTTTCAGAATTTATAGCAATAAATATTTTTCATAATGGTGATTTAATTATTTTCCTTAAGATTTTCAGTTTTTTAATTCCAGTTTATCTTCTTTCAAATATTCTTTTGTCTGTTTTACAGGCATTTGAGAGAATACAATGGTATTCTTTTATAGTAAATGTCTTGCAAAATATAATTAAACTTTTGGCATTGATTATTTTAATCTTTTTTGGAATTGGTTCAAATTCTATAATTTTTTCTTATTTTTTAGGATATTTGGCAATTTTAATATTCTCTTATTTTATTTGCAGGCATAAAACTCCGGAAATTTTTGGATTATATAATTTAAAACCTAGAGAAAAAACTAAAACTTTTAAGGAATTTTATTCTTATTCTTGGCCTTTACTTTTTACAGTTGCTATATCGGAGATATTTTTTTGGGCAGATTCTTTTTTTATAGGTTATTTTAATGGGGCCGCAGATGTTGGATTTTATAATGTAGCAGTTTCAATCGTCTTACTCTTAATGATTGTTCCTGAATTATTTCTTAAACTTTTTTTCCCTTTAATTACCAAAGAATATTCTAAAAATAATCACGAGATTGTTAAACAATTGAGTCAGCAAGTGGGAAAATGGATTTTTGTTTTAAACATACCTCTGTTTTTAATTATGTTCTTATTTCCAGGAGTTATTATAAATGTTCTTTTTGGTTCAGAATATTTAGTAGCTTCTAATGCTTTAAAAATTTTATCTTTAGGAACTCTTGTTTCATCAAGTCTTATATGGATATATAATAATTTATTATCCATGGCAGGTAAAACTAAATTATTATTTATTAATTTATTATTTGCATCTATTTTGAATATATTCCTTAATATTTTTCTAATACCAAAATACGGAATTACAGGGGCAGCAATAGCAACGACAATTTCTAAGATACTCCTTGGAATTGTTTTATTTGTCGAAGTTAAAATTTATCTCTCAATTATTCCATTCAGAAGAAAATTAATCAGAATTTTAATTATAGCTTTTCTTCTTGGCATTATTTTATCTTATATTAGTAGGTCCATTATAATTAATTTTATGAGTTTGATGTTGGTAGGAATATTTTTTATTTTATCCTATTCTTTTTTAATTTTAATTACCAAATCACTGGATAAAAATGATTTTATGATTTTGAAAATAATAAAAAGAAAAATATTATGGACATAATTTGGCTGTTTTTACCTGTAATCCCTTGAATCTTTTGCATTATTATTCTTTAATATCTCTAAAGTATAAAAACTATATTTTAAAGCTATTCTTCTATTGATTAAGCGGCTCTTTTTGTTTATTAATCATATATTTTTACCACTTCCTAAAGGAAGCGGAATTTCTTCTAAATTAAAAATTGGTCAGATTTTTATTGATTTTCTTTTAAATCTAGTTCTTTTATTAATCCTTCAACAAAATCCGCATCAGCCTGCCATTTTTCTTTTCCATATGGAAATGGAATCATGAAATTAGGAGTTGGATTTTTAATATATTCATTCCAATAATCTTTTTCATAAACTCCTTGTTTTAATAACTCCCTATAATAATCGGTATTTGGAAGAGGTTGTAAAATATTGACCATAGGCATTTTAATTCCGAGCTCCCTTAGTTTAGAAGCCATTGTTTTTCTATCTTCTTCTGTTTCAGTTGGGGCCCCCACTATAAAAAAAGCAATTATGTCTATACCCGCTTTTTTCATTGTTTCACAAAATTCTTTAATTTGTTTATAATTCTGACATTTTCTAAAGAATTTAAGAGTTTCATCTGAAAGAGATTCTATTCCAACATGTATTCTTTTAAATCCCCTTTCAACAAGCATTTTTGCTGTTTCTAAACTCATTTTTGCTTGCCCTCTTCCACTCCATTCTGAATGAAATTTTCTTTTATCCATTTCATCACATAATTTTTTTAAATAATCTTCATCTGTATTAAAATTATCTTCATAAATATGAATGCTTCCTGCATCTAACTCCTTTTGTAAATAAATCATTTCATCTACTACTGATTCTGGATTTTTTCTCTGGACTTTTTTTGTTTGAACATCACAAAAATTAC
>ERZ1292629.2694-Hain-H43-01um-R1-2694-length-14557-cov-10_pt1 | contig 14557 bp, 14 predicted proteins | sample MGYA00564399_ERZ1292629 | MGnify/ENA primary metagenome ERZ1292629 (study PRJEB36523, sample SAMEA6512636) | groundwater metagenome | collected 2019-01-08 | study: AquaDiva: Metagenomics assemblies of 32 groundwater samples
GTTATTTGGGAGATGTTGTAGCTGAGAAAAGAGAAGAGATAGCCTTAAGAGAAGATGATGATGCTGATTTAAGAGAAGCTTCTTAGGATTTAGTTTACTATTTTATTTTTTCCATAAACTTTCAAACAATATTTTCATAGTATTGGTATGTTCCTTAGATTTAATCTTAATAGCAGATATTTCGGACTTTAATAAAACATGATAAACACATCCTTCGATTATGAAAATTACTTCTTTGGAGTTCTTTAAATCTGTAAGATATTTTACTTCAGTATATTTGTCAATCTTTTCTTGTGTTGACTCTTGAGATTTTTCCAGAATTTGTTTTACTTTAATTCCTCTTTCTTTTCTTAAATTTCTAAACTTATCAGTTCTGTAATATATCTTTTCAATAGCATTTTGCATGCTCCCTATGATGAGAATTTCTTTATTTGCATTATCTATAATCTCATCAAAAATTTTGTAAACTGCTATATTTCCTTGAAATACTTCTGTAAATGGTTTTTCATCAATTTGAGCCTGCATCTGGATAAGTGAAGGCAAAACTTTCTTGATTGAGTTCTTTTTTTCATCAAGTAGCTCAACTAATCTTTGGGGTTTTGATGCAATAAAATTAGTCTTGCTTCCAATAATAATTGTAGATAAAAGTCCTATTAATCTAAGTTTGTCAAGAATTTCATAAACCGTGCTTCTCGGCATATCTACAATCTCTGTAATTCTATTAGCCGTAGCAGTGCCGAGTTTAAGCAGAGCTAGATAAACTTCTGCTTCTTTATGGCTAAGGCCATATTCTACCAATTCTTGAATCATAATTTAGCAACAATTTGACTAAATATAAATCTTTGTATTGTCGGTGGATTTTGACGGCAATTCTTTAAGAAGCCTCCAAATTGACCTTTTCTATGAAATCACAAATTTTTATATATAAAGAGAACATTTTTTCAAACTTACTTGGGAGGAGATATCTATAAGATGGTTAAGGAAGCAAGGCCTGAGTTTAGTGGTCTTGAAGCAGAAGTTGTAATTCCTGTTAGTTTAGATGGTGTAGTCTATAATGCTCATTTAAAGGGTCCTGGAAGATTTTCTGATTTGAGAAAAGAGAATTATGGACGTTATTCTGGTAAAAATTTTGTCAGGGGAACTTTTGGAGAGCAGTTAACTCTTTTACATGGTGCTTATCTTAACACAAATAACCGCAATTTTGCCGCTGACGAACTTATTTCACTGGTTAATAATAAAGGAGTATCTGGTGATACGGGCATTCTTTATACTCCTGAATTGATTGTTGTTCAAGATAATCCTGAAATTAATCCTAAAAATGAAGTAATAGGACATGGGATTTTAATGGATTTAGATCATTTAGTCTCTAAAATTGGTGAAACTAAAATAAAGGGGGTAAGATTTAGTAATGATCTAAAAATAAGAGCAATTCCATATAAATTTGCTGAAGAAACATTGCAAACCATTGATCAAATAAAAGAAAACCCATTTCTAATTGCCTTAACAGGAGATATAAATGCTCCAGAGAAACTAGCCCAAATTTTTGAAATAATTAAAGATCAAAACAAATTTCATCAAATGAAAATTCCTGAGGGCATATTTGTTGAAGGCTTGAATACAGATTCAGAGCATATGATAAGAATTCCAACCATCCGAAGACCAAATACTATTTCTATAAATGGTAATTTTGATTATTATTGGGGATTTTTTAATACTGCTAGTTACTCTTTTGGAATTTTAAAATAAATAACTCAAATTATGGCTTGCTCTTCTTGTTTCATACAAAGGCGCTCATCTTGCTGTTTACAAGCGCCCAAACTTCTGAATCTTTGAGAATCCTTGTCATTAGAGTATTCATTTCGTCTTGTTTGATATCTTTCTTTAGAATTTCATTTGATTGTCTTTTTACAACTCTCTTTCTACTCGCCAGCAGGCTCTGATACTCGCTGCGGAGTTATAAAAGCCTCTGGAGGGAATTGAACCCCCAACCTATAGTTCACTTGGGTTTTGCCTTACAAAACTATCGCTCTAACCATTGAGCTACAGAGGCGTTGAAACTCTTAGAAAATGAGATGTTAAAAGGCTTTTGATTGTGCTATCTTTGTAGAAAGTACTTTCTTCCTTTTTCTGTTAACTTATAATTATACTCTACTGATTGACCTGCTCCAGGTCCTAAGGAATCATCTTCATCAAACTTATCTGAAAATTCTAAATATCCTTTATTCATTCCCCATCTTACTCCATCCATTGAAAATTGTTGTCTTCTACTGTGAATCCCTATTGTTGCATCTTGCCCATTCTTCTTGAAAAATTCAATTAATTTTGTTTCTAATTCTCCTAATGTCCAATTGCCTGAGGGAGTAAAATCTTCTTTTTTTGCTTGGCTCATTTAAATGCTTAGAATTATTATTTTTAAATAAATGTGTTATTGACTTTTAACTAATTATTTGTTGTTTCTATTACTGTCTCTTCCGATGCTACTACTTTCTTTTTTATTGGCGGTCCAATTACTTCTATCCAGCGGATTTCACAGAATGCTAAAGGGTAGATTTTTTTAACTTTTAATGAAACTGATCTTTGAAGTTTATTAGTCATTAATTCTGAAAATAGTTCTTTTACTGTTTTTATGTTTGAATATCCTTCTAAGAACTTCTTGGCTGCATTTCGGACTTCTTTTCTTAGATTTCTTGAAATATGATTGCGAGTAATCATGAATGGTTTGATTAGTAATTCTCCGTCTTTGCAAGATGTTTTAAAAGAATCCTCAATGTAATCTATTCCGCGTCTCATTGTTCTTCTAATATAACTTGGCAGAACGATTAGACTTACTAATTCACTGTCTAATTTTCCGTCTTTAAATATTACTTTAGCTTTTAGTTCGACGTTTTTCCCTTTTAGGTTTTTAGTCATATCTACATTTACTACTCTATTATTGAGTTCTTCTTCGTTTAGTGAATATAGTTTTACTTTTGATGCTGTTAGAGGTATAGATACGTCAAAGAATTTTTTACGAACTATTTTTTTTGATTGTTCTGCCATTTTACCTACAAACCTCCACCGGGTTTCTAGGAGTTCCAGGAACCATGTTTTTTATCATTTTGATATTTTCTCTCCTATTTGAATTTTAGATACTCTTCTAGCTTTTTTTATGCCCTTTGATTTTTTACATACTGTACAAGTGTATAAGATTGTTAGGCGTTTTGTTTGTTTTGTTTTTCTTTTCCATGATTTTAATGCTGGTCTAGAATATCTTCCTTGGTTACCAAATCCTCTGTTTAATCCCCTCATTTTTACTCTGCCTGTAGAACCTCTGGATAATGGATGTGCTGATGAACGAGATTTTTGCTTTGCTACGCTCACTGTTTGAGAGGTTTGTTTCTTGCAATGCGGACAATATCTGTTTGTTTTTTCTGGTAATTTCATTCTACAACCTCCACCGGGTTCTAGGAGTCCAGGAACCTCGACGGACATTCTGGCAGACATTTAACTGAAAGTCAAATGTTTTAGCTAACCTCTTGTCGGCCAGGTGACTTGAGGGTTTACGCTATTAGATGTTTGAATTAGTGGTTTTTAAACGTTGCGAATTGAGATTCGCAGATTTTCGCTTGTAGAGGACAAGCTTCAAACGTTGCGAATTGATATTCGTAGATTTAAAATTATCTTTCTTGCGATAATTTTAAACGTATAGAGAACTGCGTAGTTTACATTGGATTTATTTTGCAGTTCTCCATCTAAAGTTGCGAACAAATGTCGCAACCCCACGGAAATGGGGCAAGACATACTCACAATTTCCAAAAAGAAAGAGGAAATTGCTCATGTATAACTGCACTAAATTGTTGACTCTCCATACAGTTATCCATTTTGTAAGATTTTTAAATCCCTAAGATATAGATTAATATGCTTGATGTGTTTGGGAGACCGAGAATTGCTGGAACTTTAGCTTCTCTTGTTTTATTTGGATGTACTGAAAATAAATTGAAAAATAATTCTCTTGTTGATAGTATAAATGAGATAAGATTTGGTTCTGCCGTATCGACTTATGGAAAAGATGGAGAAATATTATTTGCAGAAAGATTTGCGGATGTAAATAATGACCAAAATGTAGATATGTATGTAATAGATTATCCTTCTTGTCCTGAAAAAACTTGTGCTTATGCTTCTTCAACCCAATTAGAACTTATTACATCTTTGAATAAAGGAGAAACTCCTAGAGAAATAGATTATAGTTTAAATTCTTCTGGGAAAAATAATGTTAGGAGAATTAGGCTTGAAGTTATGGATGTGAAGAAACAGTTTAATATTAATCAAAAATATTTATTTATAGATCGTAATCCTTTAATTGTTGTAGATTAGTTTATTTTATCGGCAAGATTGTTCTTAATGCGTCTGCAAAAGATGTGGGAATCCATGTTTGTCCGTTTGCATATCTTAATCCGAAGTATGCAACTACTAAGATTGTTAAGAAGATTATTGTATTTACTTTATTTATCTTACTTTTTTTCTTGACTCTTTCTGCGAATGAATAACCACACTTGACGCAGAATGTGTCTTCTATTTTTAGTTTTAGTCCACAGGCAGGGCAGAATTTGTGGTCTACTTTGTTCGATTTGTTCCTAAACATGATTTATTATAGGGTTTTTTGTTTAAAAAGGTATTATTTATTAAGGACCTATACTCTAATATTAGATAATGTATTCAAAAGAGAGGAGAATTAAATTAGAAAAGGGCGAACAGTCCAAATTAATTGCTAGTTTAGCTGATAAATATGGTTCCGTTAAGAAAATTGCAGATAATTGGAATCTTTCTTATTCTACTTTAAAAAAATACTCTCAAGAAATATTTTTATTGCCTGAAAATATTTTTAATAAAATTATTTATGAACTTGAAATAAATAAAGGCAAATTAACCTTTTCTTATTTAGATTATAATTGGGGGGCTAAAATTGGAGGTAAAAATGGGATTATAGCTCTTTGGAAAAAATATCCTAATAAGATTAGAGAGTGGCGAAAACTTGCAGGTGCTAATTCTGGTGCATCTCGAATAAAGAAAATATCTTTACCTAATATGGATGAAAGACTTGCTGAATTTGTTGGCGTTTATTTGGGAGATGGGAGTTTAACTACTTATTTTATTAAAATAATTGGGGATGTTAGATATGATTTGCCTTATTTCGATTATTTGAATAAACTTGTTATCGGTCTTTTTGGAGTAAATGGGAAAATTTACAGAGATAAAAGATCAAATGCCATTTCTTTAGTTTTCTTTTCAAAAAAGTTATGCTCTTTTTTTACTGATGAGCTTAAACTTAAACTTGGGGATAAGATTAGAAATCAATCTTCCATTCCTCAGATTATTCTTGCGGACTTTAATCTTTCTATTGCTTGTTTACGTGGCTTAATTGACACGGATGGATCAATATCTAGGCGCGGTAGAAATGGAGAGCAATTTACTGTAACTTTTAGTAATTACAATAAAACTTTGTTAAATCAAGTTAAAAGTATATCTGATAAAAATTCTTTATTTACTTTTTTTTCTGATAAAGAAATGTGTATTGGGACTAATGCAGGGTCAAAAATAATACAATATTTTAAAGTCGTAGGAAGTTCTAATCTTAAGCATATAGTAAGATTTTATGAACGATTTTATAATAACAATACTATTTATCAAAAAGAAGTTAAAAATTATTATCAACAACCTTTTTATAGGGATGTTAATTTGCCTTTTAAGTTGGCCTAATAGTCTAGTGGTAAAATACCTCCTTGACGTGGAGGGGTCCGCAGTTCGATCCTGCGTTGGGCCATATCTTTGACGTGGACGAGGCCCAAGTTCGATCCTTAGTGGGGTCATTTATGGTTTTAGGATTAGAGATTAGTTTCTTGGATGAAGCTTTGAGAATTTCTTATTTTAATTCCTTTATATTCTTTTAATTCTAATAAATCGTCATCTCCACTTATTATATAATCTGCTTTTCCTGCTATGGCACATTCAATAATCATGTTATCGTCTGGATCTTCTTTTACTATGTCTACCTTCTCACTTGGCTCAACTAAGTGAGTTATGTCTTTTATTTCATTTAGAGCTTCTTCGATTTCATTTTGTGATAGACTGAATTTTGGTCTATTTAGCACTTCTTTGACTTCTTCCAAAATTTGTGGCGAGATTATTATTTGAATTTGATTTAATCTTCCTAGTTCTAATAATCTGAATTGATTTCCTTTTCTGATTGTTGCTGAAATAAGCACATTTGTATCAAGAACTACTTTAAACATTTCTTTTTTTTGCCCTAACTGCAGTTATTTCGGACTCGACATCTTTAGAGGTTATGCCTCTTTTTTCTGCATTTTTCCATAGGCTACGAAAGACTTTATGAAATTTTTCAATTTTTTTTGATTCTTCCAAATTTTTAGTTCTTTTTAAGATAATTGAGTCGTCACTAGCATATACGAAGAAGCGCTCTCCTTCTGTTATTCCTGCGCTCTTCCTTATGTCTTGCGGTATGACTACTTGTCCTTTTGAGGTTATTTTTGTTATCTCTATTTCCATAGTAAGACTAGTAAGAATAGTCTTATTTATAAATGTTTGTGGCTGGATTTATTTAGTAGTAAAATACATTATTGATGTGGAGGAGTCGGCAGTTCGATTCTGCCTGGGACCATTTGTCTTTGATGTTGATGGATGTTAGATATTTGGCGGGTCACTGAATATTATAGAAAATTCTAAATACTTGACAGTTTTGGTAAAAATATGAGTCTAAAAAAATTACCTAAGTCTGAAGAAGATTCAATTATGGTTGCTGCTGGTGCATGGAAAGGTATAAAAGAAACAGGTGAAGAATATCAAAAGAGGGTGAGGTCTGAGTGGAAAAAGAGGGAGAAAAGATTGGATTGGTAGTTATTGATTCAAGTATTTTTATAGATCATCTTCGTAGTTACCGTCCTGCTTTAGAGTTTTTTAATGAATTGTCTCTTAATCCTCAAGATGTTTTTTTCTCTGCTATCACAGAAACAGAATTAATTAAAGGTAAGAGTTGTTCTGATAATAGTGTTAGATCTCTTGTGATTAATATGCTTAATGGATTAAATAAAATACCTGTTGATAATATGATTGCTCTTAAAGCAGGAGATTTATCAAGAATTTATGGAACTGATATGCCTGATTCTATAATTGTAGCAACGGCTATGATTTGCAAGGCTGAATTGCTGACACGAAATGTAAAGGATTTTGAAAAAATTGAGGGCTTGAAAGTTAGGTCTCCGTATTAGACTGGTTGTTGTAGGAGGTTTATATGGTATGGGAGTCATTTGTCTTTGACGTTGGTGGTAGGGTTCGATTCTTGGTGGGGCCATTATTTTTGAACGTATGGCATAAAGTTAAATAGATATTAATGTTATTTTTTATATGAAGAAGCGAGTGATTATTATTTTGATTATCTTATTGGTTGTTATTGTTATAGGTGTTATTTATTTTAACAATAGGGATAAGGTCAAAGATGTTGAATGTTATCTAGTGCCTGATAGTGGGACCTGCGAAGCAGCTATTCCTAGATATTACTTTGATTCAACTGAAGATAATTGTAAGCAATTCAACTGGGGTGGGTGTGGCGGAGTTGTTCCGTTTGATACGATTGAGGAATGCCAGGATAGTTGCGAATGAAATTTACTTACTAAGTAAGTTACTAACTTAATGAGTTACTAACAATATTTATATACTTGTTTTTATTCGTGATGTTTGAGGTTTTGGTATGAAAATTTTAGATATGCAGAGGTGTTTAAGAAAATGATAAAATTTTCAATACAGAAGACTTTCTTACCTTTGAAAGTTTCTGTCTGTCCGATTTCAACTATAAAGTTGAGAGCAAGTCTCAACATACTTGCAAATTCATTGAATTTGCTCGGTTCGCCTTCACTCGCATCAGGGAGAAGAAATCAGACATGAAGAAATACTTACTGCTTATTGAGGATGAGAAGTTGTGGGAGAGGTTTAAGGAGACTATAGATAAAGATATTAATACCGCGATTATCGAGCTTGTCAAGGAGAAAACAATCAAGGGGGAAAAGAAACGTGATTAGGGTTAATAATAGAGTTGGGCAGGTGACTATATTTGTTATTATAGCTCTTGTTATTGTTGGAATTATTGTGTTGTTTGTTGCTTTTAAAGATAATATTTTTGGGAGTAATATTCCTTTAACTCTTCAACCGGTTTATGCTAGATATGATGCTTGTATTTCTGAAGAAGTGTCTAACGGAATAAAGTTGCTTGAATCTCAAGGTGGTAGGATAGATGTTGGAGAACTTACTAAGGCAAATGATTTTAATCCGTTTTCTTCACATTTGAATTTTTTAGGAATTAAAATTCCTTATTGGTATGGATTTTCAGGAAATAATATTGTTATAAATAATGTTCCTACTGTTAGAGATATGGAATCTGAAATTGAAGATTTTGTTTCTGGTCGACTTAATGATTGTGATTTCTCTGATTTTACTTCTCGTGAATTTGTTATTGGGAAAAGTGAACCTGACGTTTCCGTTACTGTGGAGGATGAAGAGGTTCTTGTTAGCGTTGATGCTCCTCTGAGTGTTTCTTTTAATGAGCAGAGTGCTAGACGATTGAATCATAAAGTTGCTGTTTCTAGTAAACTTGGTTTATTGTATAAATCTGCTATTTCAATTAACGATTATGAAAGAAGCTCGTTATTTTTAGAGAATTATGCTTTAGATGTTTTGCAGTCCTATGCTCCTGTTGATGGTGTTGAAGTTCAATGTAGTCCTAAAATATGGAAGACTCCTGAAGTGGTTTCAGAAGTTAGGAATAGTTTATCTGCTAATATTGGGGCGGTTAAGTTTGATGGAAAAGACAAGTATTTTGCTGTAGATAATCGGGTCAATGAACCTGTTAATTTAATGTATTTGGCAGAAGAATTTCCGAGTAAGATTGAGATAACTCCTGCATCTCAGGCTCTTATGATTGCTGAGCCTGTTGGAACTCAGGAAGGAATGGGAATAATGGGATTCTGTTATGTTCCTTATCATTTTGTTTATGATTTGAGATTCCCTGTGCTTGTGCAAATTGGAGATGGGTTAGAGAACTTTCAGTTTCCTGTTGTAGTAGATATAGATAATAATGCTATTGGGGAGCCTACTTATAGTGAGATTGAAGAAGATACAGATTATGATGTTTGTTCTTTTGCTGAGAATGATGTTACTGTTAATACTTATGACTCACAATTGAATCCTGTTGCTGCTAATATTAGTTATCATTGTTTTGATAGCTTATGTGAAATTGGAGAGACTACTGTTTTGGGGTTGAATGCTAAAATACCTGTTTGTGTTAATGGGGAGTTGATTGCAACTGCTTTTGGATATGCCGATTCTAAAGTTTTGTTTTCTTCTAATTCTGAAAGTTTTGCTGAAATTATATTAGAAAAAGAATATGATTTAGATGTTGAGATTAGACTTGGTGGAAAAGTTGTGAGGAATTCAACTGCAGTAGTTCATTTTGTTGGGCAAGACGGATATTCTGTTAGTGCAATTATTCCTGAATCTAGTAAAGTTAAATTGAAAGAAGGGCTTTATAATATTGAAGCATTTGTATATGGTAACTCTAATGTTGTCATACCGGCAACTACTAAGACTGAATGTTATAAGGCTAATCGCGGAGGAATTGCAGGAATATTTGGAAGTACAAAAGAAGTGTGTGTGCCTGTTGAGATTCCTGCTACTAAGATAGATTATGCTTTGCGAGGTGGAGGTAAATTGACAGATTATTATATTCTTGGAAGTGAGCTTGAAAATGGTAAGGTAATTATTGATGTTAGTGAACTGCCCGTGCCTAATTCGCTTGAGCAGTTGCAATATAATTATGAAGTGTTTGACACACTGGGAGTGCAATTGGAATTCGCATGAGGAAATTATTATTATTTGCTTTAGTTTTATTTTTATTTACTTTTGTTAGTGCTCAGGTTGTGACTGAACAAGGATTTAGTGGGAATAGAGGAGGTACTGCGAGTTATGTTAATTATGGGAGTAGTTTTACTTCTTATTATGGTGCTGAAGCAAGCACTTATTGGCCAGTTCTTTCTAATAGGGATGAATGTACTAATAGTCAAGACATAATTGTCCAAGTTTCTCCTGTTGGATGTCAGCCTGCTGTTGTTCGGAGCGATTTGTTGGCTGAACAGAATGTTCCTGTTTTTTGTCAACTTGATTTGTTGCAGATTAATCCTGCAATAGATATTAAACAGATTAGAAATTTACGTTTTAGTGGACGATATCCTCCGGAAGTTGCCGGAGTTGGATTTCATCCTGCTCGAGCGGCATTGAGGACAACTAATCAGCTCCTTGGAAGCCCATTGGAAAGTAATATTGGATATGTAGTTGTTGTTTTGAAAAGAAATGCTAATGAAACGAGTATGCCTAAATTCTTTAATTTTACTTTGAGTGCTAGTGTAGATTATTATTCTGGAAATTCTGTTGGTATAGGAGTTAGTGAAATGTTGTTACGAGAGACTGCAGATAAAGATTGGGAATTGGCTAAGAATAAACAGACTTTCTATGGAGGGAAGTTTTCAGTTAGAGTTAGAGATATGGATGTTAACTCTATAGGTGTGGACCTTTATTCTGGGGATGTTAAATATTCTTCTTTGACTCTTCAGAAGAATAGGCCTCAGTCTAATGCAGTTTATTTGCCTGGGAGTTATTGTCAGACTCAATTACAGTTTGGTTATTCTGATTTTGTTTCGCCTCCAGTTATTGCTAGACTTAAAGTTGATAATGATGTCCTTGATTTGTATGAAGGTTCTAGATTTTTGAATAATAAGTGTCTTGTTAGACAAGTTAAAGGTAGTTCAATTAATGGCGAGGTAGAAATTAATTGTGGAAAAGAAACATTGAATTTGAGGACTGGTGCTCAATTGCTTAAAGTTGATGATAAAGTGTATATGGTTGGAAAGGACTTTAATGTTATTAAGTCTCCAGAATATTCTATTGTTGGAGTTATAAAGAACGAGTCTGGTGTGTTTTATAATATAACTACTGATAATAAGAGTTTTCAAATTGTTGCATTTGATTCTGTAAGGTCTGTTTCTCAGGCGGATTTATTTGATGTTAATTATGGGGAGAATGAACAGAACATACTAAATGCTACTGAATATTATGAGCTTCTTGCTGATTCTTATGGGAATGAGAAGAAGAACGATTTGGCAGAGTCTTATGGCGAGAAGGCTTTGAGTACTGCAATTCATTTATCTGACCGATGGAATAAGAAAAATACTGCTGTTAGGCTGATAAATAAATATCTTAATTCGTATCCTAATGGGAAAGATTCTGTTGAGTTTACTAGGATTTTGAATGATATTTATACTATTGATAGTTCGTTGGCCGGGCAGGGTGTTGAGACTGAAGATGGTTTTCATTTGATAAAACTTATAGATATTACAAATCCTGGGAAGAAGTCTAGTGCTAGGATTGCTTGGGGAAATGAGGAGAAGGTTGTTAATCAAGGAGAGACTTTTGAGACTAGTTTAGGTAAGTTGGTACTGGTTTCGGTTATTGATTCTGAGAAAGTTAAAGTTAATGTTATTTGTAAATCTGATGTTACTACTGCTACTGCTACTGGTAAAAATCATGAAATTAATTCAAGAGGTACTACTACTGTTAATGATTGTGGTGGAGTTATTCGAGTTTCAAATATAGATTGGCAGAATTTTGTTAAATTAACTATTTCTCCTATTACTCGAAGTAGTACGATTGGGAATTTTACTGTTGGAATTGGAATTGAGAAGAGGGCTATTGAGTTAACTCCAGAAAAAGCTAAGAAGAAGATTGAGAATTTGAATAAGACAATTAAGAAATGGGAATCTATTTCTAATAATTTAGGGAATGTTGTTAGAGGATTGAAAGGGGCTTGTTTTGCTACTGCTGGTGTTTTGATAGTTAAGAATTTTATTACTGGATTAGATGGAGAGACTCGTGCTCGAAGAGATGTTATGTCCGGAGATAATGGGTGGACTAAGTTCTGTCAGAATGAGGTGAATAATAAAAGGGAAGGTTCTTTGATGCAATGTTATAATACACATTCTTCAGATATAAGGAAGAGCGTTGATGCAGGAGTTAAAGCAATTAAGAAGACTAATGATGTTACTTCTGAAATTGAAAATAGATTTGGCATAAAAAATCCTAGTCGTGAAGGATTTCTTGCTGGAGAATCTTTCGATGATGTTGAAGCACGACAGGCGTTGATTGAAAGGATTAGAAAAGATTGTGAGGGTGAACCTCTTGGGTCTCGTAGCGATAATAAAGGTTATAAAACTGTTGGAAGTTTGTTTGAAAATGCTAAACCTGAATCTTATAGTTATACTCAACTTAGAGATATTTACTTTAATTGTCAGGCTGCTAAGAATGATGAAAGTGAACAAGGAAAATTGAGAGCTAGGACTGAGTTGGATACTATAGGGGTTTCTGTTGCGGAGAGATTGAAGTATGAGAAAGATTTTAATTCTCTTAAGAGTTCTGCTGCGGATACTGGATTGGCAGGATTTCAAGTAGACTCATATGGAAGTACTGGTTCTGTTGTTGGTAAATATTATGGAGGTAAGCTTAAAGAGGGTAATTTTGGTTTATCTGGATATAATGATAAGCCTGCTCAATTAATTACTTATGGTTCTACGTCTTATCTTGTAATTTTGAAGTCTGAAGGAAATACGCTAACTGCAGATAAAGTTTTTGAGCTGGATGTCAATGGAAAGGTGAAAAATAGTAATACTCCTGGAGTGAGTGGTCCTGTGTCTAATGATAAAATTAGAGATAGTTTTACGAAATTTGAAACTCGAGATCCTAGAAGTTACAACAATCAATTTGCTCCAGGGGAAGATACCGTTAGGTATTTTGAGACAGAGCCATACAAGGGTATGCCTGCTGTTGTGCCATTTGATTTGGTACGCGGGTTTTATGCTGCGACTACTCAATCTCTGCCTTTGCTTGGGAAGACAAAGTCTTTTGAATCAAATGGAAGACCTGCTAGTTTTTCTGTATGTAATGTAATGACTGATAAACGTGTTGGATTTTATGCTTCTAATTACGGAGATGATGAATGTGTTAGATTTGATATGTATACTGGGCAGCCATTTGATAGTTTCCCTGGATTGAGTGAAGCAGATACTAAGAGACTTGTTTCAGATGCTATTAAGGCACTTGAAGAGGCAGCTCAGCAGTATGGAAAGAAAGTTGTTAGGATAAGAGGAAATACTCTTAATGTCGGACAAGCTGCTTCGCTTTTGCCTGGAAGTCAATGTCAAGATTATATGAGTCCTGAAGATTGTAAATTATTATTTAATGTTTGTGATCCTGTAATATGTCCTAGTTCTAGATGTAATTTTGGAGGAGCTTATTATGTTTCAGATGTTATTCAGTCAGGGATTGTTGGAAGTGCTTTGCTTTGTTTGCCTAATATTCAAGAGGGAATTGTAATGCCTGTTTGTTTGACTGGGTTGAAAGCCGGAATTGACGGGTATCTTTCTATTCTTAAGTCGCATCAGCAATGTTTACAGGAAGCAATTGACACCGGGAAGTATGTTGGAATTTGTGACCAGATTAGTTCTGTTTATATGTGCGAGTTCTTTTGGAGACAGGCTGCTCCTCTTGCTAGAATGGCTTTGCCTAAATTAGTCGAATACGCAACTACTGGAGGACAGGGTAATGTTCGAGGCGGTGGGGAGTATATGACTGTGCAGGATTCTTGGCAAAATATGGAAGATTCTGCAAGTTACTTTACTCAGAGTTATGCTGTTAATTCGTTTGAGGCGTTTAAGATAAGAAATGTTGAGGAAGCTGGAACTGAAATTTGCAGGGCATTTATTTCTGCTAAAGGTCCTAAGACATTTGAGAGTTTGATTGAACCGGATTCTCCAGTACAGTTCCATGCATGGTATAGTGCAATTGATTTTACTGACGCTACCGTGCCTGCTACTTCGCAGTACAAAGTGTTTTATCATATTTTTGCAGGGAATGATCGCGGCGTGTCTTATAGTGTTTATTTGAAAGACCCTCCTGCTGATACTATGTATTCTTCTAATCCTATTATGGTAGTTGCTACAGGATTTGCGACTAAGGGACAGTATGCTACTGAAAGCAAGGACTTTACTGCACCTAAGGGATATAAGCAGTTGTGTGTGAGAATTAATGATAAAGAAGAGTGCGGGTTTAAGCAAGTTTCTTCGAGTTTTGCAGTTAATTATGTTAAGGATTCTGTTGTTGCTGACCAACTTAAGCAAGCTGATGTTACGACGGAGAGCGAATGTATTTCTGGAAGTGTTAGTCCTGCTGCTTTGTTGAATCCTAATTTGCAGAGTGTTGGAGAAGAGGCTTTAGACCCTGCGATATATAATAGAGGAATAGTTAGAATTTGTGCCACTTCAAATCCAGGAAGTGCGACTGATCCTACTCGGTTTGTTAAAGTTGGAATTTGCGGAAGTTCTAGATTGAGTTGTTGGTTGGATAAACAAAGTGTAGATAAAACGATTACTGCTGGGAATGTTGGATTGAGAAATCAGACTTTGAGTGA
>ERZ1292629.2695-Hain-H43-01um-R1-2695-length-14546-cov-4_pt1 | contig 14546 bp, 12 predicted proteins | sample MGYA00564399_ERZ1292629 | MGnify/ENA primary metagenome ERZ1292629 (study PRJEB36523, sample SAMEA6512636) | groundwater metagenome | collected 2019-01-08 | study: AquaDiva: Metagenomics assemblies of 32 groundwater samples
TTATGATGCTGGTTTGGTTGCCGAAGGCGAGGTCAAACCGGTTTCGGTTGATAAGATTATCAATGAGTTTCAGAAAAATATTACTAAAACGAAAGAGCTGATTTTAAAAATGATTAAAAACTGGCCCACCAGAGCAAGCTGTCATTGTCAGCAATCTTTAAAAGGAGCTCGTTTTGTTTAAAAAAATTCTTAAAAACCAACTAATTGCCGGAAGTCTTGTTTTATTTGTCGGAACGCTGTTCGCCAACTTTGCTAGTTATCTTTATCACCTTCTAATGGGGCGAATGTTAGGTCCCGTTGGTTATGGTGAACTGGAAAGCGTGATATCTGTTCTTTATCTTCTAGTAATTATTGCCACCAGTTTAATTTTAGTTATTGCCAAGTTTGTCGCTGACCTTAAGGGAAAAGGGAATTTGCCAGGGGTTAGTTTCCTTTTTTCTTATTTTACCCGTCAACTTATTCTTTTTGGGGGACTTTTATTATTGCTTTTGGTCATTATCAGTCCACTTTTAGCCTCCTTTTTACATCTTGATTCAACTTTACCTTTGATTCTTGCCAGTTTTTCTTTTTTCATCACTCTTCTTTTAGCTCTCAATCGAGGTGTCCTCCAAGGGCTGATGAAGTTTAAAGAATTAGCAGTTATCAGTATTTGCGAAAACGGATTAAAGGTGATAATTGCCGTAATCTTGGTTTTTTTGGGATTTTGGGTTAAGGGAGCAGTCTCGGCTTGGTTTTTGGCTGGTTTTATTACCTATGTGTTTGCCCTGTTTTTATTAAAAGAGGTAAGGAGACTTAGCCCGCAAAAGCCAGATTTTAACAAAAAGAAGTTTGTTAATTTTGCCCTCCCAGTTTTGCTGGTTAATCTAAGTTTTACCTCTTTGTATACTACCGATATTATTTTGGTTAAACACTTTTTTTCTCCCCATGAGGCGGGTTTATATGCTGCCTTAACTATTTTAGGGAAAATTGTCTTTTTCGCTTCCAGTCCAATTTCAATGGTGATGTTTCCTATGGTTGTTGATCACCACGCTCGAGGTCGGGATTATCGTCATTTATTGTTTGTTTCTCTTGTTTTGGTTTTTTTGATTTGTTTAGGGATTGAAGTTGTTTTTTTTCTTTTCCCCAAACTGATGGTTTTCTTGTTGTTTGGTAAAGATTTTCTTGCTGCTGTTCCTTTAGTTGGTTGGATGGGGATTTTTCTTTCGATTTATTCTTTAAGCTATCTTTTTGCTAATTTTTTTCTTTCGCTTGAGAGGACTAAAAGTGTTTTTTTTCCGATAATTGCTTCATTGGGGCAGATAATCTTGATTTATTTTTTTCATAATTCCCTGTTTCAAGTGATTCAAGTTTCGATCTTGACTTCTGGTTTACTGCTTTTAAGCCTGATGTTATACTACCGTTATGATAAGACGAAAGCTTCTCTCGGTCATCATTCCCGCCTATAGGCAGGAAAAGACAATCTACAAAGACATAAGTCGAATTCAAAATGTTTTGGAGCAGATTCGCTATGATTATGAAATTATAGTTGTTGTTGATGGCAGGGTTGATAGAACTTTTGAAAATGCCTCAAAACTCAAGTTGCCAAAGATAAAAGTTGTTGGTTACGAAAAAAATCACGGTAAGGGGTATGCTGTTCGCTATGGTATGGCTCGGGCAAAAGGAGATCCAATTGCTTTTATTGATTCCGGGATGGATATTGATCCCAATGGGCTCTCAATGATTCTTGAACATATGGAATGGTACGATGCTGATATTATAGTTGGCTCCAAAAGACATCCGGCTTCTAAGGTTCCTTCCTATCCTTTCATAAGGAAAGTTTATAGTTTTGGTTATCATACTTTGGTAAGACTACTTTTTGGTTTAAATCTTAAGGATACCCAGGCTGGCTTGAAAATTTTCCGGCGAAAGGTTTTGGAAGATGTAATGCCCCGGCTTTTGGTCAAAAAACATGCTTTTGATATTGAAATATTATCAGTCGCCAGGAGATTAGGATATAAAAGAATTTTTGAAGCCCCGATTGAAGTTGATCCTAAAAGATTTAAATTTTCCAGCACAATAAGTTGGAAAGTGGTTAAGGATATGCTTTGGGATACATTGGCTGTTTTTTATCGTTTAAGAATTCTTCGTTATTATGATGATTCAAACAAGCGCAAATGGCGCTATGATAAGGATTTAGATTTTAAGGTAAACATTGGCTAAAGCCAATATTTACGCCTGGAGTTTGGTGTGTGAAGATTGAGGTTGGTTATGAAAAAATACACAAAATATAATTTCGAGAATTTAGAAATTTATCAATTAGCTAATGATTTGGTGGTAAAGATTTACGAAGTAACAAATAATCTTCCAAAAGAGGAGTGGTTTGGGTTGACTTCTCAGGCAAGACGTGCTGCTATTTCCGTGGTTTTGAATATAGTTGAAGGCAGCGGGCGGGGAGGAAAGAAAGACTTTGCTAGATTTATAAACCAGGGGATAGGTTCACTTTTTGAGGTAAAGGCAAGTTTAATTTTAGCCGTTAAGCTGAAATATCTTTCAGAGGATGTTCTTGGGAATATCTTTCTTTTAATCGATAGATTATTTTTCAAACTTATTGCATTTAAGCAGTTTTTAATACAGGGTAAAAAAAGTTAATGGCCACTTCAAACCTCAAACTTCGAGCTTCAAACAAAAAATTAAGAATTTTGATTTTTAACTGGCGGGATATTAAAAATCCTCTAAGCGGCGGAGCAGAAGTTTTAACCCACGAGATGGCAAAGCGTTGGGTGAGAAAAGGGCATCGAGTGACCTATTTCAGCGCTGTTTTTGCCGGTTGCCAAAGAGAAGAAACAATCGATGGGGTGAGAGTAATTCGACGAGGAGCTCCAGATATTCTTTCTTTTTCTATTCCGGTTCATTTTTGGGCTTTTTGGTTTTATTGGACAAAATTTCGGGGAAAATTTGATGTGGTTATTGATGAAATTCATGGGATTCCCTTTTTTACCCCTTTTTTTGTTAAAGAAAAAAAGATTGTCTTAATATGTGAGGTAGCCAAAGAGATTTGGGGTCAGATGTTTTCTTTTCCCTGGAATTTAATAGGTCGGCTAGTTGAGAAATTTTATTTTAGAATCTACAAAAGAATTCTCTTTTTAACTATTTCTCCATCGACTAAGAAAGATTTGATAAAAGCAGGAATTCCGGCAAAAAGCATCACTATCTTACCGATGGGTGTAACCCTAAATTTACCTAAGAACTTACCGTCGAAGGAGAAGAACCCTACGTTTATCTTTGTTGGTCGTTTGTGCAAAATGAAAGCGGTAGACGAAGCCATCAGGGCGTTTGCTTTAATAATTAAAAATTTTCCCCGAGCTGAATTTTGGATTGTTGGTGATGGCGAAAGAGAGTATGTTGACTATTTGAAGAAATTAGTTAGCCAGAAAGAGCTTAGAAAAAATGTCAAGTTTTTCGGTTTTGTCGATGAAGGTAAAAAATTTATCCTTTTAGCCAAGGCTCATATTTTGCTTCATCCTTCAAAACGAGAAGGATGGGGATTGGTGGTTCATGAAGCTAATAGCGCAGGGACACCAACTGTGGCTTATAATTCTCCTGGCTTGAGAGATGTTGTTAAAGATGGCAAAAATGGAATTTTATGTGAAGAGAATACTCCCCAGGATATGAGCGAGAAGTTAATTAGTTTGTTAGAAAATAAATCTCTTTATCAAAAATTACAAAAGGGCGGTTTGGAAGAAGTAAAAAAGCATGATTGGAATAAAACCGCCAAAGTGGCCATTGAGGTCCTTGACAAGCTATGATAAGATGACCTGGATGATTAAGAAAATATTAATTTATCTTTTTCTTTTTATCTTCCTGGTGCCTTCGGTTGCGTTGGCAAAAGGACCTCAACCTATCCCAACCCCTACCCCAAAACCAGAATATGATTTTTCCTCAATGACAACTTACGAAATGTTTTGGCCAGTGATGGCGGGTAAGGTTCCTGGCGACAGATTTTATATCCTGAAAATTTGGCGCGATAAATTTATTGGCTTTTTGATGTTTAGCGATTTAAAAAAATCAGAATATCTTAAAACCTTAGCCAATAAAAGACTGGTAGAAGCAGAAGGGTTGGTGGAAATTGGACGTTTCCCCTCCTTTCTCAAAACAATAAAAGAATCTTTAAATAATTTAGAGGAGGGCTTAAAATTACTTTCTTCTGCCCCAGATTCCCAATCTCAACTTTGGCTTAAAGGGGAATACGCCAAAGACCTTCAAAAACATTTGGTTGTTTTGGAAAGAATGAAAGGCAAAGTCAAAGAGGAACAAAAAAGCCTAATAGAAAAATCTCTTGAGAGCATCAACGGATTGATTGAAGAATACCAACTGAAGATATAATTCTAGTCAGCAAGTTTAATCAGTTTAAAGCGATACATCTCTTTAAGGATTTTCCTGAAAATATCGGTTTTCAGGATTTCATAAAAGTACTTCCCGATTTTTTCTCCAAACATTGAATTTAGCCTATACTTAATTATCTTTTTTTCTGCCTCGGCTGAAGACCAGTTGAACATTTTAAGTCTTTTTTCTTTTGGAAAGTCTCTGGTTTCGAATTGGGTTCCAAAAGATTGCTCGGCGTTTTTAGTGATATAGTCTAAAGGATTATTAAGAAAACGACCCTTTTTTTCTACCCAATCCCATAAATCAGTATAAGGATAAACGACCATATTACTGATCCGCGGAATGTCAATGTCTGGAGATTTTTGAAAAAATTCGACCGATTTTTTGACTGTTTCTTCATTATCTTTTGGCGCGCCAACAATGAAAAAAGCCTTGACGATTAAACCGGCCCTTTTTGCCGCCTTAAGCGCTTTTTTAATTGTTCCAATGGTTTCTCCTTTTCTGATGGCTTTAAGTACTTTAGGGCTGGTTGATTCTATCCCTAAAGCGACAAGCCGACAGCCAGCCTTCTTCATCAACTGAAAAACTTCCTCATCCGCCCTGTCAGCTCTAATCCCTTGAGCACATTGCCAAGAAATATCAAGTTTTCGGCGGATAATTTCTTTACAGATTTCTTTGACTCTTTTTTTGTCAAAATTAAAATTATCATCGACAACAGTGAAATTTTTAGTGCGATATTTTTTAATATTCTGTTCGATTTCATCAACGACATTTTTTCCGCTTCTTCCCCGGTAAGTTCGACCATGGACATGCCAACTGGCACAAAAGATACAATTGTAAGGACATCCTCGGGAAGTGATTATTGGCAGTTCTAAAAAACCAGCCGCCCGGTATTCTTCTAAAGGCAACAAATCAAAACGGGGAAAGGGAATTTTGTCAAGATCAAAAATTATTTTTGCCTGGTTGCGTTTATCAATGATTTCACCATTTTTATTTTTATAAATGACGCCCTCACAATAAGAAAGACTTCGTTCTTTTTCCAAGCAATTAATCAGTTTCGGGAAAGATTTTTCACCCTCTCCTTTTACAATAACATCAACCTCCAGTGACTTTATTAGCTCATTACCAACCAAAGAGGCATGCATTCCCCCCAAAACGGTAATTGTTTTTGGGGAGATTTTTTTAACAAATTGCAGTACTTGTTGCGCCCCTGGATAGTCAAAGCTTGTGGCGCTGACTCCGGCTACTTTGGGTTTAAATTTTTTAATCAATCTTTCAAGTTTTTCGTAACCATAATTTTTTAGCCTCATGTCAATTAACTTCACTTTGTGCCCCTTTTCTAGCAAAACTGAGGCTAAATAGCAAATCCCCAATGGCGGTGTCCGAGGAAGGCCAAAAAAACACCCTGAGACGGTTGGAGGATAAACAAGTAAAACTTTCATTCTGACTAGCAGTATAATAACATAATGGTAATGAAAATTTGCATTTTAACCCACACTTATCCAAAATTTGCTGGCGACAGCACTGCCCCTTTTATGGCTGATTTAGCCCAAAATTATGCCAAATTGGGCCAGCAGGCTTGGGTGCTTACCCCGTTTGTGAAGGATTTTAAAAAACAACGACAAAAAAATCTCCAGGTTGTTCTTTACAAATACATTTGGCCTGAGCGATTACATCTTTTGGGATACTCACGCTCAATGTATGCCGATGTTCGCCTGCGGATGATCAACTATTTTCTGGAGCCGTGGATGTTTTTAGCAGCTGTTTGGCGGCTTTGGCGGTTGATCCAAAAGGAGAAAATCGATATAGTTCACGCCCACTGGATTCTGCCTAACGGCTTGATTGCTGCCGTGGTTTGCCGGCTGACCAAAACTCCATTGGTGATTTCTATTCCTGGTTCGGATATTCAGGTGGCCAGGAAAAATCCCTTTTTTGCCAAAATGGCTCTTTTTGCTCATCAAACAGCTAATCTAGTGACCACCAATAGCGAGGACCTTAAGCAGGCGATGGTTGATTTGGGAGCTGATCCGAAGAAACTTGAGATGATCGTTTATGGCATAGACAAAAACAAAATGAGAATTGATACTAGCCAGAATGTTAGATTAAGAAAAAAACTGGGATTAAATCAAGATGATATTGTTGTTTTGGCCGTCGGGAGGTTAGTTTATAAAAAGGGGTTTGACATTTTAATTAAAGCTATGCCAGAAATTCTCAAGGAAAACCCAAAAGTAAAGGCAGTTATCGTTGGTGATGGTGATTTGAGACAAGAATTAATCGACTTAAGCCGGAAATTAAAAGTGGGAAAAAATGTTTTATTCACTGGGAGGGTGAGATACGATAAACTTTTGTACCTTTACAATCTAGCTGATATTTTTGTTATGCCCTCGGTCAGTCCACCCGCTGATGGTTTAAACGTTTGTGTGGTTGACGCCATGGTTTGTGGAAAACCAATTGTGGCGACCAATATTGCCGGCAATCCCTTAGTTGTTAAAGATGGCGTAAATGGTTTATTAATTCCCCAAAAAAGACCAGAACTTTTAGCCTTAGCGATTTTAAAATTAGCCTCCTCGGAAAGTTTACGCCGAAAATATGGTAAAATAGGCTACCAAATGGTTCATAAATATTTTACTTGGGATAAACTTGCCCGAAAGTATATTTACCATTTCCAAAAAATAATTAACTTCCAAAAATGAAGTTTCTTTTAGTCAATCCGCCGGCAATGGGTCGTTATTGGAAACCAGCTACTCCCCATGTTGGTTTTGGTTATTTGGCGGAAACGCTTTTGGCCAACAAACACCAAGTTGAAATTGCCGATATGCGACTTAACATAAGCTTTTCCCAGTTGGTATCAAGAATCCAAAAATTTCGACCGGATTATATTGGAATCACTGCCGCTAGTTTAGAATACCAAAAAGTTTATGATCTTGTGGATAAAATTAAGGAAGGTTTTTCTATCCCCATTATCATGGGAGGTCCGCACGCCTCTATTGTTAAAGAACAGGTTTTACAATATTCCAAAACCGATTGGGTAGTTTACGGAGAAGGGGAGAAAACCATTTTGGATATCGCCAGAAGAATACCACCGGCAAGAATCAAGGGCTTGATTTGGCGAAGGAAAGGAGAGATTGTCATAAACCCCCCTCGGGAGTTGATTTTTGATCTTGACGACCTTCCCTTTCCAAAATATAAAAAATTTTCTTTAGATAAATATTTGGAGCATAAAATTCCTTTAATTGGTGAACGGGGTTGCCCTTATGGTTGTACTTATTGTGCTTCTAGGTTAATTCTGGGCAGAGGATTTAGAAGAAGAAGCCCGGAAAATATTTTGGAGGAAATTAAATATTGGTATAAAAGGGGATATCAAGATTTTGGTTTTAATGACGATGAATTTACCGGCGATGCCGAATGGGCAGAAAAAATTTGTGATTTAATTATTAAAAACAATTTAAAAACCACTTTTGAACTTCGAACGGGAGTGAGGGTAGATAAGCTTAACGAAAATCTGCTTTTGAAAATGAAAGAGGCTGGTTTTTTCTTTTTTGCTTTTGGAATTGAATCGGCTGATCAGAAGGTATTAAATCTGATGAAAAAGGGGACGACACCGACGCAGGCAAAAAGGGCAGTTAAGTTAGTCAATAAACATGGTTTAGAATCAAGTGGATTTTTTATGATTGGACTTCCAGGAGATACACCAGTCAAATTTAGAAAAACCTTAAGGTTTGCCAAGGGTCTTGATTTAAGCGAAGTCCGTTTTTACAACACCGTCCCTTATCCAGGAACCGAACTTTATGATTGGGCTTTAAAAAATGGTCGATTTTTGTACTCCCCTGAAGTTTATCTTAATAAATACGATCGTCTTCAACGCAATCCTGTTTTTGAAACCGATGATTTTCCGGTTGAAGAAAGACGAAAGGCTTTTGATTTAGGGGAGCAATTTTTTGTCGAACGATTGATTGTAAAAACAGTAGGAGAAAAGCTGGGTAGACCGTTGATTTTTCTTTGTAAAAATAATTTTCTTCGCCGTATAATTATAAAAATAGGCTTTCGTTTAACTCCCTGGGTGAGAAAAATCCAAAAATTAAGAAGAAAGCTGCTTCACCATGAAAGTTAAGCCAATTTTTGTTGGATTACTAATTACCTTAATTTTTTTTCTAATTTCTTTGTTTACTCTTTCTGATTACAACGTTAACTGGGATGAGCCAGTTCATTTTATGCGCGGTCAGGCTTATTTGCGATATTTTTTAACTGGAGAGAAAAATTATAAAAACTTACCTTCTTCTCTTCCACGCTTAAGTATTTATCAAAGCAATACCTTAGATGGAGAGTATTTTTTGGAAAACGACTCCGGTCATCCTCCCTTAAACGGAATCTTAGCCGCTTTAACGAATTATATTTTTTACCAAAAATTAGGGATTTTAGGAGATATTGAGGCTTATCATCTGTTTATTATCTTAGTCTCAACCTGCTTAGCTTTTCTTATTTTTTATTGGGCGAGGGAAGAGTATGGTTTGTTTGCGGGTGTAGTTGCCTTTTTATCTTTAACCTTTTACCCCTTATTTTTTGGTGAGTCTCACAATAATATTAAAGATCCGGTTGAAGCCTCATTTTTTGCTTTTGCTCTTTATGGGTTTTATAAAGGGATAAAATGCCAAAATTGGCGGTGGATAATTTTTTCTTCTTTATTTGCCGGTTTTGCCTTAGGAACAAAATTTAATATTTTGTTCCTCCCTTTTATTCTTTTTCCCTGGCTGTTGGCTCTGGGGATTAAAAAAATTTTTTCCAAAAAATTTGCCCTCTTCTTTCTTGTTTACCCCTTTATTGTTTTGGTGATTTTTTTTGCTTCTTGGCCTTTTCTCTGGCAAGAGCCGATTTTTAATCTTTTAAAGACATTTGGGTATTATAAAGAAATTGGAACTGGGGCAGTTTATCAGCCTCAGTTTATCGTGGCCGGCTTCAGTACTTATCCTCTGCAAGCGATTATTTTTACCACCCCTTTGGTTGTTTTATTTTTTTCATTCATCGGCATCATTGGTGCTTTTGCTAATTTAAGAAAAAAGCAAAAAACTTCTTTTTTGTGGCTTTTGTGGTTTTTAATTCCGATTATGAGGGTAAGTTTGCCTGGGGCAAGTATTTATGGCGGGGTCAGACAAATTATGGAATATATTCCAGCAATGGCGTTATTAACTGGCTTAGGAGCCAGCTCTATGGTTACATGGTTACATGGCTATATGGCTAGAATAAAAAAACCATTTAACCATTTAACCATTCAGCTATTAATCCTTCTTATGTTTCTTCCTATTACTTTTAAAATAATTTCCATCCATCCTAATCAAAATCTTTACTTTAATCCCTTAATTGGAGGGTTGCAGGGGGCGGCAGAAAAAAATTTCCCTGGTTGGGGAATAACCCTTGGCAATCCATATCTCCAGGGAGTTAAATGGCTTAATCAAAATGTGGAGCCAAATGCCAAACTGGTTTTATCTTTGGGGATGATGACTAATGTACCAAAGATAAAACTCCGAGAGGATATTGAATTTTCTAATGCCTTAGAAAGTCTCACCTGGCGGGAGGGAGAATATATTATGGGTTTGACATACTATAGTTTCCCCTTGCCGTATGATACCCAATACCCGGAAAGATATCTTGAGCCTGGTTGGGAAAAGAAAGTTGAGGGGATGTCAATTTTGAAAATTTGGAAAAACGATTTGGCTCACACAAAAAATGGTTTTGTTGCCGAAAAAGATATCACCTCGGAAACAAAAATTGCGGTTGAAGATTATGGATTGTTAGTAGACTTCCAAAAACCAGTTTTTTTGACCAGAATGGAGGTATTTTTGGATCCTAAAAAGACAAATGAAATTAAATGGGGAGTAATTTCCACCTCTTTGGATGGGGTTTCTTGGGATGAGCAACCAGAAGGTCTTTCCCAAAACCAAATTCCCCGAGTTCAAAAACTGAAAAATGGAATGATAACCCATTTTTTTGCTGCTATCCCAGCGCGATTTTTAAAAATAAAGATAACCCCCTTTGATAGAAGTTATTTAAGGGTTGGTAATAGTGTTAAAATAACAACATTGCGAGATTTAAAACCCTAAGAAAAGTATGATAAAAAAAATTTACAATCTAATTCGTTACCATTTTTACACCATCCAAGCAGCGGAATTTCTTATATCTTCGCCATTATTTCTAAAAAGCCCTCTTTCCCAAAAGCTGGTTAAAAGAGGACTTAGACAGACTAAAAAAGCTCCCCTGGAGTTGATGATTGAACCAACTAACCTCTGTAATTTAGCTTGTTTAATGTGTCCCCACAAAACAATGAAAAGAGAAAAGGGGATTATGAGCAACAAGCTTTTTCAAAAAATTATTGACCAAGCAGCAAGACTAAGGGTTAAGAATATTAAACTGGCAGGAATGGGTGAGCCCCTTTTGGATAAAGATATTGTCAAAAAAATTGCCTATGCCAAAAAGAAAAATTTAACGGTCAAAATGTTTACCAACGCCATGCCTTTAAATAAAAAAATATCAAAACAATTAATAGAATCAGGGATTGACGAGGTGATTGTTAGTATTGATGGTGGTTCTCGAAAAACCTTGGAGCGGATTAGAAAAGGAGCTAGTTTTTCTAAGCTTCAGACTAACTTGGAAAATTTTAATCTTGAACGCCAAAAAGCGCTTAAGAGGAGCAAGAAAATTCCCGAGTTGATTATTAATGTAACTCATCAAAAAGGCAACAAACAAGAGAGGAAATTGATCCAAAAAACCTGGGGAAAATTTACCGACAAAATTCGCTTTTTCCCAATTCATAACTGGGGAAGTCAAGAAGTTACCCCCAGACCTTCATTTCCCTGCCATTTACTTTTTTTCCAGATGGCAATTTGTTGGGATGGGCGAGTTACCCTTTGCTGTATTGATTACGAGTGTCAATATCCACAAGGAAACTTGAACAATACTAGTCTTGAAAAAATTTGGCAGAGTAAAAAAGTCTGGGAAATTCGCCAACTACATCTTAGAGGTAAATCAGATACAATTCCCCCTTGCCGTTCTTGTTCAATGCAACCGAATTGGTTTTTTACTCTTCAGTTTTAATCTTCCTTTGAACTCTAATAACCATCAAAAGGATGCCAGTTAAAAGAGAGTTATTATAGGGATGTATTTAAATTAGTCTAAAGATTGCTTATTGATATTTTTCAGATAATTAAATAAAGATTTTGTGAGTTGTAAAAAATCAGAAGGCGTTTTTTCCCAACTTTCCATCCTAATCCTCATACAATATCCATACCAACTAAAAAAGATAAACTGATAAAGTCTATCTAAAGGTAAAGAGATTAAAACATCCATAAACCGGCGCAAAAAAGGAAATTCGACGACAATACCAAAAATTTTATGTAGCCGCTCAGCTTTCTTTTTCTCTTTAGGATCTGAGAAAACTAGTTCCGAGGTCATTTTATTTGTTACCGCAACCTGATCCCAGCTTTTTTTCTTAAAATATCCATTTTTCAAGGCGTAATTTCCAATAGAAGTCCCAGGGTAAGGATAAAGAATAGACGACCAGGCGAAATTAGGACGACATTTTATATTTAAATCTAGTGTTTGAAGGTCAATCTTTAATGAATGCTTGACCGGAAGAGCAATCAAATTTTGACTCGTAAAAATAATAGAGTATTTTTTTAATAATTCGCATGTTTTAAAAATTTGCTCATTAGTCATAAGTCTTTTAAGAAGTTTATTTCGAATCTTTTCGTTTCCGCATTCTATGCCAAACCAGACAGCGTAGCAGCCAGCCTTTTTTAGAAGGCGAACCACTTCTTTATTGATTAAATTAGCTCTAATATTGCACCAAAAGCGGATTTTTGTTTTCTTCATTTTTACGGCAAAATCCTCAAGCCATTCTTTTGGTTTCAAAAGAAAAGTATCATCTTCAATCATGGCAAATTGAAAAGGATATTTCTTTTTAACTTCTAAAATTTCCGCAATAAAATTATCAACGCTTCTAAATCTAATAATTTCCCCCTTATTTTTATAAATCTCGTTATACTTATGATTAAAACAATAGGTGCATTGGTAGGGACAGCCTCTCCCAGAAAAAAAGACTTTTGACTTGTATTCTTTGATTTCAGGAGAACTTTCATAAAGAATCTCTCTATCTGGAAAAGGCAGGCTGTCTAAATCTTCTATGAGTGGTCTTGGTAGATTTTTAATAATTTTGTTTCCCTTCTTAATCCATAAATTTTTAATTTTATCAATCGACTTTCCTTTTTTTAATCTTTCAAGAAGGTCTATTATTGCTCCTTCGCCTTCGCCAATACAAACAGCATCAACCCCGCTTTTATTAATCATTTCGGGAAAAAAAGTTGGGTGAGGGCCGCCAAAAATAGAAAAAGCCCTGAATTTCTTTTTTAAACGTTTATTTAGATTAAGGTAATAATTATGCTCCCCAGTCATTGTGCTATAAGCAAAAACATCTGGGGAATATTCTTTTACCTTCTTCAGAATTTGATCAAAACCAAGATTTTGCGTTTTAAGAAGTTTAGTTTGATGACCCCCTTGCTTTATTACCGCAGACAATGACATTATTCCCATTCGCTCAAAGAATTGAAATTCTTGAAGGAAAAACAAAACTTTCATATCTTAAGTGGCTTTTTTGCGGTTAAGATAAGTTATCATTTCTGCCAAAAGTCCGGTGGAAAAAAGCTGGACACCAATGACCATTAGAAGGATACCGCCCAGAAGAAGTGGCTGGCGCCCCTGAATGTTACCAAATGAAAACCTAAGATAGCTGATATAACAACCGATGATAAAACCGATGAAAAAAAGAACTACTCCGATACTACCAAAAAAATGAGCCGGGCGGCGGATAAATTTGGTTAAGAATACAATCGTGATTAAATCAAGAAAGCCTTTTAGAAAACGATCCCAGCCGAACTTTGATTGACCAAATTTTCTAGGACGATGACGAACAGGGATTTCCGTGATTTTAAATTTATTTTCGGCAACTAAAATAGGAATTAGCCGATAAAGTTCGCCGTATAAAGGTAGACTTTTAACTACCTCTTTTTTGTAAGCCTTAAAACCGCAGTTAAAATCGTGAAGTTTCACCCCCGAAAGGGTAGAAGCCAAAAAATTCCAAAAACGGGAAGGAATGACTTTGCTTAAAGGGTCTTCTCTCTCTTTTTTCCAACCGCAAACAAAATCATAATTTTGGTTGATTTTGGTTAAAAATTTTGGGATTTCCGCCGGGTCATCCTGAAGATCAGCGTCCATGGTAATAATTATTTTTCCTTTTGCTTGATTAAAACCCGAAGACAAAGCCTCTGATTTACCAAAATTACCCCGAAATTTAATGATGCTTACCTGCTTGTCCTTTTTTCGAAGCTTTTCCATAATCTCGAGAGAATTGTCAGTACTGCCATCGTCAATAAAAATAATTTCAAAAGATTTTTTAAGCGGTTTTGTTGCCGCTAAAATTTCCCCATACAGGGCTTCGAGGGTTTTTTCTTCATCTTTAACGGGAATGACAAAAGATATATCCATTAGCGGTATTTTACCATTTTCAAAGCCAAAATTGAAAGAATGTACATAAACGGCAAAAGAGGTAAAAGATAGCGGGGATAGACAACTCCGAATGAGAGTGAGGCAAGATAAACAATCACCCAGATAAGAAGAATATTAGCTTCGCTCGGCCATTTCTTCTTTTTAAGTAAAGCTAAAGCTCCCATTATTAAGGAAATGATTGTCGTTATTGGCCAGGTGATTTGCCAATCAGGAGCAGGCAAAGGTCTCCGGTCTGCCCACCAAGTAATCCATTTTTTAAGAAAGATAAGTTGCCAAACAGAACCTGGTGGCACCAAAAATTTTCCTTGAGAATGAAAATTCCACATCCATTTTTGAATCCCGAAAAAACGGCGCAAGCTTTCTCCCTCAATAAAAATCTTAAGATAAGAAGCCATCAAAACTAATATTGCCAAAGGTAAACTGATTATTAAATTTGCCAGACCTTGGCGGTTGCGACTTAAAACTAGATATGTTATCCAAGAAAAAATAACAATCACCCCGGAGAAATAAAATTTCGTGGCGATTACTCCACCCAAAGCCAGAGAGGCAAAAGCAAAGAAAACCTTTCTTTTTTGAGCCGTTAAAAAGAAATAAAAAGCTAAAAGAACAAAGAAAAGATGATAAATATCCAG
>ERZ1292629.2537-Hain-H43-01um-R1-2537-length-15182-cov-5_pt1 | contig 14534 bp, 11 predicted proteins | sample MGYA00564399_ERZ1292629 | MGnify/ENA primary metagenome ERZ1292629 (study PRJEB36523, sample SAMEA6512636) | groundwater metagenome | collected 2019-01-08 | study: AquaDiva: Metagenomics assemblies of 32 groundwater samples
TGCAGGAATAGATGAAAGAGGATTTGGATAATATAAAAAAATATTTTCCGGTCGAGCCAGCCCCGCCTTTCACCAAAAAAGATGTAATAGTGGAACTGAAAAAGAGAGGGGTGGAAGCTGACGTGAAAAAAACCCTGAAAGAATTATTAGAACAACTAATGGAATTAGAAAGCCAAGGCAAATAATCACGCCGGGGAAGGGACAGTCGACCATCTCTTCCCCGGATAAGAATATGGAAAACCCAGACGAAACAATAAAAGGTAGGTTGGAGATAGTGAGGATCGAGGAAAGGCAAAAGGAGGCGCTAAAAGAACTTGATAAACTGATTGACAAGATTGACGAGAAGAATGCGGATCTTCAAGGCTTGCGGGAGTCAGAGGAAAGATACCTGACCGAGATTGAGAATGTGGCAAAGGAAAGAGTGGACGGAGCCCTCAGAAACCTGACCAAGGCTGGCGAGGCCATGGCGGATTTAGAGGGGAAGGCGACCGAAGTGGTATCCCAAGTCAAAATCAGGTCGAAACAGGCCCAGGATGCCATTTTGGGGCTTCTGGGACGGATTAAAGAGATGATCGATAAGTCGGACAACCTACAGGCCAGATCAGAGGAATTGGTGAAAGTGATGCTTTCCGCCCAAGAAGACCTTAATAAAAAAATTATAGACAACAGCGAATTCGAGAAAATCCTCCTAAAAAGGGAAAAGGAGGTGGAGATAAAAAGCAAAAAGGCCGAAGAAAAACTTTTAAAAGCTAAAGAACTCGCCTACTGGCACAGGAGGCCCGGGGTCGAGTATACAGAACAATGAGTTCAACAAAAAGAGGATTAGTAATAGCAGATTCTATAGAATCTGGAGAAGTAGATATTCCAACGGCAGGAACAGCTGTGCAAATTACATCCACATCAACCCCTTGTTTTCGGGTGATTGTTTCTAATCCGAATGCTTCCAATGCTATTTATGTCGGGGGCTCTACCGTGGATAAAACAAGCTCGAGGGGTATTCAATTAAAGGCCGGAGAGCATGTGGCTATTGACATAGACGATGCTTCAAAGATTTATGTGGACGGTACCTCCAACGGGGACGATGCCGGCTTTTTAATCCTAAAATAAAATGCAAATCGTTGGACGACCCCTCATCGCCAATGTGTCGCTGACGACCGCTGATACGGAGGTGTTATACGCCATTCCAGCCGGCACAAAGAGAATAAAGTTCAAACTTCGGGCTCTGAATGCACTTTTGAAATACTGCTTTACTTCTGGAGGATCGGGGACGACATATATCACAATTCCTTACGGAGACACAGAGGAAATCAACGATGCGAAATTGGGAGGACAAACAATTTATTTTCAATCACCAAGCGCAAGCCAGACCGTTGAAGTGAGAACTTGGAAATAACTATGGAAGGGAAAATTACTATCGCAAATGTGGATATTACTCTGGCGAACACGGAATACTCTTATTCTTTGCCAAACGGCACCAAAAGGTTCAAAATTAAATTAAGAAATCCCGGTTATCCTCTGCAACTCTGCGTGGTCTCCGGAGAAAGCAACACGACCTACTACAATCTCGCCCAAGGCAAGACCCACGAAGAGAAGGATATCAAGGGGACGAACATAACATTATACTTTCGGACTACGGCCAACAGCCAAGTGGCCGAGATAATATCATTTAAATAAAAATATGAATAAAAGAATCTTTATCATAATAGTAGCGGTAGCCATTCTTTCGGCCTTATCCATAGCGAGAGCCGACCTCACCCTTTGGTATCTGGACGGGACGATTTTAAAGCCCGTGGACTCGACTTGGACCATAGATGTAACGATACCGACCGACACCGACTGGAGAATGTCTGGTGATATGCTTATTGCCACCGGGACAGCTCACGCCGCCGGAATAGGGGATACCACCCCTCCATTTACTCTCACAGTTAAAACCGCTACCACAAGTGGCTATTTCGGGATTACCAATTCTGCCGATGGAGATGTTTTTATTGTCAATGGAAGCGGCAACCTCGGCATCGGCACGACAACGCCTTCGGAGATGCTGACTGTCTGGGGAGGAGCCTATTTTGGCACAAGCACAACGCCAACTTTATATGTTGCTTCCTCAACTGGCAGAGTCGGCATTGCCACTTCTTCTCCCGCTTACACTTTAGATGTCAACGGACAATTAAGAGTCAGGGCAACTTCTACTTTTGCGGGTAATGTTGGCATCGGGACGACTACGCCTTCAGGGGCATTACAAGTCGCAGGAGACGAGGTTAGAATAGGCGATGCTGGAACACCCACTTATGTCACAGGAGATGGGGACTTATTTGTTGAGCGTATATTGGAGGTGGGCTCTGTTTCTACAGAAGGCACCATAAGACTTATGGGTGGTGGAACTCTATACACTGGTTCCATAGCGTTGGGCAGGAGCGATATCACAAGTGTATTTGGAATTTATGCCTACACCGATGACTCGCTGTCGCTGTATGCCCGAGGCGACCAGACCACAGAAGGGCTTTCCGTTTACACCAAGAACGCCGCAGGCGCTGACACCCTAAGAATGTATATCTCAAATTTGGCAGATACAGCCAATCTAAGTTTCCAAAACAGCAATGTTGGCATCGGGACGAGCACGCCAGCTTATACTCTTGACATAGAGGGAACTCTGGGAGTAAGCGGCACCACTACTTTGTCTAATGCTTCCACTACCAATCTATCCATTACTGGATTACAAACTGGCTTCTTAAAAATAGATGCTTCGGGCAATGTTTCCACTTCTTCAATAGATATTTCAACTGATACCAATCTGGCAGCAGGCAGAAGTCTGACTATGTCAGGAGATAGTATGGAATTAGATGCCGAGATTTATCAAAAAACTCTTTCCTTTAATGTTGGCACTTCCACTAAAGAAGTTGTGAGTAAAAACAGAAATGCCCTGACCTTGACTAAGGCATATTGCTACACCACTGCTGGAACAAGCACAATGAATATCATAGAAAGAACGCTATCTAATTTGACTTCTACCACCACTTTACTGACGGCTTCCTTAAATTGTTTGAGTAGCAATCAGACGATAGCTTCCACGACTTCCTTTTCCGATTCGGCAATAGCAGTAGATAGTTTGATTGTAGCGACCACTTCTTCTGCCACCAGCACCGCAAGTGGAGGAGTTTACCTATTTTTGGATTACAACGTTGATGATTAAAGAAATAATGACAAAAATAAAAGAAAAATTAAGTTCTGCTAAAAGGTGGGTTAAAAAGAATATCAAGAAAGTGTTAATTGCTACTGGTATTGTTGGAGCGGTTTTGGCAGCAGAAACACTCATACAACCGACAATTCCCTCAACAATAGCAGAGGGACAAGTTATTTCATTCCCCTATACTGACGGAAATAGCAATGAGGATTTGATAATTTATACTGATAAACAAGTTTATACTCCTCTATGGGTTTGGAATGGGTTTGATGTCTATATGGCGGTCAAAAATAACAGCGGGATAAGCCAACCAGTTTCTTTCCAATCGTTCTTTTCAAAAAACTTCACCATAGAAAAAGTTGATATTTTAAATCCGACTGCGACCTCAACAATAAAAGAACCTATTTACCAAGATGTCTGTAAGGAAGTAATAGCGACAAGCACTAATGCCACTACTACCACCTGTTATCAAAAACAGACAGGAGAAAAAGACAGAGTTATCTTGGGAATATGGAATACGATACCGCAACAGCAATTCTCAAAAGAGGCATACGATAAAACGATTTTAGATAATAACATTCCAGTCAAGCAAAAAATCGGAGATAAAGTAGCAGGAAATTTTATTGATTATTCTTTGAAGGGCGAGTTTTCATATTATAAATTAAGAGTAAAAGCGAATGAAACATTTGACAAAGAAGAATTCTTTATAGAGGCAATTGGTCAGAATGGGGCATACGGGATTCTTGACCCGACAATCCTGACTGAAACGTTTAACAGCTATACTGATGGCGATTTGAACGGGCAGGGAAGTTGGTCTGGGAATGTCGCTTTTGATGTTCAGGGAACAACAACAGCGGAGGGAGCAAAAGCAGTAATAGTTCAAAGTTTAGCTGATAATTTTGTGGAAAAAACAGGAGCATCAACGACAGATGGAGCGATAGTTATCTATTTCAGGAAAAATTCGTGTTCTGATGGGCAAATTACTTTGCGTTTATATCAAGGGACTACAGAAAGCGTAACATTCTATATTCAAGAAGATTGTAATATTCTTTATATAAATTCAGCAGCAACAGGTGTTTCGATTGGGACATATGAGGTGGATGATTGGAATTCTTTCCAAGTGGAATGGAGAAGTAGTGATACAACAGTAAGGTATCAGGAAGATGGTAATGGTTGGACTGGTTGGGTAGCTCCATACTCAGCCTTTTCTACAGGTTTAGATAAAGTTCGTATTGGAGCTTATTCAGTAGATACTGCTTCTATTTATTTTGATTACATTGCTGAAACCCCGATTGCGGGAGCGGTAGAAGAAGCAATACAGGGACAAACAATTGATTCTTATTAGTTTATGCTTAAAAAAATCCGAAAAATATGCCAGAAGATACTATTTCAAAAGTCAACAGCGAACAAAATGCGAGATTAGCTCGTGTAGAAGAAAAAATTGATAATTTGGAGAAAGTACTAAATAAGTTTTTAGATAATGAATTCCCGCATTTCAAAACCAAAATTGATAAGAGATTCAACTGGATTATGGGTTTAGTAATTACGGGGATTTTGATTCCAATTTTATTGTATGTTATTAAATAAAAAAGAAATAAAACTATTTTTAATATCAATAATAATAGTTTTAATAGCTATGAGCCAACTTAATCTTCCATTAGACCAAATCAGCAAGAAAATAATAGAGAGCACGGTTGATGAATTTTTGGAGGACAAGATTTTTGACTTGGTCTGGAAGAAGACATTCCATTGGATTACTTTCTTTGAAAGTTTGGACGGATTTAATGTGGTAGCAAATGCTCAAAGTATAGACAAAGATGATGTAGCGATTTCTACCAGCGCCGTCAATGGGAACTCCGCATATGTAAGAAAAACGCCTGGATATCAAGGGCTTATCACCTTCTCGCAAAAAAGCGTCATGAGGACAACATTTATTATTGACAGCGTAGCCAATGTGACAGTTTATTTAGTAGTGGGAGGCACCTCTTCCGGAGAATATTATGGATTCAAAGTTGTGAATGATAGTTTGAAGGGGGTATCTTACGATGGGACGACGGAATCCACGGTATCCCTTCAGACAATAAGCGCGAACACATCCTATAATGTCGAGGCGAGATTCTCCCCTAACGATAAAATTATATTCTTAGTGAACGCGACAGAAAGAGGAGTATTGACCACTAATTTGCCAAGCGGAATATCTGCCGGAGCGGAAGCGGTCAATGTCAACCTTATAGAGTTCAAGATAACCACGAACACCACTGCGGCAAAGGAGCTTAAGTTTTCGTTCTTTGAATATCTGCAATCACGCAATATCTTAAGATAACATGCAAATCGCAATCCCTCCACAAGAGAGCAAGCAACACACCAAACCTTCCCGGGGCGAGCTTTTCGGCACCCTCTGGGCGACGAAAAACATAGACTTGGAGGTCAACAAGGGGAAGATAAGATTATCAGAAAGGATATATAGGTTGTTTGATTCCGGGGACGACGCCGACTTTGAACTGCCAGTAGCATTTTTAAGGAGTAATGCCGACGAGACAGACAGGTGGTGGGCTCTGGTTCAAGGAGGAAGCAATGGCACAGCAATAAATGATGGTCTACTTTTTAAGACGACAGGAACGAGCCCTTTGACGGGATGGACACAAGATTACGATGTGGTAAATAATCCTAATAGTCCCACCGCCGCCACAAGCGACATGGCGATATTTGGGAGTTCTGGTGGATACGACAGGTTGGTTGTAGCGACAGACACTAATCTATCAATGCTGAATTCAACTTGGACTGCTTCTTGGTGGCAGGGAACATTGAGTGGGACGGCTTTGACTACCGCCAAAAAGCATCTGCTTAATCAGTTTCTCAATCTTCTTTTAATAGCCAACGGAAACGCCATACACACCTTGGATGACAGCTTGGTCAGGGTGGAAAACAGGATAACCCTGCCGGACGAATACGACATAATGTGGATGGCAAACGACGGATTGAGAGTTTATATCGGAACAAGGCATATCCGGGGAGGAATAGGACTGATCTTTCCCTGGGACGGGACTTCAAAGACATACGACCAGCCATTATCTCCCGATTCAGATGTTTCTTATGCTGGTGGTGTTGACGAGAATGGTCTGATGCACACCATAAACGGCAAGGGGCAACTGCTGGCTTACGACGGAAACGGATTCACGGAAGTGGCAGCCTTGCCAATTTCAGATGGAAGAATGAGATGGATTAACAACCAGACGGATCCGATGATGGTTCACCACAACGGGATGAGATTGGTTGGGAATAGAATCCACATTTTGCTTTCTGCATCACCGAACGCTACGGGAAACGGAGACGACTTGATAGAAAACATGCTGGGAGGGATTTGGGCATATGACAAAGACATAGGATTTTATCATAAGTATTCATTAGGCCAATATGACGGTGCGACGGACAACGAATGGGGAGCAGGAGTGATCTGGCCGGTAGGAGCATTGATTGAGACGAATCCACAGCAAGGAAAATTTCTGGTAGGCTGCAACGTTTACAGCGACAATGAATCAACCACCATAAAGGCGATCCACACTTCGCAGGGAGGTTCGAGCGTAACCAACAGAGGATATTTCGTCACCCCACAGATCCAATCGAGCGAAGTGAGAGCTTTTTGGAAAAGATTAAAACTGGCATTCAAGAAATTGGAAAACTCCACTGACAGGATAGTGGTGAAATACAGAACATCTAAAGATTCGACTTTATACAACACCGCAGGATACATTGGGGGGATTGCGGCAAGCTGGTCTGATACCGACACAATCACCACAACGGACTCCGGAGCTTCGGTGGTAGTGGCCGACCAAGAACTGGAGATATTAGTAGGGAAGGGGGCAGGAGCAATAGCCCATGTATCTTCGGTAACTGAGGCAGGAGGAACCTACACAATCAATTTGGACGAGGCGATACCGAGTGCCTCTGGGAATCTGGCCTTCAGGGTAATGAACTGGACGAAGCTCGGTGAGATCTCAAGCCAGACAATAGACAAACAGATTTACAAAATAGCAAAAAGGACGAAGTGGGTTCAACTTAAAGTAGAACTGAGGGGCACGGCAACCTCACCGGAGATTGAGGAATTATTATTAGAGTTTAATATTTCAAAAAGATGAAAAGCTTCACAGAGCTTTACACTGAACTTCAGGACATAACTGGAGATTCGTCAACGGCACAACTGACTATTTTCAAAAGATGGATCAACGACACAGACAAACTGGTTTCGGCCAAGGCGCCTTTCTTATGTATGGAAACCACTGCTACAAAGACCACAGTGGCCTCGCAGGAGGGATACCAGATACCGAACACAATACAGAAAATCAGAAGCATCAAGATAACGCTGTCAGGAGGGACTATTTATAGACCGAGACCCGTGGAGGACCCGAGATACTGGGAATACCTCCAATCGCTCCAGGCTGGAGATTCAGATGCTACAAGATTATTTATGAAACAGGGAAACCAAATCTTGTTATGGCCTGAACCAGCCACTGCCGGAAGTACAATTACCATCAGAGGGACAAGAAGGTTGAGAGACTTATCGTTGGCTGATTATACCACCGGCACAATTTCCGCCGCCACTAATGGAGATGAAACTATCACTGGAGCATCAACTTCTTGGGCAACAAATAGCGTAGGCAATTGGATGAGAATAGATTATACTTATGGAGATTTCCACTGGTATGAAATAAGTTCGATTACCAGCACAACGGTTTTAGAAATGGTGAAACCTTTCGAAGGAACGACATTCACCGGACAATCCGAGACCTATACTATAGGCGAGTTTTCCTACATTCCCGGAGAATACCACCCCTTGCTTTTTTACAGGCCACTCGCTCTTTACTACGCCGGCCTGGAAGACCAAGCAAACGCTGAAAGATATTGGAGGATGTATGACGGGGGCAAGGAGGCTGGACTTTCAACCAGCACTGGCGGACTTTTGAAAAACCTGATGACCGAAGACCTTAGCAGAAACGAGGGGATTTATGTCGAGCCCCTCCAGACCGAGGAACTTTCAATCGAAGACTTTATTATTCCAAATGAAGGGATAACAATAGAATCATAAAAAATATGCCTCCCATAACTGATCCAACTAAAAAAAAGAAATTAAGCGAACTCGAGGAAACATTTAAACAGATACAGAAAAGTGCTGGAACACCTTTTGGTAGAGTAGCAAAAGAAGGAGTAATTGGGGCTGGCGGTGAAATGTTAATCAAACCAACGGAAACTCCAATCCTTCCGGGATTAGGAGGCGAGATTAAAGATAGGGCATTGGGGGCGGGAGGTGAAGAACCAAAAACGCCAGAAGAACTTCTGACAAAACAATTAGAAACAACTCTTACAGGATACGGCACCGCTCCGAGCCTGATCGAGGAAAAAGAACGCCTTGAAAAAGAAAAAGGAGTTTTGGGTATGAGGGAAACAGTCGGCAGTTTCGAGGAGGAAATATCAAAGACGCAAACCTTATTAGACCAGTTGGAGGACGACATCACCCAGAGGACTCGGGAATATTTGGTAAGCGAGCCTCAAAGAAGAAGGTTGTTGGTCGCCGAGCAAGAGCCACTCTTAAAGGGACTCGGCATTCAGGAGAGAGGGTTGGCCGGAGTCACAGGCAGACTGGAAAGGACGGAAAAGGACATCCTGACCGAACTCGGGCTAATAGAGAAGGAAAAGACCGAACCGCTGGATTTGTTTGAAAGGGAAATAAACATCAGAAGCAAGATTAAGGATTTAACTGACACGGAAATTCCAGGAGTGGTGAGTTCCACCTTTGATGACGAAGGGAACCTGACCATTGTGACGCAAGACCCAGACACTGGAGCATTCAGCACTCAGACCTTAAAAGGAGTTGGAGAGAAAGCCCAGAAATACCAGAGCATCAGTTCCTCGACCGACGACCAAGGTAATCTAACTATCATAGGCGTGACCCGGGACGGAAAGAGTGAGGTGATAGGGACATTCAAGGGAGTGGGGAAGGCGGAAAAAGTGGTGACTACCGACCAGGCAAGAATAGATGAAGCAACTACTTACTTTGATTCGGTTAAAAACGCCCAAGGAAAGGTATCGCCAGATGATTACATAGCAGCCCAAAGAGGATGGATAGGTAAGGGCGGGAACATCACCGATTTCAAATCGGCATTCCCGACTGACATGATTCAGGAGGAGCAATTCTTGACAAAGGATTGGTTTATCAAAACATATGGCGAAGATGCCTTGATCAAGAAAGCAAAAATGCCTATCAAGGAAGGAGGAGGAGAAAAAGGTGCATGGACTAAAAGCGGAAAGACAGAGATGAACGAATATCTTGACGATATTATGAAATCCGTTGAGGCATGGCGACAAGCCGGCAAATCCGACAAGGAGATATTAGCCGAGATGATGAAATAAAACCATGGCAATCAAACTGCCGAAATTACCAACTCTACCAAGATTGCCCCTTTTGGGATATAGGCCAGAGGGGATTTTGGGATTGGAAGAAAGGAAAGAAGAGCCGATCTTAAAAATGGAAGTGGGAGAAGGAATGACGCCGGAGGGGAAAGCTTTGGCTGAACAGAAAATAAGACAAGTGGCGGCCGGAGCTCCGCCATTAAGATTTGCTGAAGGAGGGCCATTGTTTCAATTAGAGAGCGAGGAAAAGATTCCGCCCATTTTACCAGAACTGGCACCAAAAGAATTTATTGGCAAACCCGAAAGCAAGATCGCAATGATTGCGAATACAATCCTTAATTTGCCAGAAACGACATTCCAAACACTTCCCTTTACGAGATTATTAAGACAACCGGCGCCTAAGCTATTTGAGGACAGAGTAAGATTGCTGGGGAATGAAGCAGTAGATTTTGTCAGAGGATTAGCGACGTGGGTGGCAAGAGCTGGAATTTCGGCGGTATCCTTATTAAAAGATGAACCAATCGAACAGCAAATAAAAAGTGTTCCTTTCTTGGAAGAAGTCCCGACTTACGAAAGAAGTGCTTATGAACAACTGCTGGCAGGAGTTTCTCCGTTAGAAGTCGGCATCGGGCTGGCAGCCGAGGTGGCAGTTACGGCCGGGATATTGGCCATTCCCGCCTTGAGGGGGGTTAAAATGGCCAAACCGGCAATCACCAAAAAGACAATCAGGGTTAATTTGACAAGGCAAGACCTTAAGGACATAACCGCCGGAGCAAAAGTGCCGGCAGACAAAATGACAGCTTTCCAAAAAGCGACTGAAGAAGGAATAAAACTTGGAACAGAACTAAAAAAAGGAAAACCAATTAGAGTAAAAATCCAAACTCCTAATGTTATAGGAGAAGTGCTTTATCGTCCAGTCGGCAAGGGATTGTTCGATAAAATCATTTACTATGCGGAAGAAACGAGATTGCCCGACTTGCCGCAATTGCCAGGATTAGTGCCGATTACTCCACGACCACGATTTGGATTAAGAGGACTTGAGATAGAGCCGATGAAGCCAGTGGGAAAACCCCCAGCCGAAAAAGGCATAATGACTACTGATGGGATAAAACATCTTGACCCAAAAGAATATGGAGATTTTACAACTTTTGTTAGAGATATAGAAAAATTAAATGATGCGACAAGACCTGTTGACGAAATTGAGTTGGCGAAAAAATTATGGGGCAACAAACCAAAACAAATTATAGAAAACATAAATCCAAAAAGCGTTGTATTGGCGGAAGAACCATTAAAAGTATTACCAAAAGCAGGAAAAGAAATCACAGAACCCATTATCATTGAAGTTATTGATGGAGTTCCAACCCTTGTAGATGGTCGCCATCGTTTAGCACAAGCAATAGCAAATGGTCAAAAAACTATACCAGCAAAAATTTCGGGTAAATCAAAAATACCCACAATTTCCAAAGGTATAATACCTCAAGAACTCCAATCCCTCGCCCAAGAAGCAAGGAAGTATAAGAGTGCGGAGGAGTTTGTGGGCAAAACTCATTCTAAGTTTGTCGCACATGCCGATACGCTAACTGCCGCCGAAAAGAAAATGGCCGATTTATTTTATGGATTAAAAGATAAAGAAGCATTCTATAACCAAGCAGTTAAGGGAGTAAAAGAAGTTAAGCCAGAAATAATAAAACCAGCAGTTCCTGAAAAGGCATTTGATTATGTTTTCAAATTTGAAAGAGCCGATGTGTATTATGTAGGGAAAGAAATTCCACCTCCAAATGAAGAAATAATAAAATCATTATCTAAATATAAGCCATTAAAACCAATTACTTTATACAAAGGATTACGGCAAACGAAAGAATTGGGATACGATCTTGCTCCTTCGGGTTATCAATCGTGGACAAAAGATAGAAAAATCGCAGAAAAATTTGGCAAAGTTCAAGAAAGAATAGTTGCTCCAGAAGAAATTTTAGTAGATACAACTATGATTCCAAGGGATGAGTTTCGTGCATTTATGGAAAAAAATTATCCAAGCGAAAGAATAACTATTGGAGTGGAAAAAGAAGTAATAGTGAAAATTGTTAAACCACCAATAACTCCTAAACCAAAATCCCTCGACAAAATTATCACCGAAGAAGCCCAACAGTTAATGGAAATGGAAGTAGGATTAAGAGGAGGATTTAAAATGGGAGCAGAAGGGTTAGAGATAAGAACAACTGAACATTCGCCAACATATTCCGCCTTCTATAAGGAACACGGCTACGGCCCGAAATCTCTTGAAAATTGGAAGGAAATAGCTGAGAGGGAGTTAATGGCGGGCAGGAGCGCAACAGGGCAGGCCGAGGCGTTTAGAGCGATAAAAGGGGTAGCAGAAGAGGCGGTCGAGGAAATCGATGTAAAAGACCTTTTCTCAAAAATAGAAGAGGATGCTGAAATAAAAAGATTGGCGGAAAAATCTTTAGTAAGCGATGCAGAGAAAAAGGAATTTCTCAAAACTTTAAACAAAGATTTAAGAAGTGCCATCCAAGAAAGCATAGAGAAGAATCGATGGCTAAGTCCAGCCGAAGTGAATGGCGTTGGCCGAGCATTGATGACCTTTCTTAGAAGAGGAACACTGGAACCGGAAAGGCAATTCTTAAAAACCGAGACCCAGCTATTAAAAGACAGAATCCGAGCCGAAGCCAGAGGAACAAGGGCAGGATACAAAGTCGCAAGACAAATAACAAGAAAAGAACTGATTAACGCTTTCAAAGATTCAGCCCAGAAGGCCCGGGACACAAGGGCCATCCTCCGGGAATACATCCAGCAGGAGATTCCATTGGACGAACAAGGAAAATTCCTGACCGCACTGACCAATGATATCACCAAGAAAAAGCAGGTGAAAATCCTTTCAAGGGTGGAAGTCCTAAAGGAGCAGATTAAAATACGGCAACTGGTCAGCGAACTGAAGGAAGTGCCAAGAGGAAACATCGCTGTAGATTACCAGAAAAAAATAAAGGAATCATTGGCCGACATCGATTTGGTAAAACCGACTGAAAGGACATTGGCCAAACTAAGAGGGTTGAAAGATTACATCAGCAGAGAAGGAATACCTCTTGGTATAAGCCAAAGCAGAATAGACGCACTCGATAGATTGACTAAAAAGAACATAGCAACAATGACCCCAAAGGAGTTAGAGGAATTAAGAAACACCATTGAAGTCCTACGGAAATTAGGAAAATTAAAATACGACCTAAAGTTTAAGTACAACCAAAGGGAAAGGAAAGTAGCTCTTGATAAATTATTAGCATCATCTCGCAATATCGATCCCCCAGTCAAACCCATTGAAGGAAAGTTGGGAACTATAGACACTTACAAGGTTGGGACGACTAAATTATATTACGAGACATTAACTCCAGCAAGAGTAGCAGATACGATAGACGGCTTTAAAAACTACACTGGAGAAAACGCAAAATATGTTAAGAGATTAGTTGCGAAAGAAACCCAAGCAAAAAAAGAAACTCAAGAAATTGTAATCGGGGCTTTAACCGAAGTCCAAGAATTAGGGATTAAAGAATTAACTCCTGAACAGCAAATAAGGATGATGATAAATATTAGGCATAGAGAGGGGGCATACGACCAAGTCCAGACTTTGCTTGAAAGAAACAAGATGACGGAAATCCCAAAGATTACCGAAGCAGAAGAAAAAATCATAGAGATATTAAGAAAATATACCAACAAACACACAGACGACATAGCCGCCATTTCCGAAGAGATAGAGAACAAAATCTTCAAAAGAATTGATGGATATGTTCTTCCGCTTAAATATGAAGGAGAATTTAACATTCTGCCATCTGAAACCATAGAGCAAACCAGGTACAGAACAACCCAAACATTCAAGGGATTTATTTATGGAAGGCAGAAAGGTGTAACCAAAACTCCCCGGACCGACATCTTCGGGATATTCGATGAAGCCATTAATGAACAACAGTGGTACATAAGAATGCAACCGGAACTGGAAAATATCAAATACCTTGTGAAGTCAAAAGAATATGTTGAAAAAGCCGGAGAACTCGCCTCAAATACTTTCTGGAGATCATATATGGATGTAGTCGCAAGAAGAGGATGGAGTGCGACAGCCGGATCAAACCCGATGTTAAGAAGCACAAGAATCAATATAGGCCAGGCAGTTCTGGGATATAAGCTAACCAGTTTTGTTATGCAACCATTCGCCATCTTTGATGCTGTGGCTTATGCCCAAAGTAAATACGGGGCAACAGCCGCCTTGGAAGTATTGAAAGAATTCTCTAAATCGTGGTTAAACCCTAAATACGCCCAAAGAATAATAGCCGAATCTCCAGCACTCCAAGTAAGAAAAGGAGGCGAGGTAGCGATAGAGGAAATTTACGATGCACTTAAAATCGAACCGACTGGAAGGATAGCAAAGTTGATTCCTCCGGCCATTCTTAAAAGATTAAGGGGATACAAAAGAAAAGGTTTAGTCGCTTTACAATGGGCTGATGTGACAACTGCCGCCGGAGTCCAACAGGGAATAGAAAATGTTTTAATAAAAAGAGGGATAGCAGACACTCATGAGGAAGCGGAATTTTTGATGAATATGGTAAGCGCGAGTTCCGAAGTGACTATGAGACCATTAATCCTATCTAAAGGAGAGGGAGCGAGGACTGTTTTCACATTCCAGACTTTCTTCTTGAATAGATGGGGTCTCACTATCCACGATTTAATAAGATCAGGATTGCTATCAGGGAAACTAACTGCGAATTGGGGCAGAAAACTTTCGGCCCTGATAGGATTGGCGATTATGATGGCAGCCAATGTAGCAGAATGGAAAGCGAGAAAAGCCATATTGGATATTACTACTGACAAAAAAAGGAAGGCACCTTCAACTTTATCTTTGGTATTGACGGCAATTCCCGAGCAGATTCCGCTATTAGGCAATATGATTTCT
>ERZ1292629.2699-Hain-H43-01um-R1-2699-length-14531-cov-8_pt1 | contig 14531 bp, 11 predicted proteins | sample MGYA00564399_ERZ1292629 | MGnify/ENA primary metagenome ERZ1292629 (study PRJEB36523, sample SAMEA6512636) | groundwater metagenome | collected 2019-01-08 | study: AquaDiva: Metagenomics assemblies of 32 groundwater samples
GCTGATACCAACGCGATTCAGCCTTGGTGGAAAAACGCGGACCCTCAATAACCACAACCGTGCCTTTTTCGTGAACCGGAATAGATAAATTATTACACGCCTTTATAGCAACTTCCCGCATCTGCGGACAATACGGATCCGCGCAACTGATATGAACGACTTTTGGGCCATTATAAAATGTGGAGGGCCTGCTGAATGTCTGATCAACAAACTGATCACAAACAACAAATTCTCCGGGCTTAATATTTGGCTGAAGACTGCCTGCCGCGGTTGGCGCGATTATTAGGGTTACCCCGATTTCCTTAAAAGCCCAAAGATTCGCGAGAAACGGAATCGCGTGTGGCGCATATTTATGCCCTTTTCCATGCCGAGGCAAAAAAGCTACCTTGTGACCCGCGATTTCTCCAACGGTGATTTTATCCGATGGTTTTCCGTATGGCGTTTCAATCTCGACTTCCTCGGCTTGATCAAACAAAGAATAAAACCCCGATCCTCCAAAAATTCCAATTTGAGCTTTTCGCATATTAATAATCGAAATGAGTGAGTAAAATATTTAACTAGTTAAATATTTTTGAGCGAATGAGTTTATATGGGCTTTAGCCCATATAATGTATTAATCCTTTCGCATTTATTCCATTTAATTTTTCTCCGCCCTTCAAAAAATCCAAAATTATTAAAAACGCCGCGCCAACAATTTCCGCGCCAAGTTTTTTCGCAATCTCACAGGCGGCCGCCATTGTTCCGCCGGTGGCAAGCACATCGTCAACCATTAAAATTTTCTGCCCGGGCCTGATGCTGTCTTCGTGCATCTCAATCGTGTTTGAAGCATATTCCAGCGCGTACTCTTGCGAAACTGTTTTGCATGGCAATTTTCCCTTTTTGCGCACGATCGCTAAACCGACACCCAGCTTATATGCCACGGCCGAAGCCAGAATAAACCCGCGAGCGTCTATGCCTACGACTAAATCCACCTTTTCATCTTTATATAAATCCACCAGATTATCTATGACCAATCTAAATGCTTCGCCGTCTTGAAGCAATGGCGTAATATCCTTAAAATTAACCCCGACTTTGGGCCAATCAGGAACTTCGCGTATATATTCTTTTAAATCTAACATATTTTCGAATTAATTACTTCTCAATCTTAAACAATTGCCGGTCAATTGTAAACCTCTATCCTTTTTTGATGAAGATGCCAGCAATTTTTTTAAGCCCGCCGACAACAAGCGCGCCGCGCGCCCTCATAAAAAATCCCAAAAGCAAAGTAGTGACTCCGCCGGCAGTGGCGGTCAAATATTTTTCCGCAGTGTCGCCTTCGCTTTTCGCGTTAATCACCGCTTGTTTTTTTAGCAAATCTTCCGACGGCCCGAGTGAAATTAAATCATTTTGCGACCTTGGCCAGACCTGCAAGCCGGTCTTCGCCTGCTCCAGTACGCCGACAATCTCCACATTCTCGCCTTCCTGAAATTTTTTCTTGTTTATTTTCGCGCCTTTTTTAAAATAGACGACCGCTTCATCCGCCCCGTCATCAACATACATAAAATTATTTTTTATTTCCGTTATTTCCCCGGAAATTTTTACCAATGTCCCGACAAGCCCCTCATCCAACTCGTCTAAAGACAACGCCGTCGTGCTCACGATTTTTCGCGTTGCCAAAATATCTATCGCGCTCTTATTTTTTATGTTTATTCTCTTTGCCCCGTTCGCGATTGAAACTTTTCCGTCAACTTCAACATAATCCCCGACGTTCAAAGCCGGAAAGTCTTTTTTGCTTTGAAAAATTTGAATGCCCACGCCGTTGTTTTGAATATATAAATATTGAACTCCCAAATTTCCCGGCAAAACTGAAACCACCCCCCTCACTCTGGCCGATGTTCCTTTTTCCGCCCCTCGCGCCGCTTCAATTGAATTCACAAATTTGTATATTTTCGCGGATGTTTTTTTAGCCGCCGCTTTTTTCGCCTCTTCTTTTTTGACACTCGCGGCCGCGCTCGAATTTTCTTTGCCAGGCGTCCCATTTATCCACTTCCATTCGCCGTTTATCAATCCATAACTTTTGCCCTCCTGGGGCTTGTCGTATTTTATCAAATCAACAAGCGACTTATCTTTATTTAACAATTCAATTTTTCCGCTTGTGTTTAACAAACTGAATTTTGTTACTGATTTATAGAAAACTAAAAAACCGGCTGGCGGAATAATCGTGTTTTCAGGAAAAATATATTTTTTATCTTTAACGCGTAAAAACCAGCCGGACAAATTTACATGCGACGCGGAATTATTTTTTAATTCAATAAACTCGCCCGCGTCATCGCCGTCAGGATTGGGAAAAACCTCTGAAATCACAATGTCGGCATTCAAACTCAAACCGTTGCCGACTGTAATCTGGATTGTTTTTTGCTCGCTATACCCGCTTGTGCTTGTGGCAAAAATAATTACGTCAAAAACGCCCGATGTCGCGAAACTCCCGCTCGCTTCGCTTCCGTAAATTTTCTTGCCATCGCCCAAATCCCATGAAAAAAATATCAGGCCTCCGCGCGGGTCAGCCGTTTCTTCAACGTTGAATTTTATGACTTCGTTCGGCGCCGCGCTTGACGGCGCGTCAATTTTCCAGATAAATACTGATTTTGTTTTTACTGTTGTTGTGGCATTTTCCGCTTTTTCAGACGGCTCATCCGCCTTGCTTTCTTCTTGAATTATATTTGCCGCGCCCGGAGTGATTTTGTTGGTAACGACCCAATCGCTGTCGCTGTCCGAATCAGCTCCGTCCATTTTTCGCGCGAGCGACTGCCCTTCATCGGGAATCAATTCATCCGCGTAATCTATTCTGTCAATCACACTTCCTTGCGCGTCTTTAAAAATCACGCTGTCGCCGGAATTATTCAAAAAACTCTTTGTCTGCAAATCAACAAATAACCAACCGTTCGGCCCAACCGCGCCGGAAATTTTTTTACAAGTGGAAGTTGTGTTGCGGTTGTCGCAAATCACCGTTCCCGCGAGATCAAAAGATGAAACCGATGTGTTATAAAGTTCAATCCATTCATTGCCCGATTCGGGATCGGAAACAAATTCATTTATTTTTATTGGCGATAAATTTTGAACCGGCAATTCTAAAATAATTTGAGGCGCAGACCCGCCGCCGGTTTGCGATGCGGGCGGAGTTGATGGCGTCGTAGTGGTTTGCTCTTGCGTAGAATTTTCAAAAACATTTGTAAATCCAACCGAGTTTCCGCTCGCGTGTTCAGCCCAATTGGCGCTTGTGTAATCCGCCGAATTCGCGTCACGCCTTTGTAATGAAAAATTCGGCGCGGAAATATATATAAATTTTTCTAAAAAGTTTCCTCCAGCATCCTTCAAGCCTATTTCCTCTCCGCTTTCATTCAAACTGCTCCACGAAGAATCAAAGATTGAGCCAACAAAATTCGGATAGTCCAAAATAAACTGGCCAACATCCTGCACAATTACAGCGTATTCACCCGGCGCCAGAATCGCATCTGTTGTACTTACGGACAGCCCATGATTGGTATTGTTTTCCCAAAATTTCCAGCCAGTCAAATCGACCGATTCGCTTCCTTTATTAAAAATTTCCACCCATTCGTGGCCAGATGCCTCATATGCGCCAACCTCGCTCACAATTATATCCATATTGGCCGCCCGCGCGTTCCCAAAAATAAAAAAACTGCTAAAAAGCAATAATAAAACGACTTTATTTTTCATCTTTTTTTAATTATGCGGATTAAATATCCACTTAGAATTTTTACTGCGGGCGACATCGGCCGGAGTTATTTCCTCCAAATAAAATTTTGACTCCCTGTTATTGCCAAAAATAATGGCATCGCGCTTTTCTTTTGACATTGTTTCGTAAAACGCCCTTTGTATAAAAGAACTGCAGATAAACGCATCCTTATTTATCAAAGAGTTCATTAAATGCTTATTGCCCTTAAGAAATATTTTATGCCCGAAATATCTAAACAAAAACCCTAACAATCTCGCGTAATCATAAGGAATATCCACGTTGTTCAAAATATATGACAAAACTTTTTCCTTTATCTCTTCCGATAACCCGGGCACCCTCTTAACTCCCAAATCATAAAATTCAAAGTCTCTCGTATATTTTTGAATTCTATGAACTTCAATCCCATGCGGCTCGGCGCCCACGACTAAAACATTGCTAAAAATAGTATCCTTTTGCGGAACCGATAAAACAATCACAATATGACTCCAATAACTTTTCGTCACGCTTCTGATTGTTTTTGACAACAACGACTTTTCTTTAACCAAAATCAGATCCGCGACTTGCAATTTTGGCTCAACTTTTTTCCACAGCTCAATTTTACGATCCGAATTTTTCACAAACTCACACCTTCTTATTGTATATCCACTTCGCGTTATTACTTTTGGCAATATCGGCCGGCGTCGTAATATGCAATTCCATTGAAGAAATAAAATCATTCCTAAAAATCATCCTGTTTTTCTGTTCCCAATTTACCGCGTCATAATAAGATTTTTGGACAAAACTGCTACTGCAAAATCTTTGCTTCATCAAAAATTTAGCGCTGAATTTTTTAAATAAAAAAGCCAAAATAAACCGAACCACCGAGCCTTTATAGTATGGCGCATCAACATTCATGAGCATGAACTGCACCACTCTTGTCCTGGTTTGGTCGTCAAGTTGCGGAATTCGCTTAATGCCAACATCATATCGATCCGGGTCTTTAAAATATTTATCCAGCTTATGTATCTCAATACCGCGCGGATAAACCGCCTCAACAATTTGATTATAATGTCTTCCTCTGCTGTAATCCTTGGGGAATAAAACCATTGCCACATGGTCCCAATAGCTATTTGTGAGTTTTCTGATCAAATACCTGATAAAATTTCCGCGGGTGTGCACCAAAATAATATCCGCCTCAAATAAATTTGGCAAAATTCCTCTCCACCTCTCAAGTGGAAGGGAAATATATTTTTTGCCCCCCTTTTTCATAAATTTTTATATTGATGCCGAAAAAATTATGCTGATTGAACTCATTATACCAAAAATTTGCTTTATTCACAAAACAAACAAAAATGAAAACAGGGCGCCACGCGTACGCGCAACGCCCCACGGACGGGCATGGGTTACAGCTGGTAGATTAGCCCCAGCTTCTTGACCGCCTCCTGAGGTGTCATCATCAGCACTTTCTCATCCGCACTCGACGGATTTATCACCTTGGTGGCGATGGCCACATTGTGATACGGGTGGCACCCAGAGAGCCGGATAAGTCCGGCCAAAGGAGTAGACACCACGTCCACGATGTGACTGCCACGCGCTCGGAAGTACCTCTTGCCTGGATCGGCAAATCGAAGATCCTCCAGCACCAGCAGAACATTGCCGTACTGACACCTTTCCTCGCCCATGCTTTGCATCCCTCCCTTATGATTGCTTTGTCCAAAACTTATATACACCTACTGGACAACTATGGTTACAATCTTTTACCTGTTTGTATACACTTGTCTATACAACTGTGGATAAGTCTGGGCATAACTTTACACAAAAGGGGATAAATTTTTTAAAATTCGGCTAATTTAAGCAATTCTATGTTTGTATAGACAAGTGTATACAAATCGCTTGACAGATGGCTAAATCCGTGATATTATATATTATGTAGTAGCTCATTCTACTCATTCAGTCCCGTTTTTCGGGACATAACCCTAAATACTGCGCAATAAAGTCAGGCAGACCTTTGCTCTACATAAAATAGAAAGCAAAAGCGAGCCCAACTTCTTCTCGGGTGACCCCAATTATGCCGAATACCTTTCCAGGTCCCTTCGGTACGGGGCTCCGCCCACATAAGCGGTCTTAGGGCCAAAATCTTGCTGCCACGGCTGGTAGCTCGTCTCCCCGCGAGGGGAAACAAGTTCGCCCGGCAGTATCCAAGGCGACTAGCCTTATATCACTTTGAATCGGGCCACAGTCGCCTTAAGACACAAAAACTTCTCAAAAAAGCTCCTAGATCAGGAGTTTTTGTGTTTTATAGGGCTTCAACCCCAACCTCATTTGACCGACCAACAAAAACATGATATATTATTTAAACAGTCAATTGGCTGCTTTTCTTTTTTTAATCAGTGGGTTATAATTATAAGTAAGCGAGACGAGCGTCGATTTCGCAACATAAAATATATGCCTAAAGATACAAACATAAAATTTAACGCAGAATTTTTAGAAAAAGTTAAGATCATGCTTTTGGCGGAAAAAACAAAACTGGAAACAGAGCTTTCAAAATTCGCAAAAAAAAATCCGGCAGAAGCGGACGATTATGACAGCACTTTCCCCGATTATGGAGATAAAGAAGATGAAAATGCGGCAGAAGTCGCGGATTATGTGGTTAATTTGTCTTTGGAAGAAAATCTGGAAAAATCACTGCGTGATGTAAATCAGTCTTTGGAAAGATTAGAAATTGGAAAATACGGAGTATGCAAATACTGCAATAATCCAATTGAAGAAAGACGATTGCTGGCAAGACCGACGTCAAGTTCGTGCATGACCTGTAAAAAGGCCATTACGCAAGAAGCTTAATCATTTGTTTGTTATGTCTTCAAAAGTCCGCTGGACGATAATCGTTGCTGGCGGATTTTTTTTATTCTTAGACCAACTGCTAAAATGGTTGGCAGTTAATACTTGGGCTGAACCAAGACTGGCAAATAAATACTTTGGCTGGGAATTATATTTTAATTCAGGCATCGCATTCAGTCTGCCGCTGTCTAACACATTAATTATTGCTTTTACCATGCCAATGATTATTTTAATCGCGTATCTTCTGATAAAAAATCTAAAAAACCGGCCGACAATACTGCTGGCATGGACGGCTATGCTTGCTGGCGCGGTCTCCAACTTGGCCGATCGCCTGATTTACAAACATGTTATTGATTATTTTCGCGTTCTGACCGGCGTTGTTAATTTCGCGGATATTATGATCGCGTCCGGACTCATAATTTATTTGCTCGCGTTAAGATCAAAACCAAAAGAAATTTAATTATGTTTTTAAAACTGAATTCCGCGGCCGCGGTTGGCCTTGAGTGCCTCCCGGTTGATGTTGAAGTTGATATCAGCAAAGGACAAAGCGCTTTCAACATCGTTGGCATGACCGACACATCAATCCAAGAAGCGCGCGACCGCATACACTCCGCGCTAAAAAATTCAGGCTTCAGTTATCCATTTAACTTCCGCATGGTGGTAAATTTGGCGCCCGCGGATTTGCGCAAAGAAGGGCCGCTTTACGACTTGCCAATGGCTGTTGGAATTGTAATGATAAGCAACGATTTAACTGCCGATTTAAACGATTCTTTGCTAATCGGCGAACTGGCCTTGGATGGATCTTTACGCCACACAAACGGCGTATTGCCACTCGCGATCTTTGCCAAACAGCATGGTATGAAAAAAATTTTTGTACCAGAAACTGACGCGCAAGAAGCCGGACTTGTTGAAAATTTAGAAATTTATCCGGTAAAAAATCTGGCGCAAATAATGAACCACATCATTGGGAAAGAAAAAATTCAACCATACGAGCGCGACGCGAATTGGAATGAATCTGAAGCGCCTCGGCACGAGCTGGATATGGCGATGATCAAAGGCCAGGAATTTGTGAAGCGCGCTTTAGAAATCGCGGCCAGCGGCGCGCATAATATTTTAATGAGCGGGCCGCCCGGTTCTGGAAAAACATTATTGGCGCGAAGTTTTCCTTCAATTCTGCCACGGCTTACACCGGACGAAGCGCTTGAAGTCACAAAAATTTATTCTATTGCCGGGCTCTTACAAAACGGACTGGTTATGGAACGGCCGTTTCGCGCGCCTCACCACACGGCTTCAAATATCTCACTTGTCGGAGGCGGGCGCTACCCCAGACCAGGAGAAATTTCATTGGCTCACCGTGGCGTTTTATTTCTGGACGAATTCGCAGAATTTCCGCGCGTTGTTTTGGAAAGTTTGCGCCAACCGCTTGAAGACGGTATCATAACAATTTCCCGCGCGCAAGGTTCTCTCACATTCCCGGCTCGATTTATTTTAATGGCGAGTAAAAATCCCTGCCCGTGCGGATTTTTAAATGACACGGAAAAACAATGCTCGTGCGCGCCAAGCCAAATTCTAAACTACAAGAAAAAAATCAGCGGGCCGCTTTTGGATCGCATTGACTTGCATGTGGAAGTGCCGCGAGTAAAATTTGAAAAATTATCTTCAGACGAACTGGCCGAACCATCAAAAAATATCCGTAAACGAGTTGAAGAAGCGCGCGTGCTTCAAGATTGGAGATTCAAGGGCGCCGGCATTCATACTAACAGCGAAATGCGCAATTCCGAAATCCGAGAATTCTGCCGACTAAACGATTCGTCAATTGAACTTCTGCGCAGCGCTGTCGCGCAAATGCATCTGTCCGCTCGCGCTTATAACCGCATTCTCAAACTTTCCCGCACCATCGCCGATTTGGCGAAAAGTGATAATATAAAACTGGAGCATCTCGCGGAAGCATTGCAATACAGGGCAGCAGAATAAATATTGCGCTCATTTCCCATAGATGATATAATAATTAACAAGGTTCCGGCCAGCGGAACAATTTAAAAACTTAATTTAAAAATATAAAGAGGGGTTCTATGAAAAAATACATCGTTTTAGGGATAATTCCTTTAGTAATTATCCTTGTAACAGCCGCGCTTTTATTAAAAGGAGGCAAAAAAGAAAACAACATGCCTTCATTTGATTCATTAAAGCTCAAAACAACAGGCTCACAAGAAGCCAAACCGCAATTAAATCTGGCTTTATACAACACGCCGATTATGATTATTGACCAAAATAAAAAATATACCGCGAAATTTAAAACAACTGCCGGAGATTTTGAAATTGAATTAAACGCGAAAGACACGCCAATAACCGCGAACAATTTTGTCTTTTTGGCAAAAAAGAAATTCTACGACGGCACTCCGTTTCATCGCGTGATTAATGGATTCATGATTCAGGGCGGTGATCCACGCGGAGACGGCACCGGCGGTCCGGGCTATACTTTCCAAGACGAACCATTTGATGGAGAATACACAAGGGGCACGGTCGCGATGGCCAACGCCGGATCAAACACGAATGGAAGTCAGTTCTTCGTTATGCACCAAGATTATTCTTTGCCAAAAAATTATGTGATTTTTGGGAAAGTCGTGAGCGGTATGGATACGATTGACGCGATCGCGGAAGGCGATGTAATTCAAAATGAAGACGAAAACATTGAGAATTCAAAACCGGAAAATCCGATTGTGGTTGAATCGGTGGAGATTGTGGAAAATTAAGGCTAGAAACACTAAAGGCAAAAAAACGACAGAAATTTGTTTTGAGCAACCTCTCGGAGTCCCGACTCGCGTCGGGACGAGAGCGGAAGCGCGATCGCCCGGAGGCGATCGACGCTGTTTGCAAAAAACAAATTTCTGCCGTTTTTATTTATTACTTTTTCTTTGCAAGCTGTTTTACCGGATAAAATATTTCAATCTCTATTCTTTTTACTCCGAATTTTCTGGCTTCTGCCTTGGTGGCGTCCATCCAGATATCCATTCTGCCATAGCCATAGCCATAGCGGGCATTCATGCGGTCCTCAACAATAAAAATCTTGTCGCCATACAAAGCCGGAATCTTTACTTTCGTTCCAAACGGCAAAAAGTTAGCCGCAATCATGCCGTCATGGACACGCTTGCCCGTAGCGGCAATAAACGGATCATCGTCGGTTTGATCTTTCGTGCTGGTATACGCGGTAATAACTGCTTTCAGAACCCTATCCGGCCTGTCTTTCTTCACAAGTCCTTCGGCAATCGCCACTCTGGCTCTGGGTATTTTCTTGCCGGAATCGTAAGCCTCTGCTATTTCTTGCCAAATCCTGGCCTTTTCATCTATTGGCCGAGCTTTAGTTATTTGTGGAGTAAATATATGCGTCAACAAAGCCAATAAAACAGCCGCATTTACGGCATTTTCAATAAGATTTTTCAATTTTTTTAGCTTAGATAAGCGCATATTTCGTTAAGTCATTATATGAAACTAACGACATAATATAGCACAATTTGCCCTTTTTGTCAATGGTGTGTAATATGGTATAATATTTCCACACAGGACATTATTTTACCTCAAACCTGTCAAAAATACAAGTCATTATATGCCGATTCCAAACCTATCGCAAAGCAGACATTACGGCCATGTAAACGAACCGAACGGCGGGCGCAGACAATCAAAAAAAAGACAAATTCTTAAGTTGGCGGCCGCGATTGCCGCCAGCCTGCTTGTTTTGGGTTTTATTGCCGGCACGGCAGTGGTTGCTTGGGTCAGCCGCGATCTCCCAGACCCGGATAAAATCAACAGCAGACAGATTTCCCAAAGCACAAAAATTTATGACCGCAAAGGCGAAATTTTGTTATACGAAATTTACCAAAACCAAAAACGCACTTTGGTTGAGCTGGATCAAATCACCAATTACGCAAAAAAAGCGACTATTGCCATTGAAGATAAGCACTTTTACGAACACAAAGGCGTGCGCGTGATTAGCATTTTGCGCGCCGGCTTCAACAATTTAATTGGCAGACGAACCGGCTCTGGCGGAGCTTCCACTTTAACCCAGCAACTTATCAAAAATACAATCGTTGGCGATGAGCGCACATTGTTTAGAAAAATTAAAGAAGCGATTCTCGCGCTTCGCCTTGAAAAAAAATATTCAAAAGACCAAATATTAAAATTATATTTGAACGAAATTCCATATGGTTCCACGAACTACGGAATTGAATCGGCCAGTCAAAGCTACTTTCATAAAAGCGCAAAAGACCTGGACTTAGCAGAGTCGGCAACACTTGCCGCGATTCCAAAAGCGCCCAGCCGATATATCAACAACCCCAAAGCCCTGCAAGCGCGCCGTGACACGATTTTGAACTTAATGTTTGAACAGGGATATATCAAAGAAGAAGAAAAAAAAGAAGCGCAAGAGAGTCCTCTTAAAATTTTCAAAAGTTCAGGCCCGATGGAAGCCCCGCATTTTGTTTTGTTTGTTAAACAACTGCTGGCTGACCAATTCGGTGAAAAAACTGTTGATGAAGGCGGCCTGCGCGTAATTACTTCTTTGGATTATAAGAAACAAAAAATAGCGGAAAAGGCAATAAAAGAACTGGGCGACAAAAACGCAAAAGATTCAAACGCGAACAACGCGTCGCTCGTTGCCATGGATCCTAAAACCGGACAAGTTTTGGCAATGGTCGGCTCGCGCGATTACAACAACGAAGAAATAGACGGCAATTTTAATGTCGCTGTTTTAGGAAAACGGCAACCCGGCTCTTCTTTCAAACCGTTTGTCTACACCGCGGCTTTTGAAAATGGTTACACGCCAGATACTATTCTCTATGATGTTTCCACTAATTTTGAAAGGCAGATCAGCGGAAATTACACCCCAAAAAACTTTGATGGAAAAACACGCGGACTGGTTACCATGAGAAAGGCTCTTCAAGGTTCGCTAAATATTCCGGCTGTAAAAACATTATATTTGGTTGGAATCAACAATGCCATTAAGTTTGCCGAAAGATTTGGTTACACAACCTTAAACGCGAACGCCGGATTGAGCTTGGTTTTGGGCGGTTCGGAAGTTACATTGTTTGAGCACACCACCGCATACGCGGCTCTTGCGAACAAAGGAATATACAACGCGCCAATTAGCATTATAAAAATAACAGACTCATCCGGACAAATTTTATATGAATGGAAGCCGATGCCCGGGCAAGAAGCAATCAGGCCGGAACTGGCCGCGACAATTTCCGATGTTTTAAGCGACAATCCGTCGCGCGCGTACATTTTTGGCGCGCAGAACACGCTGATTTTGCCCGGCAGAGAAGTTGCCGCGAAAACCGGAACTACAAACGACAACAAAGACGCGTGGACTATGGGCTACGTGCCATCGCTTGTTGCCGGCGTCTGGGTTGGCAATACAGCGCCTTCGCCAATGAAGGCGGGTGGCAATCGTTTGGCCGGAACAATTTGGAACCAATTCATGCGCGAAGCTCTCAAAGATGTTAAGCCGGAGTATTTCCCGGCTCCTCCGGCTAACGATGCCGAAAAACCGGCGCTTCGTGGCGGAAGCGGCGGTATTACTTTACAAATAAACAGCGCCAATGAAAAAATCGCTTCATCATCAACCCCCGAAAGTTTGCGCATCACAAAAACTTACTTGCCTCCGCATGATATTTTGCATTATGTAATAAAAGATGACCCGCGCGGACCAATGCCGAGCAATCCATCCGATGATCCGCAATATAGAAATTGGGAAGTGGCTCTGGAAGCATGGATTTTGTTAGAACAGGCCGCCGGGCGAAGCTATACTCTGGAAGAACCACCAACTGAATACGACAGCGCCATGGCAAATGAATTGGCGCCGACAATAAATATTGTTTGGCCGACAGAAGGGCTTTCTGTAGACAACAGAAATATGAATTTTCAAATTAACGCGACCGCTCCGCGCGGAGTGGCGAAGGTGTCATATTTTATTGATGGACAAAAAATCGGCGACACAACGCAATTTCCTTTCAATTTTTCATATTACGCGCAAAAATTAATGAAAGGCCCGCACACGCTGGCTGTGCTGGCGCAAGATGACCAGTTAAACAGCGCGGAAAAAAGCGTTGTGTTTGGCATGCAGGCAGATTATGACCCGCCCACATTTGAATGGTTTGACCAAACTCCATTCACGCTCCAAGAAGCGGACTTTCCGAGAACTTTTTATTTGAATCCGTTTCGCTGGGATGATATTCAGGATATTAAAGTATATTTGTACCCGGCCGGCGGTAGCGTAAAATTGATTTATACCTTCAACCACGCCGAAGACAAACTTTTCAACAATCAGCTTTTATTTTCCTGGCAACACTCGCCGGGGCTAGGCGATCACGACCTGAAAGCGATTATGACCGATAAGGCGGGGCGAACGGTGGAGGGGACATTGCATGTGGTGGTGGAATAAAAAATATGTCTGAAAAATACAAAAATTTAATGGGGATGATGGAAAAGGGAGGGGGCGCGCCAGAGAATCCAGAAGATTCCGTATTTTTATCAATTCCAGACCTGGCCAAAGCCGCCAATTTAGCGGTGGCCTTTAAAAACGAAAACTCGGATGGCAGAAAAAAATCGCTTGACACAACAGGAGCAAACCTTCTGGCCAACCCAGATCATCTTACTCAATTTTTAGATGCTCTAGAAATATTAAAAGAAGTAAAATCATATGATATAACCCGGTTTGAAGCAGAACTGGAAAGAGCTCTGGAACGCGCGAAGTTTAAAGAATTTCCACCCAAAACAGAAGTCTTACAAAAATTGCTCACAATTTACTCCGAGAGCGCAGTTTATGCTGGTTTAGTTGAAAAAATATTAAGAAAGCTTGTAGAAAAATGCAAAAACACTAAATCAATTGTTGATTTGCTATACCAAATCGCTCTGGCTGGTTATGGAAGCAATAATAAAAAATTAATAAAGAAAACGCTTGAAATTTTTTCTTTTCAGACAGGCATTTTTAATAAAGATGCGGAACAGGTTTATTTATTTCTTCTTGGCCAATGCTCTCAAGATGATAACGTTTTTAAAAAAAATCATGAAATATTGTCTGCTTGCGGATATTTTGGCGGAGGCGAACCAGAACTTGACAAACAAAGACGACAGGCGCATTCAGAGACTTTTAAAAAATATTCCAAAGAATTAAACGAATATTTAGATGAATTTGAAAAAAGAAATCCAAAAAAATTTCATCTGGCAATGGCTTTTTTTAAAAAAATTGAATCCTTGGCGAAGGCAAGCGGAAAAGCCAAAGCAGGACTTGTTCATTTTGAAAAAGAAGGTGATCAAAATGAATACCCATATAATTTAATACACTTACATGGTGAACTGGGAAAATTAATTGATGAACGCTTGTCTATTGAGGGCATTGAAACAGGCAAGGGTTTACAAGTGCGACTATCATTGCCAAGAGTAATCGGACAAATGGAAGGTTTGGATCAAGCGTCTGACGTTATAAAAAAAGCGCTACTACAAGAACCTGTCGGACCTAGAAAACTTGATGATGATTATGTCAACAATGCGTTTCCGGGCCAACTAATAGAAGGCCGTAGCTTTGTTGAAGCTTTTTGGCAAACACTCGCGCGGTTAGTTCCAGAAGGTTACAATGAAGAAAATAAAATTGGACAAATAGAAATCTTGAATGATGAGATGGTAAATGATATAAATCAGAATACGAAATATTTGTTAAGCCCTAGAGGTGACTTGGTGGAAATAACTGATAAAACTCTGGAGGATCTGGGCTTTAAATCCATTTTATTTGAAATGGATAAAACAAATAAAAGAGATACTGTGGTATGTATTGAAGTTGGACATTATTTTTTTGAAGCGCTATTAGACGAACACCTCACATTGAGGCGGCTGACCGACAACCACCCAATCCTTTTGCCAAAACAGGGAGAATTTGGTTTAATGGAACTTTTGGTGGGGCTGGAATCGTTATCGGCCGGACAAAATTTCA
>ERZ1292629.2700-Hain-H43-01um-R1-2700-length-14528-cov-4_pt1 | contig 14528 bp, 18 predicted proteins | sample MGYA00564399_ERZ1292629 | MGnify/ENA primary metagenome ERZ1292629 (study PRJEB36523, sample SAMEA6512636) | groundwater metagenome | collected 2019-01-08 | study: AquaDiva: Metagenomics assemblies of 32 groundwater samples
TCGCGGTTCAGAGTCTGTGTCGTCGCACCCGAAGCAGGGTCGTGGCGCGTCAGGTCCTCGACGCCCAGGAGTCCTTGTGTAACGGTTCCGGCCACGATGCACCTACCAGGTTACGGTGTACGATCCGCCTACGGTGTCGGAGGGGCGGAAGATCGCGCGCCCACCGCCGCCACCACCCGATGGATTGATGACGTTCGGGATGCGCGGCAGCGGGATCTCCGCCAGTTCCTTCGCGCGGTCCACGTCCATGCGCCACATCTTCCGGTACAGCCCCGCCAGTTCGCGGTTGTGGTGGTCGCCTTCTTCTTCGTAGACCCGCCACAGCGCGTACCAGACCGGCGCGTTCGCAAACGCCGACTTGATCGGCACCACGTCTCCGTCGCCAGTCATCGTCCCCGGAGCGCCCGTCGCCCAGACCGTCACGAGGTCGGACCCCGAGGTCGAGAACGAGATGATCGCCCCGTACTCGTCCACGTTCGTGAACCCAGGCACCTCAAGAACCAGGCCGTACTCCGACGCGAAGGTGTAGGCGCCGGACACGTCCGACAGGTCAACCATGTCCCCGTACTCGCCCGAGAACGTGTACTGGTCGGCGCTCGACACCGATGGCGTCGGGATCAGCCGGTACTGGTCGTGGGGGAGGGCATCGCTCGACCACGCCCGCGGTTCCGCGCCGTCGTGGGACTGCCAGCGCTCATCGCGGCTCGTGATGACGCCCACCGTGCCGATGGGTTCGAGCGTCAGGTCCGAATAGGCGATGCGCTGCGTGCGGAGGTGGTCGCTGCGGAAGGTGTAGGTATCCGTGGCGGCGGTCAACGCCTGGTCGTAGGCGACCCACTCGTCCTCGACCTCGGCGCGGAACTCCAGACAGGCGCGATTGAGCAGGTCCACGAGCCGGGTGCGCGTGAACCAGCGCGGCGTGACCATGTCGTCGCCCAGGATCAGGTACGCCCTGGTCAGAAGCCCTTGAAGATTCACACCCCACCACCCATCACACAGAGGCTGCAACAGCATACACGTCGAAGGTGTACGCCGTCCCTACGGCGACCACGGAGACGTTGACCTTGACCGCCGTACCCGCGAGGCAGAGAACTCCGGCGGCGAGGATCGTGGCCGGCAGCGCCACGTCGGCCACCGAACCCAGGACGAGCGCCGTCACGATCTGATTCCACCCCGCGCCGGCCGTTCCCACCGTGACGGTCGAGGCCGAGACGAGCCCCGTGACGGTGCGCGGCACAAACACGAGCGCCACCAGGATCGAGTCGGCGGTCGGCGTCCAGATGGTGGTCTGGGCTGCGGTCTTGCCGTCCACGGCTGCGATGCGGAAGATCCGCGTCTTGTCCAGGCGATGGCTCATTATTCGATCCACCAGGCCCCATTGCGCATTACAAGCGGCATAGAGACGAGCGCCCCGAGCGGTTGCGTGAGCGCGCCGTCGATGAGTTCGGACGCATTGCCGTCGATGGTGTGCCCGCCCGCCGTGTTCTCGTCCTTGATGACGATGCGGTGCCCAGCGGGGACGTTCGCCACAGGCGGCAGCGTGACGGTGAGCGTCGCGGCCGTGAGGCCAATGTGCCGAGTCGTTTCTTTCAGCGTCACGTTGACCGCGCTCGCCGTCGTCAGGTACTCGTCCTCGTCGTAGCGCGTGTCGGTGCCGCTGTCCGAGATGTCGGCGCTCGTGTTTCCGTAGCACGTGTTGTCGTGCAGGATGGCTCCCGCGACCGTCGTATCGACGTAGATGCCGTAGTCCTGGCTTGCGGCCCCCAGGTCGGCGCAGGTGTTGCGCGTCAGGCGCGGCTCCTGCCCCCGGACCCAGATGCCCATGGCGGTGCCTGAGAAGGCGTCGAAACACTCGTTGCCCTCGAAGCGGTTCCCGGCGGTCAGGTCCTTCTCCAGGATGTTGACGCCGTTCTCGCTGCAACGGTTGCCGGTCACGAAACATTCCTCGACCTGCCCGACCGAGGCCGGCGAGTCCGACGAAACCAAGATCCCGTACGTCGTGCATCCGGTCACGTCGTTGTCGTGGATGTTCACCTTGCGGACGGTAGAGCCTGCGACAGCCGACGAGAGGAAGATCCCGACACCCACCGGATTAAGGTCCGTAACGTCGTGGATCTTGTTGCGCGCCACCAGGCTCTCGGACATGCCGATATATATACCGTTTCGGCAGGCGCCGCTGATGGTGTTGTCGCAGATATCCACCTTTTTGTCGTCAACGCCGACGCTGTTCTCCTCGTACCAGCGGATCGCGGCCTCAGATTGGGAGGCGCTAGAATTGCAGTCCTCTAGCTTGTTGCCGTTGACGTAGCAGTCGAAAAGCGCAACTCCGGAAGTGAAATTGCCATAGACGCCGGACTTCACGGTGTCGCGGATTCTGTTTCGGTTCACGCTGATTTTGTACACCGACCCCGACCCGCTGAGCAGCGTGCCGCCGAGAACGATCCCGTAGTCAACGTTGCCGATGTCGTTGTCGTTCACGTCTACTCTGGCAACGTCGCTCGCCCCGCTGCAAGTCACGAGGATGCCGTACTTGTTGCTGCCCAAGATTCCGTTGATCGTGTTCCCAGAGATGACGGCCCGATCTACGGCACAGACGATCCCATATCGCTTCCCGCCGCTGATGGTGTTGTTCCTGACCACACAGCCCGGCATGGTGGAGCTTGTCGCAGTACCACCACCAACGGAGATCGCTCCCCAGTCGATGGCGTCTCGCGTGTTGCAGTTCTCCAGCGTGTTGCCGATGATCGAGATATTCGAGCACCCCGACTCGATGGCTCCTATCCCGGAAGTGTTCACGTTGCGGATGGTGTTGCCCTGTACCACGATGTTCGAGCACCCGGCGCGGATCGAGATGCCGGTGGCCGCCGTGTTGTCTCCAAGCTCCGTGTTGCCAGCGTCGTAGCCGCGCGCCCCGTCGATGGCATTGCCGACAACCGTCGCGCCGTCCACGTCCGGATGGAACATGATGGGCGCCTGCGCTGCGCCGTAGAGCGTGTTCCCGACGCACACCACCTGGCGACACCAGTAGGTGAAGTCGATGGAGTGGCGGTTGCGGGTGCCTGTGCAGCCGATGACGCGCGGGCGGATGGCGTTCGTCAGCGCTACCCCGTAGCCGTTCGAGCCGTTGAACCGCGGCGCGTTCTTGAAGTGGCAGCGCAAGATCCCCGTGTCCAGGCTCTCCTGGACCTTGATCCCCTGGGCCTCGACCCCGAGCGTCGTCAGACCCTCGATCTCGACGTTTGACGCCCGCACGATCTTGAGGCCGTCGCCGCCGGAGAAGGTGTTCGTGATGGTCCCGCCGCCGAAGATCCGCACGTCCTCTACCGGCACGATCTTGTTGAACGTGGCGGAGGCGGCCGTCGTGAACCCAGAGACGAGCGGCGCATAGAGTGTGATCGCGGCGGCGCCTGTGTCTACGCTCCGAATACGCGCCATCTCCCGCTGCCGGGTGGTGCCACCGTCCGAGGTCGCCGTCGTGTCCTCGAAGTAGCCCCATTCGCCGGCCGCCAAGTCGGTCACGTTGTTGAGAGCGATGGCGTCCTGCCGGTGCGGGTCCACGTCCACGAGCAGCGTCTTGGAGATGGCCGTCGTCGAGCCTGCAATCTCCAGGACCGTCTGCTGGGTGGACGACTGGAACACAGCCCCTGGCGCCATCCAGAGACTGATGCCGCTCCGCGAGATGGTGGCGATGCTCTCGATATTGTAGATGCCGGGCGGCGCGTACAGGATGCTGCCCGCGTCCACGTTGTCGAAGGCGCTTTGAATCGGGTTCGTCAGGTCGGCCGTGCCGCCGGGCTTAGCGCCGAAGCGCGGCAGCGGGATGGCGACCTGGAGGATGTCGTCGAAGTATTGCTTGCCGACGTACTGCGGGTGGTCGTCACCCAGAGACAGCCCGCCCATGAGCGAGTGCAGGGACCCGACGTGGAGGGCCTGTTGCATTTACAGCCACCCCCGCCCCGGGCTCTCGGTCCGCAGCCAGTTGCCGTACATGGCCTGTGCGATGCCCTCGTGGCGCGCCTCGGCCCATTCGGTGAGCGCTTCCACCTTTTCCAGGTAGTAGCCGTACTGGCGCAGCGCGCGGCCCAGGCGCGGGCCGTCCGCGTCCTTGATGAGCGCGCGGTAGTGCGCGTAGTCCACGAGCGCCTGATGGTGCTGCTGCGGCAGGTCGGGCTCGGTGCCGTCTGACGCCAGGCCCGTGACCGGAGACACGGCCGCCATCATCTCCAGGCTCGACTGCACGCTGTAGGCTTGGGACAGAAGCAGCTTCTTCAATCCCCAGGCTGCAACGCGCTCTGTCCGGTTGCGCTCTTTGCGCATGAAGAAGTTGTCGTCGGTGTCGATGAGGGTCCAGTGGCACATGCCGACCGGCAGCCCGGTCGTGATGTCTCGGAAGGCGATGGGGTAGAGCGTCGCGTCGGGCAGGTCTACGAAGTGCTCGCCCGCCTCGCAGGTCAGGTTGGAGGTGGCGACGACGCAGCCGGTGCGATTGGCGATCTCGCGGTATCCATCGTCGATGTACAGGTCGATCTCGGCGCTTGTCCATCTGACGTAGGACGTGTTGCGCAGAGCGTCCGCAACGGCGGAACGGATCTGCCCGCGATTCATGCGCTACCCCCTACCAGTTGCCGATTCCACCCAGGCAGTTCACGAAGCCCTTGACGGAGCGCATGTCGCCGTAGATAGCGCGTGGTGCGGTGCCGTTCAGGTATTCCTGGAGCTGCACCGGAACGTCTCCGTTGTAGTGGAATCCGATGAACCGCTTGAGAAGCGCCTTGTCTGGGGCTCCGCCAATCACGCCCGTTGCCTTCGGAACCGTCAGCCACGTGGATGTACTCGCCCCGCTAACGACGGTGTCGCCGTTCATGTTGATGACGGCCGTTCCGGCGTTTCCGTCCATGGTCACGGATACCGCACCAGCCAGAGCAGTGTACGAGTTGATCCATTCCAGCCCAGTACATCCAGCGATACCACCGGAGGCGAGCCCATTCACGTATAGCACGTCGTCGGTGGTTGCAATGTCCGCAGAGGTCTGCGAAACGATTCGCTCGCAGTGGCCGTACATGAGCACCTTGACCCACTCGCCGGTGAGCTTCCTGCTCCCGAGGATCATGTCCGACAGGAGAACGCCGAGTGGTGCCAGGTACGAGTATGGGTTGGCGCTCGTGGGCGGAATACAGCACGCCATCCCGGGCAAGACCCCCGGAACGCTGGAGTAGTCCGAGAGCTTGAGGTCCAGGCACACCACGAACCCTTTGAGGTTGAGACCGTGGTTCGCTGTATCTGCACCCTCGTCAACTAGCCACTCGTTCGCAGCCATGTAGAAGTCGCCAACGACCTGCTCTTGGCTGCCGCGCTGCGGGCCACTGAATTGCATGGTTCCTCCTAGCGCTCCATGACGAGAGCTTTCATCGCCATGCGCGTGTTCAGGTCCGAAGGCACGGCGGATGTCAGTTGCATGCCGCCGCACTTGCACGGCCGGACCTCGAACGTCCGGTGTGTGCGCAGGCGCCTGCAAGTCGAGCACCGCAGCAGTAGATTGCGCGCCGGGGTGACGGTCCCCAGGCACTCGTTCGCAAGCCAGATGTTGAAGTTGTATTCCTCGACCGGCACGTCCTCAGGCTTCGGGCCGACGGGCTTGAGGATCAGGGCCCGGCGTGCAGGCTCCGAGATGAGGTCGATCCCCTGGGCCTTGAAGGCTTCGATGTCCCAGACCTTCTCTAGCGCCCACTCCAGAGCGCGGCGAGGCAGGGGCCGGTCCCACGGCGGGACCAGCCCCATGTAATCACGAAGCACTCGTTCTGCACGCTCCGCGACGTTCATCTCACCCCAGGGTGTGTACGAACACCGCGTTGTTCGACGGAGTCGTCGAGAGAGCGACCAGAGACGCACCGATCAACTGGCTCACGCCAGCGTTGGTCGTGCCTGCAAGCACCTCGTTCGCGCTGCCCGCGGTCGTGCTCCCGATGAGCCCGACGCCGGCGGCCGGGGTTCCAGTCGTCGCCACGCAGAGCGCGGAGTCGTGGAACCCGAAGCACTGCACGAGCAGCGTCGTGCCCTTGGTGGACGACGTGCCGTAGGTCTGAGGGACCGTCTCGACCACGCCTGCCACGCGGCAGTTCGTGGACACCGAGCCCATGGCGACCTTGCTGATGCGGTAGGCCCGCGTCTCGCGCAGGATGCCAGCGACGGCGGCGTTCGCCACCAAGTCCCACAGCACCCAGTCGCCACGGACCAGGGCCGTTGCGTCGGCGGCTTCGCAGTGAAGGAAGCCGTTGTTCTGGGAGTCCCCCGCAAATTGCCACTGCATTTGGAGCCTCCCTTGTTAGCTCGTGATTCCTGCGATGGTGACGCCGTAGATGACGCCTTGCTTGCGGCGCTGCGTGACGGTCAGGTTGCCGCGCCAGAGCATCGCTGCCCACACGGCCCACTGGTCGATGGGCTTCTCGAACGGCGTCATCTGCCAGTCCCAGTCCTCGTCCACGACGAGTTCCAGCCACTTGCTGTTGATGAAGAACCCGCAGCCCTCAGCCGCGTTCGCCGTGGCGCTTGCCGCCGTCGAGGCCGCAGCGCCAAGGTCCGGCATGATCTCCGACCACATGAGCGTCATGCCCTTCCACGACAACCCGCCGAACCCCATCGAGTTCGAGTCGTTGTCGCGGTAGAAGTCCGCCCGCTGGAAGGTCATCATGCCGTTCTCCAGGACCTCGTACAGTTCCTGGGTCAAAAGCCCGAAGTCCGGTGCGTCGTTGGTCGAACCACGCGAACACTGGTTGTACAGGTTGTTGAACGCTGCACGCAGGCCAGCGTACGTGGTGATGCTGGAGCCGTCGTAGCTCTTGTTTCTCCACCACGACTCGTTCACCTGGTTGATCTGGTGAATCGCAACGCTGTCCGTCTGCGGACGCTTCTGGATCAGGTACGAGAGCGGCACGGGGTCCTTGCCGCCGTTGCCGGCCGACAGGTAGACGTTCGCTCCCAACTGCGTGCCGACGACGAGATACCGTTCCCAGTCCTCGCGGGCCGACGTTTCCATCACGTCAACCTTCATGCGCAGCAGGTTCGCCCGGCGGCTCGCGCCCTTGTTCGCCTGCATTTCGTCGAGCGAAATGCCGCAGGACGTGTTGACGTTCGACCAGCGCTCGAAGGCGCTCGTCGCTTCGTCGGTCGGCGCCAGATTGTAGCGGTCGTAGCCAGAGATCGTCTGCGTGTTGGCGTTCTTCGCGTACACCACAGGGATCTGGATGTACTGCCCGCCGACATCGTATCGGATGCCCTGGCCCTTGCCCCGGCGCGTCAGCCAGTAGGTCAGCGCCGTGCCCTTGATGATGTTGTCCACCATCGTCGGGCGGTAGTTGTCCACCGTAGTCGTGAGTACACTATCCCACGCCCGGTTGAACGAAGTTGCGGCCATGTTTCACACTCCCAAGACGGTTAACGCCCGCGCGAGGCTTTCTTTGCGACCGTTGTCCGGACGGCGTTGGCGTACGCTTCGCCAAACGACGGGAGCTTCGTCACGTTGGACGGCTCCGAGCCGGGGCGAACGGGCCGGTTGCGAGACAAGGCACCGGATTCGGACCTAGCCTTCTCGGTGCTTACGCGGCGCGTAAGCTCCTTCTTGGCTTCCTGGCCGGTGACGTGCTCGTAGATCGTGTCCAAGTCCTCCGAATAGTTGCCGGTGTTGAACCGATTCGATTGGAGGTGCTTGACGATCTGGCCCTCGTACTTCTTCCAGTCCGGGTGGTCTTGCTTGAAAGCAATCAGAGATACCGTCGCATCCAGCCGCTCCTGCTTGACGGAGAGTTCGGCTTTCAGTGCCAGCATCTTCTTGGTTTGCGCTTTGGCGTACGGACTCAAACCCTCCCAGCCTTCGGGCAGAACATCTTCCAGGTCCTCGTCGGACACGTCGGAGTCTGCCGGGCTGGTGCGACTCTGTTTCAGTTCGGCCACTTCGGCCCTGAGTTCCGCGACCAGGTCGCGCAAGTCAGCGGCGTTGGTGTCCTCGCCAGGAGTCTCTGCGGGTTCAGCGTCCTCGTCTTGGTCGTCCGCAACGGCGGGCTCCCCGAGGTCGTCTTGATCCTCGTCCTCCGGCCATGCCTGCTGTGCCTCTTTGATCGCGTCTTTCAACGCACCGTGCGAGGCTCGTGCTTGCGCAACAGCGCCAGTACCAGCAGCGTCCGGAGTTGCAGTCGTCTCAGGCATCGTCGTCCCTCACCCATCCCCACACGGGACCCGCCGGGCAGGTCCCTGCCTTCCTAGCTTCCGGCTAGGCGGTGATGCCAGGAGGCATCTTGATCGGCTTCTTGGTCGGCTGGTTCGGTCCAGCAGACCCTGGCGCCTTCTTCGGCATGTCAATCCTCCATTTCAGCACTTGGCCCCTGCCATGTGCTTCTTGGTCGATCTTGCGCCCTTCTTCTTCTTTTTGGCAACCCCGGCCAGCGCATTGGCTTTCGCGCGGTCGAGCATCGCCTTGTCCATGCCCTTCATGCGTCCCCCTTTGGCGCGCGTACCCGGTCCAGCCTGTGCTTGAACCGATACTGCGATTCGTCCGATACCACGTGGCGCTCCTTGCCGGTCGCCTTGAGCAGCCGCGCCTCCGTCTGGGCCGAGTCTACGTGAACCGGTACACCGCCCGGCAGGATGTTCTCCGACACGAAGCCGTAGCGGCCCTTGCTCGGGTTCGCAAAGGACGGCGCGCCCTGTGAGGTCCAGTCGCGCTCCATGGGTTCACCGCACTGCGGGCACCGCGGGATCTGGTCGTCAAGCTGCGACCGCAGGCAGTTCACCTCGGCTCGGTCCTCGTGGGTCCGGCACACGAAGTTGAAGGTCACGATTCACCACCGCCCTCGGGTCCCTTCGGGCGCAGCGCGCGACCGTGCGCGCGGCCCTCGTACGTCTTGCCCTGTTCCTTCGCTCCTGGGTCGGGGGGCTTGGGGCCGCCCGCTTCCGCACCGTCCCCACCACCATCGCCGCCGCCAAGCCCCCCCATCGCCAGGTTGAAGGCCACCATCTGGAGTTCCGCCCGCAGGTCCGGGTCGTCCACCCGGCGAGCCTTCCAGAACCACTCGTTGAACTTGTCCGAGAGAAACGCCGCGGGGCCGAGGATCTGCAAGACGCCCTGCGAATCGGCCACCTCGCGCGCATCGTCGTGCGGACGCAGGTCCACGACATCCACGACTGCCTCGCAGTCGGGCACGATCTGCTCCGGCGAGACCGCCTGCTGCCACAGGTTGCCGTCCTTGCCGACGATGCTGACGGCGAGATTCGTGTCGAGCGTCGCCTGGAGGACGTTGTACGTCTTGGTCGCGCAGCCTGCCAGGAACCCGGCCACGAGCCGGCGCTTGTCCTCCTCGCCGAGCGTGCCGCGGTTCTCGACGATGGCGGCCTGGGTCGCGGTTCCAGACTGCGACGATCCACGCGCCTCGGGCGACGACGACATGATTTCCGACATGTCCGCGATGTTGCGGTCGTCGTCGTAGACGGACGGCTCAAGCGGCGCCATGTCGATGGGCTTTAGCGCCGCGCCGGTCTTGGTGAAGATGACGGTCATGTCCTCACCGTTCTTGAGCGCTTCCATGTTGGCCTGGTCGATCTCGCCCTTGCGAGCTTCGATCTTGCGGACGGCGCGCCCCTGGTGCGTCAAGCGCTGGCTGCGGCTGCGGTTGTAGGCGCGCACCAAGGGCCGGGCCGCGGTCACGTCCGGGTAGGGCATCCACTCGGACAGGACCTCGTTGAACTTCAGCCACTCGAACGGGCTGTGGCCCACGTAGCCGGGAATGGGCTCAGCACCCACCAGCTTGTCGTAATCGTCCACCAAGTAGGCGACGACGCGCTTCTCGAAGTCCCAGACCTCCCAGCCCCAGATGCGCGCCATGTCGCTCTTGCTGGCGTCCGTGGGGCGGTAGTTGTACATGGACACGCGCCGGGTGCCGCGGCCCAGGCGCTTCTGGGCGGAGCCGCCGAAGAACTCGTTGCCCGAGTAATTCTCGTCCAGGTAGCGCACCGATTCGAGGATGTCCTGCTTGTTGGTGAACATCTTGTTGTCCTTGAACGCCTCGTAGGTCCAGCAGCGGCGGCGCGCGAACCGGCGATGGTCCAGGAAGTCGTTGGTGCCCTCGGGGTCGAACACGCAATCGCGGAAGTCCACGTAGTCCACTTTGTACAGGTCTGCGACGCGGCGGTTGTCGAGGAGGATGCGGTTGCCCTTGCGCACCTGGAGGTTGCCGCTTGCATCCAAGAGCGGAATGCCGCCCTTGACCTCAATGCGTTCCGAGCCGTCCTCGCCCACCGTCAATTCCATCTTGCCGTAGGAGGGTTCCTTGTTCGAGTCGTCCTCGTATCCCTCGTCCACGGGCGTGTACGTGACCTTGGCGCCGCCCAAGCCTAGCTCTGCGGCCAGGACCACAAGGCGCGAGGTCCGCAAAAAGGCATCACGTGGCGTTTGTAACGTGTAGTTTAACGCCTGTTCGCCAATCCGCAGATTCGCGCTGTCCTCATCGTCGAGCGGCCGGCGCGACCGGAGAGTGAACCACGGCATCTTGAACATGATGGCGGCGTTCGTGGTGCGCAGCGCCGGCATGATGCGGTTGACCGACAGGATGTCCTCGGACGCGATATAGGGCATGCCGAGCATGTCCTTCGTGGCCTCGTTTTCGAGCGCGCCGACGTAGCCGTCCATGTTGCGCTGGAACTCTTGGTTGTAGGCATCCTGCTCGTTCTGTGCGTGTTTGATCCAGGCATCGTAGATGCGCACGTCGCGGGCGCGCTTCTTGGCTTTGGACTTGTCGCCAATGATCTGCGCCAGTTTTTCGTCGCGCGCTTCCCGCATGACGCCCGAGCCGCCGCGCGGAATCCCCTGTTCACGGGGCTGCTTCGGTCGTTGCGCCACGCTTCATCCCCTCCCAGAACTCGTCCACGAACTTCTTGTCGCGTTCGTCGAGCGCCTGCAAGCCCTTCGTCGCCAGGCCCTCGCGCTTGGCCTGGAGGGCGCCAAAGTGCGGGTAGCACTTGTCGCACAGGTCCAGGCGCTCCTGGTGGTTGAGAGACACGGAGTCGTACCGCTCGTACCGGCCGTGCTTGCGGTTCGACAACTCGCGCTCGCAACCGTCACAGACGACTACCCTCATCGTCGTAGATCCTCGCTTGAACGAGTGACCGGCACTTCGTACAGATCAACTGCGCCGGGACCAGCCAGGCTTTGATCTGCTTGGTGATCTCGCACCGCTGGCAGGTAAAGACCGAGGTCGGCGGCACGCCCTTGTCCCAGAAGTCCACGGGCTGGAAGTCGTTCGGGTCCGGCGCTACGCGAGGCGCGCGCTTTGGACTCGCTTCATCATTTGCAACCGGTTCCGCAGCCAGTCGAAGCTCCCCTCCGGCGGCGGCAACAGGTCCGGCGTCTCCCCCTGCTTCCAGAGCATCAGGTACTTTAGGGCGTCCCATGCGTGGTTATCCTTTTGAACGAGTGTTTCTTTGCGGTTGTTGTCGGCGGCCGTCTTGTCGGTTGCCCACGACTTGTACCGCAGCTTGCGAAGTTCGCGGAGCAGGTTCTTGCAGTCGTTGAAGATGAACATGCCCGGCGCGTCCAGCGTGCGCCAAAGCGTCGAGTTGATCATCTCCTTGAACGCGATGTCCACGCCTTCCAGGTTGTTGCCACGCTCGACGGTGATGCCGTAGTCGTCGCGCAGCATTTCGCCCACGCTCCGCAGGCGCGGGCGGCCGTCGATCTGCGACTCCTGGTTCATCTTCCAGATGGACGGGTCGCCAATGACGCCCTGCACACGATGGAAGTAGGGGCGGGCCTTGATCATCTCCACCTGCTCGTGGAGAGGCGTGTCGGCCTTGTAGACCTCGTCGAACACGTAGACGGTTTTCTCGTCCTCCCAGGCTGCTGCGACCCAGGCGAACGGGTTGTTCGTTCCGTAGTCGTAGCCGCAGTAGATGGGCCAGTGCTCGTTGATCTCGAAGGGGTCGCAGGTGATTTTTGGTTGGATTACGTCCGGGAAGTTGGGCCACACCTTGGCGGACCCCGAGCCCGAGAACGACATTTCCATTTCCTGCTGCCAGTCGGGACCTTCCATCCCTCCTGGGTATCCCTTCGAGAGCACCTTGCGCAGCCATTTCCTGCCCTGGGGGGTGTCGAGGTTCTTGTCGGGGTCCGCAGAGTAGTGGCACATGCAGACGCGGATGCCGTCGCGTGTCGTGTAGAACGACATGCCTTCGGTTTCCGCGAGTTCCTGTGCCATCTTGCTGCGGATGAGTTCCATTACCGGAGCTTCCCCTTCATCGGAGTGGCGGGTACGGCGCAGCCGGTGCGGGCGGCGGCAGCGCTGGCTGCGTCAACCGCTTGAGCAACTGCACCTTGAGCTGCAAGATCACCCAATCCGACATCGGCTCGAACATCGCAGGCGGCAGACCAGGCGCGCCTCGCACGAGCGCGTGCGGGTCATCGCCCAGCAACTGGTCCACGACCTCACCGACAACGTCGGCCTTGAACTGCGGGGTGCCCGTCAGGACGGCCATCGTGCCGTCGATCATGTTCGTTGCTACGGTCTTGGGATCGGCCATTGCAGTGCCTTTCGGTTGCCGGGTTATTCCGCCGGAGTGAAGTCAACGTAGAACGTCTTGCCAACGGGCATCTCATCGACGACGGCCTGATTGACCGTCCCGATGCGAATCTCTCCGAATGGCGTGTACTTGAAGAACGATTCGTTCTCTTTCGAACCGCTCGTAACCGGCGCAAGAATGACCGTGGCGCCGGCTGCGCTTGCTGCCTCGTGCTTCGTAACCGTGAACTTGGCGCGTACCATGATGGCTCCTTACTTGTGGGTCTTGGGGTCTCGCGTGCCGGTCAGAACGTCGTCCATCTTGGTGGTGTTGGCGTCCTTACCCGTGGGCAGGCCGTTGGCAAGCTGGGCCGCGGCGACGGCGACGGACGCCTTCTGCGGGTCCATGTCGTGCTCGTCCATCAGCTTGGTCTCGACGATGCGGAGCACCTGGCTCACGGTCTCGCCGTTCTTGACGGCGTTGGCTTCCTGGGCGATGAGGCCGTTGACCAGGATGCGGTCGCCGCGCTGCTCGTTGGCGACGCCAAGCTTCTTGTTGATGAAGAGCCCGAGGGCCACGACGACGACGCTTGCGACACCGTCGAAGAACTTGCCGAAGCGGTCGCCCCAGCCAGCGTAGGCGTAGGGCAGGTCCTCGTACATGGAGACCTTGCGCAGGTTCCCGGACCACACGCCGAGCGAGCGGAGGACCCACAGGATGATGAACAGGATTGCAACCACCTGGATGATCCTGCGGACCGTGGGGTCCATGGGGATCAGCGTCAGGAGGTAGAGCAGGACGCCGACGATGACCAGCGCCACGAGAATTTCGATCATCACGGACCAACTTTCGTCAGAGTTCCGAGTGTTACGTACAGAGCCAGGAGCCCAGAGAGGATTCCGATGATTCCGATCGCCACCTTCCAGGCAGTGTCGATTCCTCGGAACTCGCCTCCCCTGGAGGAAATGCGATCCTTGATCGGCTGTAGTTCCTCTTTCGTCACGTACAGATTCCGCTCTGCGCCGATCTGCTCCCGGAGTTGATTCGCCTTCTCGTCCTTGTACTTCTGGATCTCGCGCGCCAAGTCGAGGGCGATGCTGTCGGCCTGCTCCTTGATCTTGAGCGCCATGGCGTTGGCGGCTGCGACCTCGGCGTAGCGCCGGTCGCGCTCGTCGGCAAGCTCCTTGTCGGCGGCGCGCAAGGCCGCCAGGTGCTCCGCCAATGACACTGATCCGGCCGCCATGGCTTCCCCTACGAGGTCTGGACGCCAGAGAGATGCGGGAATGCGTTGCCCTTGAACATGCGCACGGCGTACATCTCCCCGCACATCGAAATTGCCGGTGCGGCACCTAGCGTTGAGGCGTTGACCGTCAGGATTGCAATGGACACGCTGCGAATGCCATGCAGCGTCGGCTCGACGATGTTTCGGGCGGTTGCTGACGTATAGGCCGGGTCCTCGGACTGCCGGCGGCCGATGTAGAAATGCCACCGCAGATAGTCTCCGGCGGTCGGAGTCGTGCTGTCTGCTTGCATGAGGCCGTTCTGACAGACGCTCTCCCCCCAGTCTGATTCAGTCATCCCGCCAAGCGTGGTTGAGTCTCCGAAGATTGCCAGCGCCCCGTTGTTGAACTGTCCAGCGGCCACCGTATTGGCCTGTGCGATTCGCATGCTGTACGGCAGAGCCCACGCCACCGCCCCATTCTCCGGAACAAATGGGGTCCCGAACGCAACCGGACGGATACCGGAACCTGTGGCAGCCGTGATGTCGGTGACGGCAGTGATCTTGCCAGCGAAGGCGATTGCAAGGGCATCGCAGCCCTTGGTGTCGATGGTTTTCACCGCAGCAACCGGCAGAGTCCCGGAAGTTCCGGTAAGTTGTCCTGCGGTCGTTGGCGTGGTGTTGAGGTCAAACCAGCACTGTGTGTTGGCGTTCAGGCCGGTCAGCACGGCTCCGGTTTCCGTAGCCAGGTCTCCGAGCTTCCAGATCA
>ERZ1292629.2701-Hain-H43-01um-R1-2701-length-14523-cov-17_pt1 | contig 14523 bp, 20 predicted proteins | sample MGYA00564399_ERZ1292629 | MGnify/ENA primary metagenome ERZ1292629 (study PRJEB36523, sample SAMEA6512636) | groundwater metagenome | collected 2019-01-08 | study: AquaDiva: Metagenomics assemblies of 32 groundwater samples
CGCATTCCCGTCGCCTTCTCGGCATAGGGCCCCGCCCGCAGGATAACTCCCTGGAGGTTGTTGTCCTCGTCAAAGACGGGAACGGTTACCCAGCCCTCCACCCACCCGAGGCGGCAGGTTTCTATGCGCCCCGCCACACCCCGCTGCTCCAAGTACCACCTGAAGGACGCGTTTCGAAGAATGGCGTCGTGAGCACTGTAAACAAACTCCGCCATTCCCTCTGGATCACTCGGAATGCGGGGCGCCCTGCCCTTGAAGTTATCCGCTCCGTGGTTCCTGGTGGAGCCGGGGGATAGTATCTCAGCATACAGCCTGTGCAGTGGTCCGTTGGCCTCACAGCCCAAGCAGCGGTACCAGTCTTTGAATACCAGCAAGGACTTCTTCGAATCGTCGTGAAAAGGACAGTAGGCCAGAAGATATCCTCGGCCCATCAATTGAGCCTCGGGCATGTGTTCATATATCTGCTCTAGGGTTACTGTCATCTCTCTCCAAGAGGGGGCGGCCCAGCCCCCGTTTCTTTAGCGCTTAATTATACTTCCTTCTGGAACATGTGAAAGTTCGCGGTTCAACCAGCCGTTCTCCATCACGCCCTGGAACACCGCATCCCGCCGCTTTAGGATTTCCTGAAGCTCGACCAGCACGTTGGCTGAGCGGGCGAGTGTGTCTGCGTCGAAGTCGAAGCCCGCAACTTCGAGGAAATTAAGCAAAGCGCTGTACCAAAATTTCCTCTCGTAGAGAATTTCCATCTCGCCCGGCGAGGCGGGGTTCTCTGCAAACTGATACACTAGGGGCTTGACGATCTCCACCCCCGCCCATTCCTTGCTGCCGACAATCTTAAGTAGCGCAAAGAACTGGTCGTGGGGTGGATTCATCCATGACCGCCCGTCCGCCATCTGAACCTTCTCGGCTTCCTTGTGTTTGATGGTTGGGGGCATTCCCTCACGGGATGCGAACCTATCAAACACGACGTAGAAGGTTCCTTCGAAGGGGCGCACCCCCACAATCTCCTGTTCGTCCTCCGACAGTTCGATGAAGGCATTGGCAATCGGTTGGAACTTCCACCCATTGATGACTGCCTTCTCGCCCTCGGGGGCGGTCATCGGATATGTTTCCTTTACTCCGCCGCCCTCGTCCAGATAGACCCGCACCTCGCCCGATTTCATAATGCGGATGTCACCCTTGCCGCGCGGGCCGCGGCTCTTGCGTTGCCTACGATTTACACCCATGTCTTTACCGATTTCTCCTGGAGCGTCACGCTCCTTTCTCCGAGTTGTTATCCAGCTCGGGCTGGGCCGCCCACTAAATCTTTCTTTCAAACACCATCGTTACAAAATCCCCGCTTTGGCGCATATTTAAAAAAACTAACTTCCACCCAGCGGCTCCCATTTCATTTAACGTTGATTCTAGGCTTACTGTCATATAGGCATCCCAAGACATCACTTTATATTCCATCTCATTCTCTCCCTTTTCTGGTAATCGTTCCCACAGATGCTCGCCGGGTGGCTCATTTCTTGGGCCGGGCCGCCCACTTCTGTGTTTGTCTATTGAGCACTTATTGTCTGGAGGGCAACCTACACTTACAGCCTTAACCGAGTTACCAAGTAGTCTTCAGTATCTATGCCAATGATCACATCCTTCATACGTGATCCAGCATGGGACACCGAATTTACTGCAGAATACTCCTTCTGATACTGCTGAGGAGTAAGCTCCAAAACCAGCAGGCTCCCATCGTCTGCCTGAGACAGAGCTATGACCCCATCTTGTATGTCTTTGGGCTCTGTTTGCTTGATGACGAACCTTCTTGGCTGGCCCGTGAAGGACACCCGCAAGGTTTTTCCTGTCCTTCGATCAAGGAACACGTCCTTCCCGGTGTTGCCTATATCTAGGCTATACCCAAGCGCCTTGGCCACAAGCTCTTTTCTATACAGGCTGGATTGCTGTGGATACAACACATCCAGAATTTCGCCTGCTTCTGTAAACGTGTGTCCTTCCAAAAAGCTTGGCCCAAATTCGGCAAGGTTTTGTCTAATCTTTTCTCTAGTTCTATTTGCTTGTCGTGCTTCATCTAGTAACATACTAGTTTCCTTTCCGCTGCCCTCCAGGCAGTAAGGTCTCAATCCTTCGTCTGGTTCTATTCACTGCATCCCTGTTGTTATCAATACATATAAACTTCCTTCCTGTGTTGATGCACGCCTCAGCGGTAGTTCCAGAGCCGCATGTGCAGTCCAACACAACATCTCCTTCATTTGAATAAGTTAGAACAAAATACTTGAACAGGGCTACGGGCTTTTGTGTTGGGTATCCGCCCTTTATTCTTGGATTAGCTATAACAACCACAGATTTTGGGTGGCGGGTTCCGTTGTTTTCTGTCTTCCACCCTTCCTGTTCTCCGTAAGTCCCCCTATCAAAACCGCTTCGTTCCTGTGTGTATGGCTTTCCTTCTGTTAACTGTGGATTGTATAAAGGCCTGCCCTTAGAAAATATCAGCACCGATTCATGTGCTTTTAATGGTCCAAAGGAGGTATTCATTTGATTGGACCCCACGGTTTTCTGCCAAATCCACTCATAACGAAATAACTTTTTATTACTGACAATTAGACTCGCCGTAAATGGGTTCGACGCAGTAAACACCATTGCTCTATTCTGTTTTATGATTCGCTCACATTGATCCCACAACCTATCCAGCGGAATTTCTGAGTCCCAGCGGTTATTTGTCATTCCGTATGGAAGGTCACAAAGTATCATGTCAACAGAGCAGTCATCAATCTGCTCCATGATTTCCAGGCAATCACCGTAAATTACTTTGTTTATTAAGCCCTTCATTTACTGTTCTCTCGTCTTTGTCCTTTCTGGTAACCGTTCCCACTCACGGGCGGGCAATGCTATTCATCACCTCAGTCTTAATATCTTCCATATCCAGAATGTCGTCTAGCGTTTTCCACTTTGATTCAACCAGGGCCGCCATCTCTTCATCATACGTGCCGACCGCACTTAGGTAGTAAGCAGAGACCGAGCTTCCTTGTCCAATTCTGTCCAGACGGCCCTCAATCTGTCCTTCGAGAGCCGGCCCCCATTGCCGCTCCACAAAAAGCACAGTGCTAGCGTCAGTTCCATCCGTTCCATAGAGGTCCACGCCCTCCCCGCCCGCGATATTAATGACAATAACTCGTGGCCTAGATTTTCCCTGGAACGCAGCAACTCGTTGCGCTCGCTCGGCTTGTCCAACATCTCCTGAAATGAAAGTTGTTCCATATTGTCTCAACTCTCCTACTAGATACTTGATAACATCTAGATGGTGGGCGGCCAGGACCAACTTGGCGTTTGGCTCCGATGATTCGAAGAAGTCATGTGCCCATTCCACCGCCACCTTAGCTTTCTCTCTTCCAATAATATGGTACAGGGCGTTGACTTTGACCAAGGCGTTCTTCTTGTTTATGCCCCGCACCTCCGCTCTATACTCATCGGTGTTGATATCAACTGGCAGTATCGTGCGTGTCAGAGGCGGCAACTGCCCCCGCAGCTCTGACTTGAGGCGGCGGATCATCGTCCCCTCAAGCATCTTCCTCAGCCCCGCCACATTGGTAACACCCTTGAATGGACCGTCTATGTGATCCATGCCCCCGCAGTATCTTGAACCATAGGACCACAGGTTCCAGCGGCCGGGCTCAACCATGTCAAGCGTGTTGAACAACTCTATGGGACGATTGAGAAACGGTGTCCCACTAAGAGCGAGCATGTATTTAGATTTGATCCTCTTTGCTGCCGCCACCCGCTTGGTCTTCTTGGGTGGCCCCTTCAGGTAGTGGCACTCGTCCCAAATAACCAAGTCCCACTCTTCTCTCTCCAGTTCTTGATAACGATGTGCCATAACCGTGTATGAACAAATTTGGACTGGCGCTCGGGGCCGTCGCGACGTGTATCCCTGAATGATACCCGAGCGCCAGTCCGTCCAGGAGGACACTTCCCTCCGCCACTTATACACTACGTTGGCGGGGGCCACAATCAACACCCGCTTGATATCATCTCTGCTGGCCGCCCAGCACAGGGCTTCTACAGATTTTCCAGCTCCCATGTCGTCGCAGAGCAGGGCCCGCCCGGCGGCGGCCTCAATGAACTCTACTGCCTCAACTTGGTATGGGAACAGACGTGAATCCAATCTCTCTCCGTGCCTATATTATACACCAGTTTTTACCAAAGTCAAGACCGAGTTTTTGGCCCGCCCGGTAACGGTTACCGGGCGGGCATCTTTGGTGGATGGTCGTGGAATCGAACCACGCTCCGTTGCTTTACAGGCAAGTGTATTCAGCCAGAATACCAACCATCCAGAGGGGAGCAGGACTTATAGCCAGGTGGATGTGAGACCTTTCCTGGCGCGCCTAATACCGCTCACACGTCGGTTACTCCCCAAGGTTGCGAGACTGAGACTCGAACCCGCAACCTTCGCCTCGACAGGGCGTCACTCTGTCCAATTGAGTTACTAGACCGTGTGTAGTAGCCTCCAGGCTCCTCATCAGACAAGAACTCTAGTCCGCACTCATAGCACACCCACTGCCCACCATCTGCGCTTTGGTCGGCGGGCCGCACGGTACTTTGGCAACGAGGGCATTCCAAAAATCCGTAGCTCATGGTAGACTCGACTGGCATCGAACCAGTTTTTAGGCCGTTCATAGGACGGCACCCGATCACCTTACCGGCCCGAGTCTAAAGGTACACCGCCCAGGATTCGGACCTGGCTATATGCGCTTATCAGACGCACGTGCTTCCCAAGATCACCAGCGGTGCATCAGGCGGAGAGCAGAGGGGTCGAACCTCTACGACGGTTAGCCGTCATCATGGTTTTCAAGACCAATAAGCTCGCCAACTGTGCGGCTCTCCACAGGTCGGGGATGGTGGATTTGAACCACCGGCCACTACGCCCCAAACGTAGTGCTCTATCCGGGCTGAGCTAATCCCCGATCAGGCCCCGCCCGAGCGACTCGAACGCTCACCTCGCACCTTAGAGGGGTGCTGCCCTTTCCATTGGACCAGGGCGGGATTTGTGTGGGCGGGCCGGGCGCTAATCCGGCTGCGCTTAGGATTTCTCCCGTGCGTGTCACGCGACTTCACCACGCCGCCGCCTACAAGGTTCAAGCCCCTGGATTCGGACCAGGAATCTTCCGGGTCAGGGCCGGACGGATTACCATTCTCCCAGGCTTGAATTAGGTTCAAGGCCCTCGGCTCGAACGAGGAATCTTTGGGTCCAAAGCCCAACGTGTTGCCGATTACACTAGCCTTGAATACTGGAGCGGGACCGGAGACTTGAACTCCGACTTCTTCCTTGGCAAGGAAGCGGGCTACCAGATTCGAACTGGTCCCTACTGCTTGGAAGGCAGGGATGCTACCACTGACACCAAGCCCGCTGGAGCCGGAGGCGGGTCTTGAGTCCGCGCGCTTCCCCTTACAAGAGGGCTGCTCTCCATCTGAGCTACACCGGCACTGGTACTCCTCGCCCGGCTCGAACAGGCAATCCGTGTTCCGAAGACACGTGTGATGTCCATTTCACCAGAGGAGCACAGGTCTGTCGGGGAGGGATTGAACCTCCGATCTTCACCTTCGCAGGGTGATGCTTTCTCCTACTCAGCTACCGACAGATATGGTGGACCTGAGAGGGATCGAACCTCCCACACAGATGTTGCAGGCATCCGTCGCCCCCATGGTACATGCAGGCCCATCAGGCAGCCTCGGCTGGATTTGCACCAGCAATCGTCTCCTTAACAGGGAGCTGCGTTACTGTTACGCCACAAGGCTATATAAAACCCCGGCACTCCCTTCCGTGATCTCCACGGGCTGCCTCTGGTGACCCAGTGGGAGTGGGCAGGCGGTAATCTCGGGCGTGTCCCTTGCCGACTTGTCGGACACACCCCCAGTCACCACGTTCCAGCTTGTCGGCCGCCGCCGGGGTGAGGCACAGGACGCCCGAGTTGCACGAGCCCGCACACGTTTTGGAGACGTTGCCGCCCTCCGGCTGTGTCCTGCACTGATGAAAAACCCGGAGTTCAACCGGGTCGTCAAAGAGTGGTTACTATTTGCCACCGAGACGGGGGAGCGCCCCTTTCCACTGTGACTACATTATACACCCAAATTTATTGTTTGTCAAGTCCCAAGTGCCCAGAAAAAACTCGGCCCTATTGTGAAATCCGAGGCTCTTCAAAACTATCATACTCCAGTACCGGCTTAGCGAAAGCTTCCATCATCATCATCAAGTCCCCCCACAGCTCTTCCCTGGTTTCTCCCATCGGTCCAACGCTGTTCTCAGTAACTAGCTCGGGCCGCCCCTCCTCACTGTAAAAAACTTCATGGACATCAAAGATATCATCCTCATTTATTACTTGGTGTATAACCCTGTAGTTCCAGGTCATCATCTCTCTCTCCTGTTGTGGGGGCGGGCTTCTGCCCCTTCACCCGCCCGAATGTCGGTCCATGTAGCATGGCGTCTCCCAACGGTTGTATGAAATGAGGCCGCTGGGCGTGAGGGGCACCGACGGCTAACTCATACTAAAGTATGTTACCCGCGCCTCATCCATCTTAGCAACCAGTTCCGTTACCTGGACGATTGGCACAATCATTACCATGGACACCCATTTGCTGTCCACCCAGCCTGGATACATGCTTATCTTGACTTGGGCGAGCACGGCCCCCTCCTGCTTTATAGACATTCCCATCATTATCCGGTTCTTGTCCATTCTACCATTCACTTCCAAAAGTCGTTAGAAGTATAAGTAAACGAACCCTCCAACCCAGCAGGGCGGAGGTGTCATCATACGGCATGTAGGAACCAACGATATCTCCGTTCCCCTCTCTTGCACCAATCTCAGTGTTCAGTGTTCTTCCGTAGATCACACCGGGGACAACCCGCTCCTCCCACGGATGCCTGCCATACTTCTCTCGAATCTCCTGCCGCCCGGCCTCGTTGTCTGCCCAAAACCGATCTGTCTTCTTATCAGCAAATGCTTCGTCAGTATCTCGAATGAACAGATCAGCGAAGATATCGTAGATGCCTTCTGGCAGACGACTTGCCAAGCTAATCAGTGCATGGCTTTCTATGTCATCCCAAAAGGCTCCGCACGCCAACTTGTCTTGGAACACACACATGGCGGCTAGCACTTCGGTCGTAGCCGCTGTCGTTGCACTTTCAAACTCAGCAGATGATCCAGCCAAGAACACCCCACCCTGCACGTGTATCAACTCATGCACCGTAGTCGCCAGCGTGCGCCGCTCGTCAATCCAGCGCGGATCAGTAAGGTGTCGCTCGTTGAGCTGTATCCATTCACCAGTGTCCGTGGTCTGGAGGTGCATCTGTCCAGACGTAGTGAATGATGATGTCCCAACCCTCGGCAGAAAGTACGCGGCGTCGGGGTACATAGGATTTCCGCTGATCTTCTCGAAGGCGAAGTATGGCGTAATCCCGGTAATCTTCTCAATCATCCACACACTGTTGACTTGTACGCCCCACGTCATCGCAGGTGGGTATGGCATCCCCATAGAATAATCAGCATCGAAGGGCACTGGCTCACCCGCCCGCTGGTGAGCATAGATTGCCACCACCGCATCTCGAAAGATGGGCCGCACGAGCCACATTCCATAGCCCGCCCCCACCACTGCGGCGGCAAGTAGTGCCCTTCCCAGTGTAATGTTGAACAACAGGGTCAGAAAGCCAATCCAAACACTTCCCAGATTAAACTTGAGTATCCTAATAAGTACCTGCCTCATGAAGCCTCCCGTGACCCCAAATCCTATCCATTATACCACAACCTGCCCGGCAAGTATAGCAATCTGTACTGCATTCCACACTACCACCAACCACTGCTCGATTGGGAACAGCCAAGTAAACCTCAACCACGTAGCCGCCCCCGAATAACCTCTCTCGTCAGCAATTTCTATTCGTCTGATTAGAAAGTAACACACCAATGGAATAACCGTCAACTTTATTAGCAGGGCCGTTGTCCATCCCAGATGTAAATAGACCGGGTTCAACTCCGCAGCGCCCAAGCCAAACACTCCGATGATGGTGGTGAAGACATCAAGCAATGATGCCACATAGTAGAACGTGACAATACGTAAACTCTTATTCACCAAAGACCACCTTTCTGACAACAGCGGGCCACGTTATTGACACTTCCATCCAGGTAACCGTTACCACACACATTCTCCCCTCATCACGTGAAGAGCGAGCATGGTTGCTAGTGTCCACCCAAGTATAAATGCCGCCCACGCAACTGCAATCATCTGCCACATTTCTGATCTCCTCAGGCCGGGCATCACCCGGCGACGGGGGCAATGCCCCCGTTTCGATCTAGTCATTCCCATATGCTTCAGGAGGCCCACCGCCCACACACAGCCCACAAGAATCAGATTTGATGCCCCGCTGAACGTGCCAACGTATGTGCCTGCCAAGGGCCGCGCCCGCCTTACTTTCTTCAGAACTCTGTCCCATTCTGCTTGCGGATATTTTCTTTTTTGTCTCTTCAGATGTTGGATGTCCGAGCTTTGCAGAAGATATCTTGGCTCTGTGTTCTGGCCCAAAAAACCGCCCATCTGCGATTACCTTCTTTAAAGCTGCTGATTGGTTGGCCCTTGACTGTTCAGTTGCAATGTAGGGCCTTATTCCTTTCTTTGCTTCTGAAATGGATCGTCTATGGGCCTCTGATGGTGGTCCATCTTTCTTGCCTTTATGCAATGCAGAGATTTTGTCTTTAGTTTCCTGTCTCCGCTTGATGCCTAAGGACGAACCACTCACGGGTGCTATGTTATATTCTGGGTTCCATTTATCCAGCAAATACTGCTCGATTTGTGGCAAATCGTGTACCTCACAGATGGCAACCACTTCAAAATTAAAGCTGTCCTCCCCATCTCTTATCCAAGCGTTTTGCATCCTGATAGCATGATGAATTCCGAGCCGGAGTCTATACCAATGCTGCACCTTTCTTCTATGAAGATTTATGGTAGACCCAACATAGAAATGTTGGTCTTTCTTATTGCGAATGATATAGACTCCGGCTGTCATGTTTCTATTTCCTACCTAACGGTAGGCCCCCTCGATACCATCTGCGCCACCCATACATCTGACACAAACTATATTTAGATCACCACTGCAGTCTCTGTAAATTATCTCTCCGTGAGGAGCGGAGACCGCAACAAAGCCCAAACAAGCCTCTTGAGATTCTACATTTGGAATGTAAAATCCGCCGTCCGGCCTCTGGCTGTAACTGGCAAGGTAGCCAACTTCGCCGTTTGGCCCAATCAGTGTGAACATCTCACCAATGGCTGTACGCTTACACTTGACGCACTCCACTGGCTCGTAGAACTTAATCTCCTGCTCATCAACCACTACAGTGACTGACTCCTGCCTGTAGACGTTGCGCCACTCACCTTGGTCGATCAGCTCGGATGCCACTACCTCACCATCAACCAATGTCAGAGCAAAGACCTTCCAGGCATCACAGTCAGCCTCGAAACTGAAGTCCTCTCCAATCTCGAAGCAGTCCCGCGGCTCATCAATCTGTATCCCGTACTCCTCATACAAGAAACTCTCGTCTTCGAGTGGGTTCTCCCACACCCCAGCGTCAATCAGTTCGTCCCCATCGATGCCCTCGCCGGTCTTGAAGACCTCCCACCCCTCACAGGTGGCATCAGCGAAGTATCGCTGGTCGGGCGGCCGGGTCTCGGTCACCTGTTTGGTGTCACACAAGCTTTGGTCGCGTGCATCATACTTCTCGTACGACAGAGTGCGCTCCATCAGTCCGGTGTCAGGGTTGAAGGTGAAATCGCTGGTGTTGACCAGCACCCAATCACCAGTTTCATCACAGGTCTCGTAAGGCGGAGGTGGGACCTCACAGCCATTAGCCAGTACCTCGGCCCCCGTCGCACCCCAGCCATACAGGGTGTTCAGATTCTTGCCGGCATAGTGCTTCTCAACCCAACCCTTCACATCCTCAAGTTCGCGGGTTCGCTGCTCGATGCGCTTGATGAAAAAGCCCACGACTCGATACTGCTCTGTGTCTGTATTGGGCGGCGGGTTGGTTCCCAATGTGTAGAAATGCCAACTGCTCCAGTCACCGTACTCCTGGCCAACCACACCCCATTGGTAGTATGTGAATGCGGGGATGATGTCCCCCCCGTGCCCATCGTGCCCACTGGACTTGACGATTGAACTCTCATCCACCGTGGGATTTGTGAACGGGTTGGTTTGGCTGGACGTAGCATGACAGATAGTGACGGGCGTACGATTGTCAATATCTCCGTCCTTCGGCCCACCTCCATGTGCCGCCGCTGGCGCTACGGTTAGAAGGATCAGCGCCAACCCCATACAGATGCCTAACACTTTTTGTGCTTTATTCATTACTTCTCTCCTTGTGTATGCCCGCCGGGCGGGCTAGATTTGACCCCTACCACATTACTTGCTGTGTAGATAGTCAAGCCAATTGAACAACATCATAGCGAAAGCAAGAACCTCCAAGTACACGTTTTTTCCAACCACAGCCAAAATTCCAACAATGGCCCATCCCACAACCCATACCAACTTTAGTGCCATCTTACTCTCTCCTTTCTGCCCGCTGGGCGGGCTGTCTTACCACTCATCTACTACAAACTCTTCCTCGTCGTCCAAGCTGTCGTAGTCCAGCACATCAGTGATTTCCCAGTCGTAGTCAAGCCCCCCGGCATCAACCCGCTCAAGCAGGTCGTAGATTTCATTCTCGGCATCCTGCATCTCGGAGGCGGAGACCTTCAATACAGCATAGACCCTATAGACTGGCATTTGCGTCCTCCATTTCAAATTTTCGTTGCTCCGTGTCCGAATGACACATCACGGCATCATCCCCAAAGTCTGCATGTATGTATCGAAAATCTGCTAAGCCACCATCTGGGTCCTGTTCCTTTCTTAGGTAACGCCTACCGCAGTAGGGACACAGAGTTCCTTGTCCTATATATCTGTTGGCAATATCCCCGCTGAATGTGAAGATTGCTATCCGTCTGTGTTTCTCTACAACAACAAGTTCTCTAAGAAACACATCTTCGGTATCCAGAGTCCACTCATATAGTTCTTGTAGTTCTTTGTCCGTCTTTGTAGCCAAATCCAGTATCTTAGCCAATGGCGTCTTCCAGGGCAGCCCAGACCGGCTCAAGCCCATTCTTCAGTCTCTTCAGAATTCCGTCGGCCACGGTTGGGTCCTGCCTATCAACTGCTGTCAGCCTTCCTACTGCATTTTCAACTGTAGAAATGGCATCAAACGCACGATCAATTGCAGTGTCGTGATGCCAAGAGAACATGCCCCCCTCTCCGCCATCTTCTTCTGGTAACTGTTCCCTCTGGGAGGGATAGTTCTCCTTCACATAGGTTGTTACTTCTCTTGTGGTCCAGCCTTGCTTGCCAGCCGCCTCAAGAACTGCTTTGGGATTGGAAACATGGGCCGCCTCTTGAAAATGCCTGTGGGTTAGTTGTGGGTACTTCTCCATTACTCGGACGCGCGTCCGACTATCATATTTCCGAGATATTTCAGCCCACTTCCACACTGAGCCAGCCTCATATCCCACGAGGCCAGCAATCCTAGTCATTGCCCCCTTACCGTGCTGGTCATGCAGGGCATTGGCCCAATCACCAATCCAGAACTGGGTGAAGCCATTTACCGCTTTCAACTTCCATCCCAACTGCTCGAATTGGTCCTCAGTCAGAACCCCGATATCCAGACTCGGGCCATCAACCAACACACCAGCAATGTCAAGTTCTAGGTTCTGCACCACGATTTCTTTGGTCATTCCTCTCTCCTGGCCCGGTGGGCCTTTTTCTGTATTATCCGTTCAAGCAGAAGCACCCCTCGCCCATCCACTCTCATCCCGTGTCGCCGGCGGCGGGTACCTCAAACACTACGTGTACTTTGAATGTTGGCATCGTCAGCTTCCTCTCCTAATTGAAAGACGTTTCTCGATGGCTCTCACATACTTAGTCTCTTTCTCAATCAACACTACTTCTCTGTCCGTTGGAGTTACAACTCCAGTCGTTCCCCCTCCAGCAAATGGATCAAGGATTCTATCACCAGGGTAAGAACCAAACTCCACTAATCTGCGCATCAGCTCTTCTGGCTTCTGAGTTTCATGTACCCGTGGTTCCTTCTTTGATGTAGTCAACGGGATTTCAAAACAAGACAGATTGCCATCCTCGTCCTGCCTCAACTGAACATCGAACCACGCATCCGTCCATTCCTTCGGGAAGTTCAGTGGGCGGTTGCCCGCATGGAGGATCATATCCCACGTAGACAAGAACCTGTCTGATCCCTTCCGCCCCTTCGGCAGGCTCCGCTTGGGCCAAACAATCCTAGACTGCACTGACAGCTCAAGCTCACGGAAGACAAGTTCTGTGTCCGCCGCCATACTGGGTGAGCAGAACCAGAATAGATTGTACTCGTCTGACAAGTGAGGCTGAATGACACTGAGCCATGATCTAATCTGCTTTAGTGGGTTTTCAGAACGATCCCACTCTAGCTCAACCACACTGTCATAGTTAGCATCAATGAGATATGGTGGATCGGTAACAACCAGATCGAACTTGCCATCTACCAGGTCTTCCATGTTACCATGCAATAGCGTAACATGATCGTACATCCCCTTCTTGGGGCGGGCCTCCTTGCGCTTCTTGGTATCCTTAGCCTTGGTGGCAATCTGGCTGATGGCCTGTTGGCCTACACCATAGTCAGCGGCTACCTGCTCCTGAGTTTCTCCTTCTTCTAGGCGCTCAACAATACTATCGTGCTCTTCACGAGGTATTTTCACTCTGGCGTCTGGACGAGTACGCCTATTATCGGGTCCGATAATAGGCGTACCAAACCAGGCCGAAACCGTGTTTTGAGCCACACCGAGCCTGCGTCCGATCTCCTCCTGTGTGCTGCCCTCCTCAGCCAAAGCCAATGCTATTTCCTTCAGGTGTGGCTGTATCTCTCGCCACTGAGCGGGGGACATGTTCCTACGAGCTAGGTTGGATTGGAAGGCATAGGCCCGCTTTTCCGCCTCTGACAAGCCAGATACCACCCTCACTAGATCAGTCTGCCCAACAATATCGAAGCGGTGCTCACCATCTAAGATGTTGCCTTGTTCATCTACATCTATTGGCACCCGCAGCCCCTCGGCCTCTATGCTTGCCCTCAGGGCGTCCTGTTGCTCGACGGTAAGTGGGGGCAGCGGAACCAGATGTTGCGACTTGATCTTCATTCTCCCTCCCTAAGTATCTGGGCGAGCGTTTTGTCCCCCAAGACTAGATTGCTGTCCGTCAGGTTGTACATATTGCCATCAGCATAGTCAGGAACCCCGTGTTCAAAGTCGTCCATTGACCATCCCAACGCAACACACACGATGATACGAGCAAGCAGGATAGTGCTGGTGGGACCATACCCATAAATCCTCATTGCCTCGGTGTCGCCACCGATGAAATTCACAGCGTTGTGACGGCCCCGCTCCTTGTCAGGATATGCCTTCACGGCTATGTTGCCACGCATTGAGTTAAGAATGAGCAAGCGATTTGGTGAGCTTACTACTTCATGCTCCGCTACAACACTGTCACCATAGTAAATAATAACGGAGCGAACCTCATTGTCCTTCCTAACGTCAACCAATCGCTCATTCAGTTCTTGCTGTTCTTGAAGAAATGCCTTACGCTTGCGTTCTGCTTCTATATCGCGGTCTATCTCCTCACGAATTGCTTGTTCAGTATCATCCATTGCCTTATTGATACGTTCTCGAAATTGCTGATAGATTTCATCTACTGTAGCCACTTCTTATTTCTCCTCTCCTGTGGTAACGGTTCCCGCCGCCGGGCGGCTGGGCTATACTCTCATATCTATAATCTTAGCAAGCACCTTAGCATCATGTTGAGACATGAACATTGTATATTGCTTTCTTTCCCCTCCCCTAAAGAAATGTGTCTTCACAATTTTCACTCTCATATAATCTACAAACACCTCAAACTCAGTGTCAGTATTCTCATCCACATCAGAGTCTTCATATGACCAATCGTTGCCCGACCCACTAAATGTTATGTGCATACTCATTGTCGTCACCTCCGGTGACTAGCGTCTCCGACGCTTATCCCGCCCGGCGGCGGGCCGTTACCCTTGTTTGTCTGACTCATCTTCTTCCTCGCTGGCTTCTTCCTCACTGGCTTTGTCTTCTTCTTCTTCATCAGAGGATTTTTTCTTGTCATTCTTTCCTGAAATCCACCCATGATAAGGACCATACTCAGAGAATGGCCCATCTCCAAGCTCAGCATCCTTTACGCCAAACAGCTTTGTACATAATTCACCTACATTCCACGCAAAATCTGAAAAACTGGCGCTCGGCCTATAAAATGTTATCAAGTCCTCCAAATCACTTTGAAAGTTCTCTCTGTTCTTCTTTGTCATTTTTCATCTCTCCTGGCCCGGCGGGCCTTCTTCTGAATGATGCGTTCAAGCAGAAGCACCCCCCGCCCATCCACTCTCATCCCGTGTCGCCGGTGGG
>ERZ1292629.2702-Hain-H43-01um-R1-2702-length-14522-cov-6_pt1 | contig 14522 bp, 17 predicted proteins | sample MGYA00564399_ERZ1292629 | MGnify/ENA primary metagenome ERZ1292629 (study PRJEB36523, sample SAMEA6512636) | groundwater metagenome | collected 2019-01-08 | study: AquaDiva: Metagenomics assemblies of 32 groundwater samples
TCAAAACTCCTGAAATAGTGCCTGCCGATGTCAGTTTTGACTTGTTTGATTTTCCTGCCGACCATCCTGCAAGAAGCAAATCTGACACTTATTATGTAGATGATAAAAACATTTTACGCACACACACAACTGTTTGTTGGTATTATTATTTAATGATGGAAGAAATAAAAAAGCGTATAACTGAAAATAAGCCGGCTGGTTGTTTTAGTTTTGGCAAAGTTTATCGCAAAGACGAGATTGACCGCAATCATATGAATATCTTTCATCAGATAGACGGGTGGTATCTTGTGCCAAAAGCCGTAGGAACAATGGGTAAGAAAGATTTGGAAGACGCTTTGGGAAATATCGCTATAGCCGTATTCGGCCCAGATACCAAATATCGTTTGAATAAGGACACTTTTCCTTACACGGATCCGTCTCTAGAAATGGAGGTTGAGATTGAAGGAAAGTGGGTAGAAGTAGTCGGTTGTGGTGTGGTCAAAGGAAAAGTTTTGGAAAATTTTGGCATAGATTCTTCAAATTATACTGGTTGGGCTTTTGGATTTGGGCTGGAAAGATTGGCCATTGTCAGTATGTCTCTGCCGGACATTCGCCTGCTTTGGTCGGAAGATGAAAGGGTTAAAAAACAACTTAAACTGGGGTCTAAATACAAAGAAGTGAGCAAATATCCCCCCATAACCAGAGACATCTCCTTCGTGGTGGACAAAAGTTTTATACCCAATAATTATTTTGATCTGATCCGTGAAGTTATAGGAGAAGATTTAGTTGAAGAGGTTAAACTTATAGATAAATATGAAAATGAGCAAAAGTTTGGTCAAAATAAAATAAGTTATGCTTATAGAATTGTTTATCGCTCTTTAGAAAAAACCTTGACTGATTCTGAGGTGGACGCTATGCACAAAAAACTGGAGCAAAAAACAGCCGAGGCCTGCAGAGCAAAAATTCGCTAATTTTTATAAGATATACTATTATTTAGACATGTATTTAGTTTCAGAATCTATCACCTATGTTTTTCTTTTTGTGGCTCTTTATGTTGAAGTATTTTTTTTAATTACCTATTTTGAATTTTCCTCCCATTCCGTTTCGCAAAGCGAAACTTCGCGGGACAAGCACTTCTTTAAGTTTCCATCTGTTTCAATTATAGTGCCTGTTTGGAACGAAGAAACAACTGTTTTGAAAACAATTTTTTCTTTACTTAAATTAAATTATCCAAAAGAGAAACTTTCTATTTTAATTGTAGATGACGGCAGTACTGACAATACTTGGAATGTCATCCAGAGATTTTTCCGCCACAAACAAGTGAAGCTTTTAAGAAAAGAAAATGGCGGCAAATATACGGCCCTGAATTACGCCCTGGAATTTGTAAAGACAGAATTAGTGGGTTGTTTGGATGCCGATTCTTTTGTTCACCCCGAGGCCCTAAAAAGAATTGTGACTCAATTTGAAGACAACAAAATTATGGCCGTAACCCCTTCTGTAAAAATATTTGAACCAAAAGGTTTGCTCGGTCTTATTCAAAAAGCCGAGTATATGTTTGGTATTTTTCTCAGAAAAGTTTTCTATTACTTAAATGCCATTTATATAACTCCCGGACCTTTTTCCATATTTCGAAAATCTGTTTTTGAAAAAATAGGCGGTTATAAACACGCTCACAATACCGAAGATATGGAAATTGCTATGCGCATGCAAAAAAATAGTATGAAAATAAGCAATGTTTCCGACGCTTTTGTCTACACCATTGCTCCAGCCACTTTGAGGCCCTTAATTAGACAACGCTTGCGCTGGGTTTACGGTTTTATTAAAAACGCAATTGATTATCGTGATATGTTCTTTAAGCCCCAATATGGCAATTTAGGAATGATGGTTTTGCCGGCGGCCGGTTTTTCGGTTTTATCTACCATGTACTTTTTTGGGGCCATGGTTTTTAGTTGGGTTGACACTTTGATTACATACACTAAAGAAATCCTAACCATTGGCATATCATTTAACGGTTTTAATCTTGATTTCTTTTATATCAATACTGATATTTTGGTTTTTGTTTCTTTAATCGCAGTTTTAGGAACATTTATAATCATTGCCGCTTCCCGCGGTTTGGCTGAAGAGAAAAGCAAATTTGGCTTGGATAGTTTATTATTTATTGTGTTCTATGCCTCCCTGGCTCCAATTTGGATAAGCAAAGCTGTCTACAACGTGGTCTTTTCTAAAAATACAAAATGGAGATGAGTTGGAAAAAATATGTCTACACTTTTGCGATTACAGCGGTTATATTTATTACCGCCATTTTGGCTAGCAATTATTTCAGCCAAAAGAAAATGAACGAAATTAAAAATATAGAAAGCCGTATCGCGGTTGATATTTTAGCTTCCGAGACCCAATTTTCTCTTCTCTCCGAGCTTTCTTGCAAAGAAATAAGCAGCGGTCTTCTTTCAAAAGAATTGGCCGCTCTTGGCGACAAACTTTCATACACAGAAGAAAATAGGGGGTCGGATGATGCCGAAGTTTTAAATTTAAAAAAATATTATTCCCTGCTTCAAATTAAAGATTTTATTTTGATGCAAAAAATAAAAGACCGTTGCGGTTCCACTCAAAATAATGGCGGTCTTTCCATAATGTACTTTTATTCAAACAAAGGCGATTGTTCCGATTGTGAAAAAGAAGGTTTTGTTTTGACTAAATTGAGAGAAGATTATCCGGAATTAAGAGTTTATTCTTTTGATTATAACCTTGATCTTTCGGCCCTGCAAACTCTTGTTTCTATTTATAATATAGAAAAAAACCTACCGGCTGTTTTAATAAACGATAGAGCTTATTACGGCTTCAAATCTGTAGATGAAATAAAAGAAGCTCTACCCGCTCTCAAGGCCATAGATGCCCAAAAAACTAAAGAAGCTTTCTTAAAATCCAAGCAGGCCACCTCTACAAAATCAAATTAGTGTGATATATTAATAATGTTTCGCCAGAATAGCTCAGTTGGTAGAGCTCCCGTTTTGTAAACGGGTGGTCGTCGGTTCGAGTCCGACTTCTGGCTCCAAAATTAGAGATTTTATTCTATCTTTCCCCTCCCCCCATTACTCTTTCCTTCTGTTATTTTCTTCAAATAAAATGAAGCTGAACCCTTATCAAAAATATCTTTTTTACCCATAATAATGGCATCCTGTCTTTTTTTATACTCAATCATTATCTTTTCTATTGCCATCTCAAACAGATTTTTGAGGACGGTTTTAATTTGGACAAATATAATATAACGCGCGCTTTGAACTAGTTGCAGGCCTCTAAATTTAAGATTAGAAATACAGTTGTAGCATTGGCGATCAAACTTGCCGATAAACTCCAATATAATGTGCCTCTTGCCATGTTTTAGTTCTATGGCTTTTATAAATACAAAAACAGAGGCGATAAAAAGCGACGAAATGAATATTAAGATAGTAGCCATTTTATTTTATAGAAAATCTTACAAATCTTCCGATCTCTGTTCTCTCGCCAAATTTTTGCATCGCTTCTTCGACCAGATTTTTTATTATTTTATCGGGGCTTTTTATAAATTCCTGGCTCAAAAGCTCTTCTTGGTTTTCCGGGTCCATGGCCGTTATATGCATAGCAATATCTCTAGCCAAAGTCTTGAATTCTTCGTTACGAGCCACGAAATCGGTTTCGCATAAAAGCTCTATCAAGCTTCCTACAATGCCGTTGCTGTGGACATAAGAGGCAACCGTTCCGGCTCCCAAAGTTCTACCGGCTTTTTTGTCTGCCGATTGCTTGCTTATTTTACGCAAAATAATTTTGGCCTTATCTGAATCCCCACCAGCTTCTTCCAAGGCCTTCTTACACTGCATAACAGAAACGCCGGTCTCGTCTCTGAGGTTTTTTATTTGGTCTATTGTTATATTCATTTCTTTCCCTTATTATAACTCTCTCCAATTTTTTCCACAAAAAATCTAATGCTGGCTATACTGGAATCATTGGCCACAATGGGATAATCAATGCCTTTAATATCATTATCTGAGCCGCATAAAGCGACAACTGGAATTTTTAAACTCTGGGCTTCCCTCAATGCCGTTTCTTCATATCGAGGATCAATAATGAACAAAGCTTTTGGCACGGCTATCATATTTTTGATGCCCCAATACATTTTTTGCAATTTTTCTATTTTTCTGTCTATCAAAAGTCGTTCTTTTTTTGTGTATTTGGCCAGCTCGCCTTTTTCTTTTTGGGACAAGAGATCAAGCATGGTGTCCACTCTTTTTTTTATTTCTGTAAAATTAGTCAGGGTACCTCCAATCCAGCGGCTGGCGACATAAGAAACACCGACTTTTTCCGCCACTTCTTTTACAATGTCTCGAGCTTCATTTTTGCCCCCCACAAAAAGTATGGGAGAATTTGAAACGGCAAGAGAAGAAACCAATTCAACAGCTTTATCAAGAGAAATTTGGGTTTTTTCCAAATCAAAAATATCCACCCTGTTTTTGGAACCAAAAATATGCGATGTCACACTCGGATGTCTTCTGCCCTTGCCAAACCCAAAATGAGCTCCTACTTTGAAGAGCTCGTCCATTTTTGATTCATCTTTTGTTGTTTCTACCATACAACTGTAAATCTTATCAAATTTGCTTAAAAGCGTCAATAATACCGCCTATCTGGCCCTTCATTATATTTTCAATGCCGTGCCATGACTTATTCAGGCGATGGTCTGTTACTCTGTCCTGGAGAAAGTTATAAGTCCTTATTTTTTCGGAACGGTCAGCTGTGCCCACCTGTTCTTTGCGGTTGGCGGCATATTTGCTGTCTTCTTCCACTCTTTGTTTTTCTTCCAATTTAGCGGAAAGAATCATTAAGGCAATTTCCTTATTGGCGCTCTGGCTTCTTTCTGACGTTGATCTCACAACCAAACCGGTGGGCTTATGGGTGAGACGAACTGCGGTTTCCACTTTGTTTACATTCTGACCGCCCTTGCCTCCCGAGCGGGAAAATTCAATTTCCAAATCAGCCGGATTTATTTCAAACTTTGTTTTTTTGCGGATAGGCAAAATGGCCACCGAGGCGGTAGAAGTATGAACCCGCCCCATTTTTTCGGTCTTGGGTACCCTTTGGATTCTATGAATGCCGGTTTCCTGTTTTAAGTCCTTATAAACATTTTGCCCGCGAATTTCAAAACTAGCTTCTTTATAGCCGCCAAGAGGCGATTCTGATTCGTCTATAATAGACACGGTCCAGCCCTTTGAGTCGGCATATTTTCTATACATAGCGGCTAATTCTTCAGCAAAAAGGGCCGCCTCTTCTCCGCCTACACCCGCTCGCACTTCCAAAACAATCTCATTGGAAAATTCTTCATTTCCCGATATTCCTTCTCCCCAAATTTCATCCATCTGCTTAATCAAAACTTTTTGCGTCAAAACATCAACTCCTTCCTTGAGAAGCCGTTCCAAACTTTCTGCCAAATATCTGGTCTTAGGATTTTTTTTGTATTTTTCCAGGTCCATCTGCTTTTTTCGCCTTTCTTACTTTAAATCTTTCCACCCGGCCGGCGGCATCAATCACTTTTTCGTTGCCTGTGAAAAACGGGTGGCAGGCGCTGCAAATTTCCACCTTTATTTCTTTTTGAGTTGAGCCAACAGAAAACTTATTGCCGCAAGAGCAGCTTACTTTGGCGTCAATATAATATGTCGGATGTATTTCTGTTTTCATCCCGTTAGAAGTTTTAATATTTTTTATAATTACTGAACTCCATTAGTTGTTTGAACTTCTAACGGGATTCATGTTTCCAATATAACATATTAAAAAATTTAGACAAGAAAAAAGGTCACCCACTGTTGCGCGTTATGCGCTCCTAGCTATGAAAGCATTGGGATATGGGGTGACCTTTTCGTTCCTAAGCGCCGGGAGACCGGCACAAACACCAGGAGATGACCATCGTGTCCTTTCCTTAGTGCTAGAATGTTGAACAACTAACTATTAGTATACACCCCTCACCAAATTTGTCAAGGAAATGTTACATTTAAAATCATTTCATCTGTGGATATCTTAAAATAGCTTTATTTTAAGCCAGATTTAGAACCCTTCCAACGGATCAATCATTGTAAGCTGTATGTTTTCGGCTTTAACCATCACCTGAGTGCCGTAAAATGAATTGGCCGGTCTTTTGCTATCGCAAGAGCGACCGGAATAATATTTACAGGAAGCATTGCGTTCTGCCGTGTATCCCCCGCCGCTGGCGCCTAAATCCGCCATATAAACAGCCGTAGCCAATATGGCATGTTCCGGATTCCAGGGGTTTACATCATTTCCGTTAAGTCCTAAACTGCTACCCAAGCGGTCTTTGAAAAGTTCCCAAGTAGAAGGAATAAATTGTGAAGGCCCCATGCCTCCGCCATAACCGCGGCTTTTGCTCCATATTGTGCCGGGAGGACAAGAAACAGGCGTCATTTTCCAATCTTTTCCCAATCTGTCTGTTATGTCTTTAAATGGCGAAGTATCTCTGGGTGCTTTCATTACTTGTTCAAAGAAAGTACCTGTATTTTTACCAGCGCCATCACCAGTGTCTAAATTATTTACAAGACATGAGCCCTGATTTTTACCCAAATCGGATTCTTGAGTAAGAATGGCTAAAATAAGAGCTGGCCGAACTCCAGTTTTTCCGGATGCCAAAGTGGCATATTTTAAAGCGTCACCAAAAGGTATACCCTCCGTATCTCGCAAAGAGAAGAGGGCGGCTCTGATTTGAGCGGCCTTTTTTTCTTTTTCGGCAATAACTTGAGCGTAGGTTTTTTCTTGGGTTTTGTTTATAGCTATGAGCCGCTGTTTTTCTTTTTCATTTTGTTCCACCCTTCTTTTTTCTTCCTCTATTTTAGCTTTGGTGTCGGTCTCGGCAGTTCTTTTTTGGTCAAGAACTTTTCTCTCACCATCGGTTTTGGCTTGCAAGTCCCTTATTTCATTAAACTGTTTTTCCAAAGATGTTTTGATGGAATTAAAAGAATCAATATCTTCAAAAAATTGGGACAAATTTTTATTGGAAAGCATTACTTCCACCAGAGAATATGAATCCAATTCATTGGTTGATCTCAATATACCGGCCAACGATTCCTTGCCCCTGTTCATTTTCGCTTCAAGTTCTTGAATGGTCTTGGTTTTCAATCCAATATCGCGGGTTAATTGTTCAATTTGAATCTGTCTCTTTTTTATGAAGGCCTTGGCCTCGCTTATTTTGGCCTGCAAAATAGCGGCATCCCTTTCAAGCGAAGCCGTTCCCTTTTTTGTGTTGTTGAGCATCGTTTCCCAATTAGCTATTTCTTTTTCCGTTGCCGCAAGCTCCTCCTTCCATTTGGCTTCTTGCTCAAGCATTTGTTGTTCGGTCAAGGCCGCTTGAGCTGAATTGAAAATGAAAATTGTAGACAAATTGAAAATTAACAGAAACGCCAAAAATAAACTCATATGTTTTGAAATTTTCATGAGTTTAATTATATCAAATTATTCAGACTCGGTCTCTTCGGGCGTTTCTGTTTCCGCTTTGCCTTTCTTTTCAACCTCTATTTGAGTCAAATCAACTGGTTTTTCTTCCTCTACTTTTTCAGCTTTTGGAGTGGCCACAGTCACAACAACTTCTTCCGAATGTTCCATTAGTTCAACTCCTTTGGGTAGTAGAATATCTTTGGCCAAAATCTGGCCTTCCAATTCAGTAATAGGAGAAATATCAATTTTAATTTGATGGGGCAAATTTGATGGCTCGGCCTCCACTTTTATTTCATGCAAAATTTTCATAAGCACCCCGCCCAAATCTTTTACTGCCGGAGAAATTCCTATAAATTCCAAAGGCACGGCAATTTCAACCTTATGGCCTTTTTCAAAAATATAAAAATCGGCGTGTCTCGGCTCGCCTGTTATAGGATTAATGTCAATATCATGAATAAGGGCCTCAATTTCTCCATCAGGAGTATTTAATTTAATGACAGTAGATTCACCGGCATTTTTCCACGCTTTTATAAAATCATTCTTTTTTATTTGAATCGGAGTTGATTCTTTTTTATGCCCGTAATAAACAGCTGGCATTAACCCTTCGTTTCTCAGGACTTTCAGCTTCCCTATTTTCTCTCTTTTGTCTGTTTTTATGGTGATGGTCATGCGGACTATCCTAACATTAAAAATTTAAACCCGCAAACAACCCCATCCTTTTTTCCACCACGGCTTGCATAGCGTCGCGGGCGGGGCGGAGATATTTATAAGGAGCTATTTCATCCGGACTTTCCGAAAGAGATTTTTGCAAACCTTGTTTATAGGCCAGACGAAGCTCGGTGTTTATATGAATTATAGAAATACCAACCGCAATGGCTTGCCTGAATTCTTCATCCGTTATGCCAGAGCCGCCATGCAAAACTAAAGGCACCCCGCAATCCTCGCGAATATTTTTTATTCTCTCTATATCCAATTTTTCAAAATTAATATTTAAATTTTTAGCCATACCGTGAATATTGCCCACTGCTGGGGAAAATAGGTCTATCCCTGTTTCTTTAACAAATTTGGCAGCTTCCTCTGGTTCAGTGAATGCATATTCCGAAGAAGAAGCGCCTTCTGGCACTTTATCCCAAACTTTTGACGACTTGCCTATAAATCCAAGTTCGCTTTCTATTAGTATGTTTTGATTTTTTGAATTTTTATAATCAACAGCTTCCTTGGTCATTTTCAAATTTTCTTCAAATGACTTCTCAGCCCCGTCTATTATAACGGCGTCAAATCCCGCATCAATTACTTCTTTGACCCTCTCTACCGAATATGTGTGGTCGGCGTTTAAAAAAATTGGCAGACCATCTGTCTTCGCCGTATCCACCAGCGCTTTGACCTGTCCTACACCGATAAAGTCCCTTTCGCCTTCGGAAACTCCAATAATAACCGGTAAATTCAATTTTTTAGAAGCATTTACAATTGCCCAAAATCCCTCACTATTGGAAATATTAAAATGGCCTATGGCAACTTTTTTTTCTTCTGCTTCAATAATGTATTCTTTTAAACTTTTCATATCCATACTGTAGTAGATTTTGGCATTGTGCTTTCAGCACGAAGTGCGATGCCAAAATTCACTACGGTATCCACATATTATCACATTTTTATTTTTATAAAATTTTTTTAAGTGTATAATTATTTTATGTTTGATTTTATTTCCATTGGCGATATTACTACTGACGCTTTCATCCGGCTTAAAGACGCTAAAGTGAATTGTAGCGAAAGCGGTCAAAAAAAAGAACTTGTTTTAAGGTTTGGGGACAAGGTCCCCTACGAATTTATGGAAGAAGTGAAAGCCGTTGGCAACAGCGCCAATGCCGCCGTCTGTGCCGCCAGATTGGGACTCAGTAGTGCCATGGTAACAAATGTTGGTGATGATCATAATGGTCACGAGTGCGTAGCCACCTTGGCTAGAAATAAAGTGGCAACTGATTTTGTCTCAGTCCAAAAAGACAAGGAAACCAACTATCATTATGTTTTGTGGTTTGAAGATGACCGCACTATTTTGGTGAAGCATCACGAATATGATTATAAATTTCCCGATATAGGCAATCCCAAATGGATTTATCTCTCTTCCATTGGCGAGAAGTCCCTGGATTATCACAAACAAATTGAGGAATATTTAAGAAAAAACCAGGAAATTAAATTTGCCTTTCAGCCGGGCACCTTCCAAATAAAAATGGGTGTTGAAAATTTGAAGGGCTTATATACCCGTTGCGATATCTTCTTTTGCAATGTTGAAGAAGCTAAGAAGATTTTGAACAAACCGGATGAACAAGATGTCAAAAATTTATTAAAAGAAATGCATGACATTGGCCCCAATGTGGTGGTTATTACAGATGGGCCAAAAGGCGCTTATGCTTATGACGGTTATGAAGGATTTTTTATGACGCCTTTTCCCGACCCTAAACCCCCCTTAAGCCGCACCGGAGCGGGAGACGCTTTTTCTGCCACCTTCACTTCCGCTATAGCTTTGGGCCGATCGCTCTTTGATGCTTTTATGTGGGCTCCAATCAACTCAATGTCAGTAGTCCAATATGTCGGCGCTCAAAAAGGCCTCCTCACTCAAGAAGAAATTTTAAAATGGCTTTCCCAAGCTCCCCAGGATTACAGGCCGCAGAAGATTATGTAATTTTCCTCCCCATCACCCTTTCCACCGCTTTTTCAATACTAGAAACACCCATTCCATAATATTCAATCAGCTCGGAAGCAGTGCCGGACTGGCCAAATTTGTCGTGGACCCCGATTAGTTCCATAGGCACAGGATAATTTTGAACCAAAACTTCGGCGACAGCGGAACCGAGACCTCCCACCACCTGATGTTCTTCAACACTTACAACAGCTCTCGCTTCTTTGGCTAAATTTATAATGGCCTCAAAATCAAGAGGCCTAATGCTTGAAATATTTAAGACCTTTACTGAAATGCCTCTTTGGGCGAAATTTTGGGCGGCGAGTATAGCGTTATAAACTAACGGTCCAGTCGCAATTATTCCAACCTGAGCTGTCATGGGTGGGGCGAAAAACATTTGGGCTTTGCCCATTTCAAGAGGAGTTTCTTTTGTGGTGATAATCGGTGTTTTTTCGCGAGCCAATCTTATATAAGTCGGCTTGCCATTTTTGGCCGCTTCTATAGTCGCCTTCTTCGCCTCTATGGCATCGCAAGGAGAAAGAACTACCATATTTGGCAAAACCCGCATTAAAGCGATATCTTCTAAAGCTTGATGAGAACCACCATCTGCCCCCACAGAAACTCCGGCATGTGAGCTGACAATTTTAACAGCTCTGTCGTTTAGAGCGATAGTTGTTCTAATTTGTTCCCAATTTCTACCGGGAGAAAAGATGGCATAAGAAGAAACAAAAGGAATTTTTCCCATAGCTGCCATTCCGCTGGCCACTGTCACCAGATTTTGTTCAGCCACGCCTACCTGCACGAATCTTTCGGGATATTTTCTGGCAAATAAATTCATCTGGGTTGACTCGTTCAAATCGGCGCAAAGCCCCACCACATTTTTATCCGCATCGGCAGCTAAAACCAAACCCTCGCCAAACCCAACTCTTGTTGAAATTTTTTCAACATCTGCATCAAAAAGTTTTATATTAAGTTTTAAGTTTTGATTAAGCATTTTTTAATTCCTCAATAGCTTTTTTACCTTCTTCTTTATTTATTGGTTTGCTGTGCCATTCGTATTTTCCTTCCATAAAAGAAACTCCCTTACCAGGAATGGTATTGGCGATTATTACAGAAGGCCGATCCAAAACCGCTTGCGCCTGCAATACCACTTTCGCAATTTCTCTGAAATTATGCCCGTCTATCGTTTGCGCGTGCCAATTGAAAAACTCCCATTTCTCTTTCAGCGGCTCTAGAGGCATTATATCCTCGGTGTTGCCTTCGGTCTGAATATTATTTCTATCTATTATAATCGTCAGGTTTTGGAGCCGCTCTTTAGCCCCGAGCATCGCTCCTTCCCAAATATTCCCTTCTTGCATTTCAGCATCGCTCAATAAACAATAAAATTGTTTGCTTGAATATTTGCCATTGTCTATTTTATCTGCCAAACACATACCCACTGCCTGTGAAAGTCCAAGACCAAGGGGACCGGAAGAAGTTTCAATAAAAGGTAAAAAATTTCTATCAGGATGGCCCTGCAATCTTGAGCCAAATTTCCTTAAATTTTTTAATTCTTCAATCGGAAAATATCCGGCGTGAGCCAAAGTCGCGTAATAAACAGGACAAATATGGCCGTTTGAAAGCACCAGCCGATCTCTCTCTTCCCACATCGGGTTTGTCGGGTCATGTCTCAAAATTCCAAAAAATAAAGCTGTAAAAATATCCGCCATTCCCAGCGCTCCGCTGGGATGCCCGCTCCCGGCTTCCACGAGCATTTCAATAACCGAGACCCTAATATCCCGCGCCTTCTCTTCCATCCATTTTATTTTTTCCTCTGTCAGTTGGAGCATCAGGATAATTATAAAACTATTCTGACTATTAAACCAACAAATGCTGGTGATTATTTAACCATCAATTTCAAACCAAGCCCGCTTGTTATTTTTTGAAGAAACGAGAGAGTCGGATTAATTCTACCGGACTCGAAACGAGCTAAGGCCGACTGGGTAACACCAATTTTTTTAGCTAGTTTTCTCTGGGTCATTCCTTTTTTGTTTCTTGAAATTATGAGAGTACGAATTATTTGGATTTCAGGTTGCATTTCAGCATAAGCCTTTCTTACACCAGGCCTTTTAAATGCTTCCTTTTTAAAATCTTCTAAAGTTTTCATACTTTTTATGATAGCAAATATGCTATTTTATTACAAGTATCTTGATCTGTGAATAGCGGTTTCTAATTCTTTTAGCGGTATTCTTTGGCTCTTTTTGATAAAGGCATTTAATATCCATATATTTTTTCCATGAAAAGTATAAAATATTCTTACTGATAGATCTGCCAACACTCTCAACTCGTATATATTTTTTGCTACTTTTTTAGATCTTGGGGGTCTAATTTGTTTGCCTAAATCATCTAAAATATCAAGGGCACTTATTATCTTTGACACAACAGAATCATTAAATGATAACAAAAAAATTTGGATATCGTCTCTAATAAATTTAACTCTTTTCATTTTATTTTTTCCTCCGTCAGTTGAAACATTTTTATAAAATTATAAACTTTGAAGTTTTAAGATGGCTTCTTTTATGTTTGGAGCGTTGAATATGGCCGAGCCGGAAATGAAACGAGAGACACCAGTTTTTTTGAGTTTTGGAATGGTTTCTTCACTAACGCCAATATCAATCTGAATGACAGTAGAGGGATGTTTTTCATGAAAATATTTTATTTTATTTACAATGGAATCATCCAGTTCTACTCCGCTATGGCCGATTTTGTCGTTGCCCATAAACTGAACAAAATCTGTTTGAGGTAAAAAGGGTTGGAGTAAATCCACATCTACCGACGGCTTTATGCCTAAACCAGCCTCGCAACCCAAATTTTTAATGGTATCAAGGCATTCTTTTATATGGTCTGTGGAATCAATATGAATGACAAAACTTTTGGCGCCCAATGAAATAAAATCGTCTAAATATTCAACCGGATGCAAAATCATCATGTCAATTTCCAAAATAAAATCGCCGATATGAGGAAATTTTTCTCTGCCTCTGGCAAATTTCATGAGATCGTCGGAATTTTTTTCCACAAAAGGCCATGTTTTAACAGGGGCGTATTTTCCGTCCACAATATCCAACTGCACCTTTTTTACCAATCCTAAAAGTTTTTCCAGTTTTTCTCTGATAACATTCAGATTTTGCGGAATTATTGATGGGATGATTTCAGTCATGGTTTTTAAAACCTAACTCTCCCCTTGCCCCAATTTCTTCTATTCTCCTTTTGTGTTTTTCCTCGCCTGAAAATTTTGTTTCCAGCCAAAGTTTGACGGTTTCTTTAGCTTCATCCAGAGACAAAAATCTTGCTCCCAAAGACAAAACATTTGCGTCATTGTGCTCGCGAGAAAGTTTTATAATATCCGGGTTATGTCCATAAAAAACAGCTGCTCTCACACTTGGGAACCTATTTGCGGCCATCGCTTCACCCTGCCCCGACCCTCCCAAAATTATCGCTTTTGAATTTTTGGGATCATTTGAAACAGCTTGGGCCGCCTTTTTTATAAATTCGGGATAATCGTCTTCTGGGTTTATTTCATAAGTCCCACAATCTTCTGTTTCGTAGCCCAATTCTTTAACATACTCAAGCAGAGCATTCTTCATCTCAAACCCGGCATGATCCGATGCAAAATATATTTTCATTTTATAAATACTCTCCTATCTTTAGAACATGTTTTATAAGAGTGGCAGTATAACCCATTTCGTTATCATACCAGGCGCAAACTTTTACCAAATTTTTGTCTATCACTTTGGTTAATCCCAAATCGGCGATGGAGCCGTAAAGAGAGCCAATAATATCAGCAGAAACAATAGGGTCTTCTGTGACAGTAAAAATACCTTGCCACCTTTCTTCCAGAGCCGCTTCTTTTAATATTTTATTTACTTCTTCAACACTCGTTTCTCTTTTAGAAATAAAAGTAACATCAACAATAGAACCGGAAACTATTGGCACTCGCATAGCTATGCCATCAAATTTATTTTCTAAATCAGTAATAACTTTGGTAGTAGCTTTGGCCGCGCCGGTTGAGGTCGGTACAATATTTTGAGCTGCCGCTCTGCCTTCTTTCCAGTCCTTTTTATTTGGCCCATCAACTATGGATTGGCTGGCGGTATAACCATGCACCGTGTTAAGCACCGCTTTTTCAACGCCTATTTTTTCATTCAAAATTTGGATGAGCGGCGCTCCGGCGTTGGTGGTGCATGAAGCATTTGAACTTATAATGCTTTTTTCCAATTTTTTATCATTTATACCCATCAAAACCATAACTTGAGTTTCGTCTATTGGTTCGTCTTTGACTGGCGCGGTTATAACAACTCTTTTAGCTCCAGCATCAATATGAGCTTTAGCTTTTTCAAAAGAATTAAAGGCACCCGTTGATTCAATG
>ERZ1292629.2705-Hain-H43-01um-R1-2705-length-14509-cov-6_pt1 | contig 14509 bp, 22 predicted proteins | sample MGYA00564399_ERZ1292629 | MGnify/ENA primary metagenome ERZ1292629 (study PRJEB36523, sample SAMEA6512636) | groundwater metagenome | collected 2019-01-08 | study: AquaDiva: Metagenomics assemblies of 32 groundwater samples
CTACTATATTAATTTGGCAAGACATTTCTTTTTGGAACACTGAATATCAAAATATTAGTAATACTCAATCTATTAAAATCGTCAGAGATGTTGCTGATCCACGTAAACTCTATTATAATTTCCATCTCAAAGGCGGACCTTATAAATTTGAGCCTACTACACCACATATTTTATATGGTAGAGGCTCTACAGGACCATTAGCAGTTCAATTGGCTGTATCTTTTGGATGTAGACCTATTGTTCTGTTAGGCATGGATTGTAAACGAGATAGTGAAAATGGGCAATCTGATTTTTGGGGAAATAATAAACATTGGACAGATTCTACTTTATCTAATTGTTTACTTGGTTTAATCTCCATCAAAGAACAGTGCCCTGTGGAAGTTTATAACTGTAGCAATAATGATTTATGGACATTTGTTGAACTGAAAGAAATTTTAGCACAAATAAATATTTCGCATAAAAGAAATAGAAAGTCGTATGTTTCGCAAATCTTGAATATTTCAGAAAAATCTTCTTGACATTTTTCTGAAATATGTTACCTTTCGGTTGTTGTAGGGTTTGAAAATAATGCTATATTAGCGATGAAATAGATTTGAGAGTTTACACTGAAAATCCTGATTCTTAATTTTTGCGATATTCATGGATTGTGAAATATGGAACTAATTACACTAATTACTCAAAAAGAAATCGAAAGATTTAATGAAATTCATAACTATTTAAATGTTTTTGGACACGAAATAGCCAAAGCACTAGAAAATGTAGTCAGAAGCAAACAGTCAGGAACAAGCAATCTTCAAGGATGCCGATATAGCGATATTTCTTTTTGTGAAATTGAATCTTTTGAAGGAAAAATTTATTTTAATTTTGCTGAATATTTTTGCCAAAGTGAAGAACATTTCGCTACCATTCAAATCGCTTTAGATGATATTAATTTTGCTAATGTAAATAAAATAGTGTTAGAATTTTTTGAAAGCGAAAGATTAAAAAGGATTGAAGCAAAAAAACAAAAAGAACTGGAAATAATAGAAGAGACAAAACAAAGAGAAATAGAAGAACGAAAACATTACAAAAAATTAAAAGACAAATACGGCGAATTTTCTTGAACTACTCCAGAGGGATAAATCCTCCGCAACAGGCTAATAATGTTTCTTGAAAAAATTGAAAAACGGTGTTGTCCGCATCCTTCTTTTAGAGAAGCTTATAATGGATTAAGTTTTTTCTTGAGTGAATATCCGTTTATGAATGATGTGCAGAGACAAGATATTGGGAAGTTAATTGAAAGTTTCTCTAAACCGCAAAAAATGAAAAACGTTATACGTCCTGGAATGGTGTGTGAAATGGTTAATGGAGTAATTAGTATTGCTCCAAAATTCACGGAATCTCTCTAACGCTTATTGGGGGTTAGACAGGGGTTAGAATGTCTGCAATAAAATTATTTTATAACTTCGAGCGTAAAACTACGGGGTTTTTGTTTCTTTGCTTTTTGTTTTTAGGTATTATTTTGTTTAATTCCGATATTATCAAAGATAAAGAGGAAAGTGTGATAGTAGCACCCAAAAAAAATAATGAAACCAAACAAGTTAAAGGAGATTGTTGTTCTCGTAATGTAACACCTGGGTGTTCTGATAGTTCTTGTGAAACAACAGTTTGCCAAATTGATCCTTTTTGTTGTGGATTGGATAAAGGAAAATGGGATAAAACTTGCGTTGAAACTGCAAACTTGCTGTGCAATATTCCAAATAATTATTGTCCAGAACACTCGACGACACCGGAGACCGGCATTTCTCTTTTTTCAACTGGGAATGAATGGCAACCATGTGGGTCTGTTCCAGGAACAAATGTAAATGTCTTTATTAAAGATAAAGAATTTTGTCAATCAACACGCCATATTAAATTCCAATCTTTTGATTCAGAAGAATGCCCATTATTCGATTCAGGAGACTGTATTTGTTTAGAATGGAATTCATTAATGGATATTTGGCCTATTCTTGTTAAAGGGATAGAACAGAAGACAGTAGTTAGTAGTATTATAATGACTAGTTTGTCTGACACTTATTTGCCAAGTTGGTCATTTGGTGTAGACGGGAATAAAGATGGTATTATAACAGTGGAAGATATTTCTGTTATAGAAAATATTTTGCAGAAGAAGTGTTTTTGAGGTTGACAATTTTTTAAGTGTTAAAACAAATGACAGATTTACCAGAAAAAACCCCAATACACTCAATTAATAGCAATATTCACCCATTGCTTATTTTAGGAAGTTCCAGTTGCTCCAATTTAACAAAAAATATTTGTACTTCTCTTGAGATAGAACCGGGTATCCCTGAAACAAAACCTTTTCCCAATGGGGAAGTAATGGTTCGGATGGTTGATGATGTTCGTGGTAAAGACGTTTTTGTTATCGTTTCTTTGTGTCGTCAACATAATGTAAATGAATTCGGATACACTGGAATCAACGATTGTTTAATGGAACTCCTTATTTTCGGAGACACATTGCGACGTGCCTCAGCCCATCGCATAACAGCCGTGATTCCACATTTTGGTTATGCCCGACAAGATCGTAAAGCAGCAGGAAGAACACCTATAACTGCTCGTTTAGTGGCTGATTTAATTGTTCAGGCAGGATTTGATCGTGTTTTAACAATGGACCTTCATGCAGATCAAATTCAAGGATTCTTTCCAAGACAAGTTCCTTTAGATCATTTAAATGCTGGCCAATTGTTTGCGAATCATTTTAATAGTTTGAATTTGAAAAATGCAGTTGTTCTTTCTCCAGATGTTGGAAATTTGAAAAAAGCAGATAAATATCGTCGTGGATTTTCTCCTGATGTAGATATTGCTGTTATAGATAAAGTTCGTGACCCAAAAACTGGAGAAATCATTTCTAGAAAAATTATTGGGGATGTTGAAGGCAAGACAGCTATTCTTTTAGATGATATTATTTCTACTGCCAAAACTATGCGTAATGCTATTGATGTAGCTTATGACCGTTATGGTGTTAAGGAATTTTATATAGGTGCTACGCATGGAGAATTTGTTAATGATGCTGTAGAACAGTTAAAACATCCTGCTATAAAACAAATTTGCATTACTGATACAATTCCTATTTTACCAAAAATGGAAGAACTTCCATTACATATTTTGCCTACTTGGGAATTGTTTGGAGATGCTATTTTACGGATTCATCGATGTAAGTCGATAAGCGAATTGCTTGGAAAATATGGCTAAAATTTTCTTCTTGACATTTCCTTGTTATATGATATAGTTGATATTGTTAAGGGATTTAATGGGTTTTTGTGGAGAAAAAAGAAAAATGATAGAAGGTAAGCCTAATAAGACAATGATATTTCACTTTCGAGTTCCACGACCGAATCAGAATAATCCTTCTGATGTTCAAGCATGTGCTGGAGCAACAGTTGTTTTTCGCCCTGATTTGAAGCGGTTTGGTGTTGCTCTTTGTTGTCTGAAAGATCGTTATTCGCGAGTAGTTGGACGGCAAGTTGCTGAAAATCATGCTGTATATGCAGCTACTCGTTCAAATGATAAGTCTAGACAACGGAAGCAACAGCCTCCGAGATTTAACCATGCTCCCGTTTACGAGGGGTCAACGGAGTTGAATGATCTTAGAGCTGCTGCACGAGCTTTGGCTTATGATTGTGCAGATAGAGTTCACAACCCTGTTTATGAACATGTTAGTGTTTCAGCAAATGATTTAGCAAAATTGGAAGAATTGCGGAAGGTTAATTTTAATCTTTAATCGAAAAAATGGTAGTTAGAATATAAGTTATTGATGTGTTTGATTTAGTGGCAATGTGTTTTTTATAGTGACTCGACCACAAACATCTTGATAAACCAAAGAAAGGAAAAGAAATGAAAGTTAATGTTTATAAAGATGATGGTGGTCCACTGCCTTATCATTGGTATGTGGATAATTTTAATCTTGATAAAAGCCCGCTTTTAGGTAAATCAAGTTGTGCGTCTTTTGAATCTGCTATAGAAGATGCAAAAAAGGTTATTTCTCAAATAGTAAGAGATGAACTTTTTATAGCCCAACAAAGAATTAAATTGATTGAAAAATTAGAATTCGATCTTGTTAGTTCTGTTTCTGGTGTTTCTCTTACTAAGCCGATGAAATGGACTGGTCCTGGTTATCGTGGTGAGTATAATTGCGAACATGGGGTAGGACACGGTAATCATATTCATGGTTGTGATGGTTGCTGTAGCAGAGAAGATTATCCGCTGAGAAATAAGAAGAAAATTGAAGATGTAAAACAAATAGAAGAAGATGTCAAGAAAAGTTTGCGTGAAAAATACAAGTATATTCAACAGAAAGAACAAATAGAAGAAGATGTGAACTTCTGATATGAGTACCGAGCAACAATTAGCGAAAGATAACTTAATCTTTTCGGCTATTTCAGGCTCAAGAGCCTACAACACGTATATAGAGCAGAGCGATTTTGATACACGTTCTATTTTTATTGCTCCACCAGAATACACTTTGGGATGTTTAAAACACATCGATCAAGTTGAAATTTCTGGAGAAGATACGGTAATTTACGAATTAGCAAAATTCATAAAATTATGTGTTGATAATAACCCGAATATCATTGAATTGCTTTACACCGATAAGAAAAATATTCTTTTCATTGATCCTGCTTTTGAAGAAATACGTGCTAATCGGCATCTGTTTCTTTCTAAAAAAGCCAAATTCACTTTCTCTGGTTACGCGATGGCTCAGATGAAGCGTATTCGTGGTCATAATAAATGGATAACTCAAGAAATTTCAGCTATAGAAAAATTACAAAAACTTTGGAAAGAAGGAAAAATATTTAAAGAATGGTTAGATGGGTTGTTCCCTGAAAAAATAGTTCAGAAAATAATTCCTATTCTTCATTATAAAAATAATCCTTTAAATTTTGTAGCAACCGAATATCTCAAAGATCAAGAAATTCGTTTAATTTCTAACAAACCTCCTGAATTAATGGAGTTTGCTAAACTTATTCGTCCTACTGGAGAAATATCAGAAGGTGAACAAGTAGAATTTATTCCGAATGTTTTCCTAGTTAAAGTTAATATTACGACTTTTCGAGTTTATTCTGCTTCTAACTTCTCTAAGTCGTCTATTAGCAAAGATCGTAAGAATATTCAGTATATTGATGTTGAAGATGAGAAACTATCTAAAGCAAAGAACTTAGAATATCATGGAGTGTTTGTAGTTCAGCAAGAAGCGTTTGAATCTCAACTTCGGATTTGGAACGAATATAAAAATTGGAAGAAAAACAGAAATGAAGTTCGGTCTAAATTAGAAGAAGAACATGGATTAGATTGTAAACATGCTTCTCATTTAATTCGATTGTTGCGAATGGGTAAGGAAATTTTAACAACTGGAGAAGTTTTGGTTAATCGCCCTGATGCTCAGGATTTATTGGATATAAGAAATGGGAAATATGATTATGCTACATTGATTCAAATGGCAGAATCGATGGATAAAGAATTAAATGGGTTATATGAAACTTCTACATTGAGATTCTCGGCAGATAAGGAAGCGATTAATAAGTTGTATATGAAAGTTGTGTGTGATTTTTGGAAAAGAAAAGGATTAAATTATGGATAAAAAAGATAATGATGTTGATCCTATTATTCTTGAATACGCGAAAGATTGGAATGGGCAAAGTGTTCGATGGGACAGTGTTGATTACAGCCCTGGTGATGTAGAAGAAATTGTTAAACGAGTACGAGCAGACGAACAGAAAAAGAGAAATTATGTTCTTAAACAAGAGTTTAATGGACGAGTTATCGATGTTTCTGATAATGTTGTAAAATTTGATTTTGATTTTGATGGGATTCCTGAAATACGTGAATATCATTTATCAGATATTGCTTTTATTAAGAAACCTGAAAAACATGATCGTGTTCATGGAGTTTGGACTCTCGAATTCCCATCGGAACGAAGAACGTTTAGTTAAATGAGATTTTATTGTATGAAATATAAGTACCCATCCTGGTATAACTTTTCTCATCAGCAAAAAACTGATTTAACAGATGTTCAGTTAGAACAAATAAAAACAGAAACAGAAGAAATTGCAAAAGAAAACAAAGAAATTCGCAAAGAAGCAGTTCTGCAATTACAGTCTGCTAAATCAAATATTGAAAATATTTTCGGCAAATATAGCAAAGAAGCTAAATATATTACTAAATTAATAGTTCCTTCTGAACCTAATATGGACTTTAAACGATATGTTTTAGATGTTAGAGAAGAAGTAGTTAAAAAGAAAAAAGCAGAAGAGGACAAAATTAATCAAGAAAAAGCACGTTCAGAGTTCATTGAACGGGCTATTTTATTTTTGCAAAAAAGAAATTTGAAATTAGGAACAGATTTTAAGTTAGAAGAAGCAATATATCGTGCGAATGATATTGCGTATGATGAAGCTATAACAAAAGCTAAAGAAGGTGGTCAACTTATTAGTTTTAGTGGAGATGATAATTGCGAAAATTGTAATGGGTGGGATGGAGAAAGTCGTCGATGTAGTTGTGGAAATCGGCGTGTTTCTTGGACACAAGGATGGGGATTTTCTTTTGAGAATCCATGTATTTATGCAGAAGCGAACTAAATGAAAAATAAACCATTTCCGTGGAGATGCCCAAATTGTGCAAAAAAAGAAGTTTATGCTGCAATAGTCCCATATATAGCTAAAATTAAACATAATGAATGCTTATATGATGTTAATGTGTCTGAGTTAACTGTGCAAAATGTAACTCTTGTGGAGATATTACATTTAATGCGGGAAGTGATGAACAAATTATGAAAGAGTTTCGGAAACAAATCTTAGGTGAATTTTCTTCTTGACATTTTCTTTGAATATGGTATACTAAAAGCATGTCTCTAACAGACGAAATAGTTAAACAGCGACTTGTTTTTAGTCTTAATTTATTCCGTTCCGATTTAATGAAAAAGTTGAAAGAGATTAATACCTCGATGAACAAAATTGATTTAGGGAACCAAAAAGAGCATAGAGTTGGTTATCGAAAAGAATTAGATGGAGAAGCAGCAGGAATTGCAAGCGTTATAGATTTGTTTGATACGAGTTTTAGACTCTATTTAGATGTTTATCGTGGGAAATTTTGATAATAATGTTTATAATTTTATAGGAGAATTTTATACAAGTTCGTATCCTATTGTATGGATACGAACAATATTGTTATTTACGCATGGTTAGATCAAAATGGTGATCCGTTTTATATTGGAAAAACAAACTGTTTAAAAAGAAGAACAAGCGCTCATAAAAAGAAAATGGAAAGTGGTATAAATCTACCAAATTATAATAAACTTAGAAAATTATTGCGGCAAGGCTTTGATTGGGTTATAAAGGTTCTTGAAGATAATATTTCTAATACTGAGTGGATTTCAAGAGAATGTTATTGGATTCGGCATTATAAACAAAAAGGTTGTAAACTTTATAATCTAACAGATGGTGGAGAGGGGATGACGAATGCAAGTGACGATCTTAAAAAATATTTATCAGAATGTCGTAAAGGATTTAAACATTCTGAAGAAACAAGACGAAAAATGAGTGAAGTTCGTAAAGGAATGAAATTTTCTGGCGAGCATAAGAAAAATCTTAGTATTGCAAGAAAAAAACGAATAATTACTGATAAAACTCGAAAAAAGCAAAGAGACTCCACAATAGGGAGGATAAATATTGGGCGATTTAAACTAATAGACCCGAATGGGAACATTTATATTACTGAAAATGGGTTGGCTGATTTTTGTCGAAAACATAATTTAACAAGCAGTATATTAAGTATGGTTGCAAATGGGAAAAGAAAACACCATAGAGGGTGGGTATGTATTAAACTGGAAGATTAAGAATGATTATACGTTCTATATTAGACACAGATTATTATAAGCTGAGCATGGGTAGCGCCATTGCTCAACTATATCCTCGTGCAACTGCTGAGTATGAATTTATTAATCGTGGAAATACCAAGTTTCCTGATGGGTTCGCTAAAGAACTTCGACATGAAGTCGATTCAATGTCTCATCTTACTCTTCAAAAAGATGAAGAACAGTTTTTGAGAAATACATATCTTAATCCTACATATATTGATATGTTGCGAAGTTATACTTTTGATCCAACTCAAGTTATTACTTCACAAATAAATTCAAATTTGCATGTAAAAATACGTGGTCCTTGGTATCAAACTGATTTATGGGAAGTTCCTCTTCTTTCGATAATTAGCGAACTCTATTATCAAATAACAAAACAACCAGCAAATTCTTCATGGACTCAAGTTTTAACAGCCAAATTAAAAAGAATGTCAGAAGCAGGTTGTAGAGTTTCAGACTTTGGAACTCGTCGTAGACACTCTTACGCTGTTCAAAATACTTTAGTCAAAACAATGAAGGATTATGATTGTTGCATAGGAACAAGCAATTTAGATTTGGCTCACCAATATGGTTTAACACCTATTGGTACAATGGCTCATGAATGGATTATGGCTCATGCTTGCATGTTTGGGTATCAACGTGCAACAACAGAAATGTTAAAAGCATGGGTGAGCGTTTATGAAGGTGAATTAGGAATTGCTCTGCCGGATACGTTTACTCTGCCTGTTTTTCTGAGAAGTTTTGGAACTCTTTATGCTAAATTATTTGATGGCATTCGACAAGATTCAGGTGATCCAAAATGGTTTACGGATGAAGTTGTCGAACATTATCGAAAACTAGGAATTGATTCAAGAACTAAAACTGTTGTTTACTCTGATGCTTTAACGGACTTGAAAGCAATTGAAATTCAAAAATATGCAGAAAATAAAGTTCAGCCTCGATTTGGCATTGGGACGGCACTTTCAAACGATGTTGGATGTGTACCGTTGAATATTGTGATTAAGATGACTAAATGCAATGGTATCCCAGCAGTTAAATTGTCTGATAGTCCGGGCAAGGAAACAGGCTTGACAAAAGAGGTCGATTACTGTAAATATAGTTTGGGTATTACCGATTAGTTTTCTCTTGAAAGGAAAGAAGAAAATGAATGCGATTGCTCCAAAAAAGGATGCTATTTATCATAATAATGGAACTCCCGCACGAATGTATGTTCGTTATCTTGGAACGAAGGTTTGTCAAACGATGGATAACGGAGCGTTTCTGATGACTGATCGTGACGAACTAGATGAAGATGAGCGTAAGATTTGTGATGCTGGTGGTGGGTATTTGCCGTTGTCTCTTCCTGTTGCATTACTGGCGAGATAGATAAATATGATTTCGGCACGGGAAAAAGTTAAATATTGGCCAGTTAATTTTTCTAGTGACGAAGTTCTGAGAATTAAATTTGGTACAAGTATGCATATTTGGCGGATTGATAAATTCGCGAAAATGAAAATTGGCGATAGGATTTGGGTTAGAGAAACGTGGGATGCTGTTGCTGATCCAGCAGCCACTCCTCAATGTGCTTGGAAGCTTGAACGAGATTCAGGAGAACAGGTTTCAATTGAAAATTATGAATTTGAAAGAGGATTAACGCCTGTTGTTATAGATTACAAAGCAGATAACCCTACACGAATAATGGATAAACCTCATCCAAGAAAAACAATGCGGCACTGGCGTTCTCCAGTTTGTATGCCACGTTCTGCTTCTCGTTTCACGTTAGAAATTACAAACATTATAAAAGCACGATTAAATGATATTAGCCCAAAAAATTACGTCCCATTGTCAATTAAATATAGAGAAATAAATCCTGTTGTAAGTTCAATTAATTTTAAGGTTATTGATGAGCACTAATCTTAGTTTATGTTTGGTTGTTGATTTAGAGATTTCTAATGATGAATTGCTTGAAATTGGGATTGGCATAGTAGATTTTGGAAATGAAACTCTCGAACGTTTCAATAGTTGGTTGATAAAAACTGTTTTACCCATTGATCCGAAAGTGGTAGAATTGACAGGAATTGCTGATGAACTCGTTAAAAAAGAAGGTCGAAAATTAGAAGAAGTTTTGAATACGATAAGAAAGAAATATAGCAAACATTTGCCTTGGGGTGCATGGGGTTTTGATGGACAATTTTTAACTCATTATATTCAGAATAAAGGATTAATTTTACCATTCGGTGAGTTTTATTTTAATTTTGGGCAAATATTTAATTTTATACATAGACCTAAAAAGAAAGTTAGTCTTGATGATGCTTTATCTGCTTATGGGTTTGTTTTTGAAGGGGTAAAACACAGAGCAAAAGAGGATGTTTATAATTTAGGCAGATTGATATTGCGAATGTTAAGGGGAAATAATGACACCAGAAATTCGACTTAAGCACCCATTTAACTTTAGCGTGAAATCCGCTGTTCAAGCAACTGGCGTAATTTTACATGAAGAGCCTAGTCATAGGATGAATTATATTAAACTTCTCAATTTGCTTTATATGGCAGAAAGAGAACTTCTCTTAAATCATGGACACATGATTACGGGAGATACATTCGTATCTACACATCGTGGACCAGTTTTAGATTATTGTATGGAACTTATTTATGGAGAACATTCTTCTAGTCATATTTGGTACAAATATATAGAAAAAGATAGAACATATTTATTTCTAAAAAAGAATCCTCGTAATGGGAATATGTCACAGTTTACTACGAGATTATTACAAAATTTAGTTCAAAAATATCAAGATTTTGATGAATACGACATATATAACGTAGTTTGCAATTTCCCAGAGTTTGTCCTTCCTGATAAACCAAAACCAAATTCTTGGGATAAAAGATTAAATAGTCATGATTGTTCTGATAGGTTTTACGCGAAAGATTTACTAATAGCGAATATTAACGAACAAAACAAAATAGACCATATTCTTGAAGAAGCAGCTTATCATTATCAAGTTGGAGAAATGTTTAAAGAAACTGAAAGAAAAATGCAAAAAGAAAATCAAAATGGATAATTTTGCTAAATTTCGTCTTAACTGTGTTGGAGTACATGTTTGGAAGTGCGTTTGTTGTAATAGCGAAAATTATTGTTCATCGCATCGTTATACAGATTTTGGTTGTCCTGTTTCTCTATGTCGTTGTGGAGCTAGACGTTGTTTGCATTGTTCTTATATTGTTCGCCCAGGTAGTTTTACTTTTTGTCCCAATTGTGGAATATGTCGAAAAAATTTCTCTTTTTTGCGAAAAAATTGGTTAAAAATTCTTAAATGTACATCTATTATTTTGATTTTTCTGGCAATTTTAATTCCAGCACTGAATAATGCATACAGTCTTGCTCAAAAAAACACTTCTCAAGAACGTATGGAGAATTAAATTGAAAATTACTCGTAATTTTTTCATTTTATTTTGCATTTTTTGTATTACAGGAACTATATTTCTATTAACTGGAAGTATTCAGTATTTTCCGAAAAATGAAGATAAGGACATTTCTCTTTTTGCTGTGAATGTAGAATTAAATCAAGTTTGTGAAACATTGAATAATGGTAAAGTCAAAGTTTTATCAGATGAGTGTCCGCTTATTATAGGTCATGATTTTTGTTTAGAATGGGAGAAGCCTGTAGATATTTGGCCGTTGTATAAAAGAGCAATGGAGAATCAATGTTGCAAAGACCAACCAATTTGTAATGTTTTATATGATTGCCCTCTAGGAACAAATTGGCCAATTTTGGATCAAAATAAGGATAATGTGGTTAATTTGTATGATATTTCAAAGTTCTTGTTAATAGACCAACATTAATTATATGACTATTGAACATAGAGAAGGCAAAATTTATGAAGGGATAAAAGTAATAGGGCCGAACGGGAATTTCATGTTCTATGGAGTTCCGAAGAAGATTAAGTTTTATTTGGATAAAAATTTAGCTCGTAAAATTTCAGATGATTGCATTCAGCTTACATTCACTCCAAATGGTCCAGGATGTCTGGATGCTTTTCGTAGTCAGAACAGGGAAAATTATTGTGTAGTATGTGGTAAAGAAAGCCGTCTTACGTGTCACCATGTAGTTCCTTTTTGTTACCGTAGAGAATTATGTAGGGTTTTTCCGAACTATGAAATTGATTTTCATGATTGTTTAGCTGTTTGTATAGATTGCCATAAAAAATATGAACAAAGACATGCTGTGAAGTTATATGGAGTTATAGAGTCACTGTTTGGAGTTCCTTTAGGCGGTGTTATAAATGGAACTACTTTTCAAGAAATACAGCGTTTTAACTTAAATGTTCAATGGGCAAAGACTTTGTTGAAGTATAAAGATAAAATTCCTTTAAAACGGCAAGAAGAAATGAGACAAAAACTTTCAAATGTTTTTCCTGATTATGCTAAGTATTCCTTAGAAGAATTGGAAGAACGTCTTTTAGATAAAGACAGTTATGATTACCGTTCTCATGGAGAACTTGTTATAGAAAAAGTGGTAGCTCAAAATACTCAAGATGCTTTTGTTCAAACATGGAGAAAACATTTTCTAGAAACAATGCAACCTCGATTTTTGCCGAAATTTTGGGAAGTTAAACGTCCTGTTTTCAAAACAAGACAAGAACTTGACGACTACCGTTAAAGGAGAAAAAGAAATGTTGAGATTTGGCGTTTGGTGTATCATAAATAATCAATGAAAATGTAGAAAATTTTAGTATTTTAAGAATTTCTATATTTATTGTATAATGTAAGAGTCAATTGAGAGCGTTCTAAGATGTTATAAAGTGAATTAGATAAGATGTAGGAGATTAAGATGTTCTTGATACGTACATAATTGATCTGATTCACAAGTTTTAGAATAATAGTTCTCAAGGTGATTTGGATTCGTAAAAACAGTGGAATCCATGAATATAATTCATATTCTGAACTAAGATGAGAATATGAATAAATCATGGGAGATTGTTTTATTCTGGTTCTTAGTGAACTAGAGCGATTAATCAAGAGATTAAGTTAGGAGCCTATAGTCCCTGATGTCCAAAAAGAGTTCTGTCTATGGAGTTTTCTATAAATTTCCATGCTTAACTCAACTATATTCGGATTGGTATGTATTTCTATTATTTCTATCGCGAATTTTGATAGTCCAGTAATTAGTAGCACTAAATTAATAATCGCGAATAATGAAGATTCTACTATTTTGAAAATAGACGCTTCTTTAATCGGTTTTGTTGTAATGTATGTTTTAGGTGGAATATCATCTTATGTTCTAAAACGTCAAATAGTTACGATAAATAAGACAAATTAGAGAAATTCCTCTTGACATTACAAGAACTATCGTTAAAGGAGAAAAGAAATGTTGAAATTTGCTATTTGGTGCATGGTTGGTCTTATGAAACGGCAAATTATTGATAAAAAATAGAGAGAATTTTCTTGACATTCTCTTTCGATTCGATATAATTATTGTTGTTGATGGAACATGAGTTTTTGGGGATATAAGAAAATGGCAAAAAAGAATCTTGATTTTTGGACTGAAGCAGAAAAATGGGATGATGATAAGGTTACTTCTCTTGAAAGGTTTCTTATAACAGGAGAGTCGTTACAATCTTTTAACGGGCACTCTGTTGTTATAGATTTTGATGGTGAATACCAACTTATTAAAAGTAATGGTACGATTTTCTCACCAGATGAAAGTTCAAATAGTGGGAAAGCATTAGTGGCAGTTAGTCTAAATCCTGAACGTCGTGTTTTGATTAATGATGGCGATGATGACGGCAACAATGACCCTTTATTTATTGCAAATCCAATTAAAAACGGTTGCACTTTAAGTTTTAATTGTCTTGCTGAACTACTCAAGTCCACTAGAAAAAAGGCTTTTGATGCTCTTGCTAATGGTACTATTAAGTTGGTTGATTTTACTCCTGATGAAACTCGTGAACTTTCAGCAGCAGATAAGAAATTAAGAAAAGCTAAGAAAGAAGTAACTCCACCAGAACGTGGATTCACTATTGTAAATGGTAAATGGCATCGCTCTTCTACTGTTCTTCTCTCCTCCAACAATGAGTTTTGGTTAATAGGTCAAGATGAAGGTACTTATTTTGGTGTTGTTTTGTGTGATACCCCTAAAACAGTGAAAGAAGCATTTATTTCGCTTATTCCTGAACATACCAGGAATATCAAAGGGGTTTTGAGACAGGGAGAGTGGTTTGCTGTTCCTGTGAAAGAGAAGGATGTACCAAAGAGAAGCGAATGTATTGTTGATTTGGATTATGGAGCTTTAAAACTGCCTATTGAAACAGATGATTCTAATCATCATGTTTTTGAAGGCGTCGGTCGCGGAGTCCTTGGCGACGGCGTCGGCGACTACAGAATAACTTCTAAAGGGTTTTTTGCTAAGGGATTTGGGTTATTTCATGATCAACATGCAACATTAAGAGGTAAAGGTTGGTATACATTTGTGAAAAACACAGCCTTACGTTCTGTTTCTGTTGAAGGCGTAGACTAAATTGGATTTTCTATATTTTCAATTGTTGTCACTGACTACAGGGACTAAAGTCCCGTAGCTTGGATTATCTATTAAAGTTCGCTTTAGGAGTTAATTTGAGTTACACGGTTACTAGAGGGTTTAA